>JACCDO010492334.1_pt1 | contig 11856 bp, 10 predicted proteins | sample 7446101 | NCBI WGS metagenome assembly JACCDO01 (sample SAMN15323440, study PRJNA562643) | freshwater metagenome | isolation source: river surface water | place: USA:Blue River Watershed | collected 2017-08-16 | reverse complement strand
TAAAAAGATTAAAAAATGGTATTTAGATATGGGATTAGCTTATAAATAATTTATGAATTAAGACAATAATGTTCTAATATATTTTCTTAGTAAAGTTTCTTCTAATGTAACCTCGGAATCTAATACGTTAGATCTGTTTTGAGCATCAACACCCCAAATATAGTTAATATAAAAATTTGTTGTAGGTAAGTCTTTTAAATAATAAGCCATAGCTTTTTTTAATTGAGGTTGATTAATAACTTCATTTAAATAAAAACGTAAATCCGACGCATGAAATTGCCCTGGATCTTTACCTTTTTGTACAGATGGTAATGTATCATATATACCTAATTGTTGACATATATTTAAGTAATTATTTGATAAACGTGCCGCGGGAGCACCATTTTGACCAGGATTTTGAATTTTTAATGTAGGATTAATCATTTGAGATAAAACAGGGTGTGTAAGATATCCGTTCATACGATCAGCGTCAGTTCCAGCCTCTTCATCACCAGTTGTATCTTCTGATTTTAATGAACCTCCAAAATATACTGTTGTATTGTCTTTAATTTTAGATCCTTTCATAACTAAAGATATTGCTGAATCTAATGGACTCGCTGATGGACTCACAATAAAATCGACTTTTGCTCCTTGTAAATCTGCACATAATTTTTTCCATAGAATAACACTATCTGCGCCTGTAATTACTTTATCATCACCGATGGTTCGTATACTAGTTTCACTTTTAGGATCACTTACCATTACCAATATTTGTTGACAACCTAAATTGATATAGTGCTCTATCATTTTACGATGTCCCATATGAGGTGGTTTAAATGAACCTGGAATAATACAAAGAGTATTAGTATTTGGATCTTGATTCCAATTAAATTTTTTAGCATAATATCTTGGAAAATATGCCGGCGTTGTTTTGGCGTAACTAAATCCTAATAATTGATTAATAGGTGCGTAAGCTCCTGTAAATTTAAATTTATTTCCTTTATAGCTAAATACAACACCTTCAACTGCATCGACTTGTAAATTTTTTGCCTTATCTAATACATCTGCTTTATTATTAATATCAACAGGTATTCCTAACTTACGATTCGCGTTTTGAATTAATAATTCAATTTTATAAACATCATAACGACCTTTATCAACAAATGCATTTTGAGCAGTATATCTTTTATATAATACTTCATCAATATCGCTGTCAGGATTTGCATTTTTAAATTGTTCATAATCCATGTATGGTACTTTTTTACCACGTGGATTTATATAATTTACATCATCAAAATAAGGTAACGCATAATAATCTGCTAATGCATTAACTAAATCTTCTGTCATACGTGCTGATTCTTTTTGAGAATATTCGTCAGTCATCATTGTTGACTTAACGCCTGATAATAATTTTACACCTAAATTATAGAATAAATCTTTAAATAGTCGAATTTGTTCATTAATTTCAGGCTTAAGGTTTGCAATAACAGTTTTAAAATATTTATTTTTTTTAGGATCTGATGTAAATAAACCTGCGTCTGTCATTGCAGAAATTAGCTCTTTATCTAATTTAAATGTATCTTTCATCACCTTTTTTGCGGCGACAGCTCCTACAACATATTTTTCCATACCTTGTTGTACGGTAACATCTTCTTTAGAGACTGCGTTATTTACTAAGTAATTTGCCAAATAATCTGCAACATCAGGACGTGATGAAATTTCAGGAACATTTAATAATTCAGTTTTTAAACGTTCGATTTCATCAGGTACTACGCGGTAGATAAAGAAACTTTTAATATCACCTAATGTAGTATTATCATCAAAGGAATATTTTGATTGCATTTCTAAAATATCTTTTAATAAAAATGCAATATCTTCTTCATTTAATTGATTTAAATTCAATAATTCCTTACCGCCATATGAAAACGCGAATTCTTCAGGTTTAAAATATTCTGGATTTAATCCTTGAATTAATTCTTCATTAGTGACTGTAATTAATGCATTTTTTAAAGCTGCAGTAAATTTTATAAAACGAGGATCATTATACGTATCAAAAGAATAAGATTCATCAGGGTGTTGATCAGCAATATCGATTTCTGTATCATCTGTCCAGTCAATATTTGGTTTACCTTTTTCATCGGTGCCTAAGTAATAATCTTTTAAACCGTGCATTGCGACACGAAATTGTCCATAGTTAATTTGAATTGGATTTTTAGGGAAAATAATATCGCAATTTACATAAGTACCTTTAAATTCTCTACCTTCCATAGAAAGTTTAGGATCTGGATTTCCAAATGTATTTGATACTATTTGTGGATCTAATTGTAAACACCCCATCGCTATTGCTTTTGCACCAATAAACATCGTTTCTAAACCTGGTGATGCAGCAAATTTTTGACGTAGCCATTGTAAATTATTATTATAATTACCTACATTATCTGGGTCGTCATTTCTAATAAAAAGTATATCTTCAATTTTAACAGGCTTTCCAGTAGGTATAATTGAAAAATGTAAATTAGCTGAACCGTCAAATTTTTCAGGTACTTTAATTCCTTTTTTAGCAACATTCATAATATCTTTAATTTCAGCAATTGACATTGACATCATTTCATATGGATGCATCATATGACGGCCTGCGCCTCCTTCGAATAATGCACGTTTTAAAGAAAATCTTTTTTTGAAGATACTTTTAAAATTTTCTTCAAATAAAAAAGAAATTCTCTTTTGTCTGACTTTATTTAAACGCATTTTAATCCTTTAATTCTTTTTTTATATAAATATTTGTAAAGCACGTGAAAATTAAATAATATTATATTATAATTTATTTTATAATATATCTATTATTTTTAATAATCACTGGAGCATCTCTATGCCAATTTCTTTAGGCTACGCCTGTATCAATACTTTATTACCTTCTCCTAATTCAACTATGCGTCGTGCAACCTTTGATCAAAAAGGTTTAAGTTACGCTGGCGAAATTACTCTTAAAAATTTTAAAACTATGATTCCTATCATCGAATGGAATTATCGTAACAATATTAATTTATATCGTATGTCTTCCGATATGATGCCATGGGCCTCTGAATATGAAATGGAAGCTTTACCTCAATGGTCTGAAATATTATCAACATTACAATATATCGGTCGATTGGCAACTACATATAATCAAAGACTCACTTTTCATCCTGGTCAATTTAATTGTTTAGCATCAGATAAACCACACGTCATTACTAATTCAATTAAAGATCTTAATATTCATGGTAAAATTATGGATTTAATGAATTTACCACAAACTCATTATCATAAAATTAATATTCACTTAGGTTCAACATGCGGTAATCAACATCAATATGCAATGAATAATTTTTGCTTGAATTTTGATCGATTGTCTGATAGTGTTAAATCGCGTTTAACTATTGAAAATGATGATAAAAAAGGTATGTTTAGTACTAAAATGTTATATGAAGGTGTTTATAAAAAAATAGGCGTACCTATTGTATATGATCAACACCATCATGAAATTGGTCCACAAGATGTTAGTGCACAGGAAGCTATCACTATGGCAGCTGAAACTTGGGGTAATATTCGGCCGGTTTGTCATCTTAGCAATAGTAAAAAAGAATATGAAGATAACTCAGTTGTTATTACTGCACATTCTGATTATATTTATAAACCTTTTAATGATTATGGCTTAACTGTTGATGTAGTAATTGAGGCCAAGATGAAAGAACAAGCAGTATTAAACTATCGTACCAAATGGAGTGATCATGTTATTTACAAATAGAGAAAAAATTTTGTATAGCTTTTATTTATCTTTTTTAATTTTTTTATTATTTTTCTTATATATTGATGAGATTAAAGTCAGTTTTGCACAAACAACAGAAAAACGTGAATTAATTGATGAAAATCAAGAATTAAGAAATGAATTAAATTTTTTAAAAAATCAATTGGAAGAATTAAAAAATGAAAAATTTAATGCCAATTTTAAAACATGTCGTGATCTTTGTAAAAGTGTAATTTGTGAGAATCCTTAAAATGACTCAAGAACAATATGCTTTTTTATATACACAACTTAGTGACATTATTCAAATGTCGTGTGATTCATTACTACAATCTGATTTTTTAATTAATTTTCCAGATTGGAATAATTCATGGTATCTTATCAATTATAATATTTTAAATGCATGTGAAAAGTTAGGATATATTTCCGAAACATGCAATAACTCTTACTAAATTAAATAAAGGAATTTTATGTCAGTGGATTTAGATTATTTATTTGCCTCCAAAGAAGAAAAGCAAAAAATCGATACCTTCAAAAAACAACAAAAAGAATTAGAACAACAACAACGTTTAGAAAAAGATAAAGAATTAGATCCCTCAGTTGATTTTAACAGAAATCCATTTATGTATGATTTAAAAGAACTAGATCGTAAAAAATTTATTTGTCTACCTTACAAAAGAGAGATTGATAGAATTTTAAAAGAAAGTTATCACGCCGATGCATCACAAGAATTAGACGCCCTCTATGAAAAATATATCAATATGGGAGATTTCTTAGGCGCAGACAGCTGTCGTAAAGGTTATGTTACATTAGGATCACAGCTTAAAGAAAAATCACAAGATTTATTTGCTGATTATATTCAACAATCTAAACGTATTGAAATGGATCCACGCTATATTTCATGTCGACGTACTTTTTTATTTTTACAAAAAAAATATCCTCAAAAACAATGGGAAAATAACAAAAATAATAAAGACCAATAAATAAAATAACTTTAAATTTTTAAATATTATAATATTTAATTAAAAATATTATGGAATTTAAGAATGTATTTAAATAAAGAAAAGCTGATTCGGGAAATAATTCAAATTGAATTATTATATCAAACAAAAAAACAATTAAAATTATTAAAAGAAAACACAGATAATCCTGATCCTACTCCTGAGTCGACTCCTGATGATACTACTATTCAGTCAAAAGAAAAAAAAGAAAAAAAATATAGTTTTAACAGTTCATTTCCAAATGATTTTATTAAAAAACATTTTCAAGATATCACATTAACAGGAACATATCAAACAACTGATCTAAATAAAATAGAAATAAAAGATTTAACTCCTGCTGATCTAAACGTTCTTAAAAATAAACTAAAAGATATATTTGAAAAAGAATTAAATATCGATTCATCTGTTACACAAAACTTAGTTAATATTTTTATTTCGGCTGATCTAGAAAAAAGTGAAACTGTTTTTAAAATATTCGAAAATGATTTTCCAATACAATCAAAAGTATGTAATGGAAACGAAGGTTTAACAGCATTTTCTAAGTATTTAAATGAGCATAAAACAAAGGAATATTTTAAAAATATATTTAATACTGCAAAAGGAGAAGGAAACGATAGTTATGGAGCGGGTAGAGGTGAATTTCTTTCTGTTCTTTTACTGAAAGATGCTGTATCTGGAGGCGGTAAAAAGATTGATGTTATTAAACCTGGTAAAAATTGTGAAATAAAGCAAGCTGAAAGCAGCACAAAAACAATGAGATTTAGCTTAAGTGTTAAAAGTGGTCTTTTGACTTATAAAGAAAAAGCAACAGCATCTTATACAAATTTAGTTAATAAAGCTTTCGAATTAAAAGAAGAATTTGAAAAATTAAATGTTGACAGTAAATTATTAAAAAAATTAAATAATAACGCGGCAACTGGATATTTATCTGCCAACATTGATTTAAAGCAAAAAGAAAGCGATAGTGAAGATAATGGGATTAAATTAAATGAATTACATGAAATATTTCGTCAAGCTTTTAAAGCTTTAAAAAGTAAAACTTATAATAACGTAATTAATTTTGAACAAAATACAGATAATATGTTAAAAGAAGAAAACGATATTAGTAAAATTTTACCTGACGTTAAACAAGCTTTATATATCGCGGGATCAGATGGACAAACCGGTGTACTTATGAAAGGATATACACAAAATGTTGGATTTCCTCAAGTAGAAAAGGCATCGAATGTTAGTGATAATGTTAAGAAATTTTTTGATATGTATAGTTTAAAGTTATTACCATATAATTTAATTTTATCAAAAAATAATTTAATGCAATCTAAAGAATATGAAGAATATGAAGAATATGAAGAATCAAATTCTTTAAACGACGCAAAAGATATAGACAATTTGCAATGGATTAATCACAATATTCAACTTGTAAATAATATTAGTTGTTCTTTTAAAACTTTAAATATTGAAGATTATAATAATAAGTTAAAAGAAAATATAAAAAAATCAGATAATATAAATTCAAATTTAAATATTTATGATAATGTTATTAAATATTTTTCATTGAAAAATGACGCGCCTATTATAAAAGATATTTCTGTTAATTTAAATGATTCACAAATGCAAGAACAAATTGAACAATTTGCACCTGATTTTTTCGGAAAATTAAAAAAATTTTTTGTAAATACAGATTATTATGATCAAATTTATTATAATATGATTGATGTTCAAGTGAAAAAAAAATTTCGTGAAGAATTAACGAAATTAAGAAAGCCTAAATATCAATCTTCAATAGACAAGCAAGTTAATACAGCACAAAAATACATTGCAAATTGGTCACAGATTATAAATTATATTTATAATGTATGTAACAGTCGTGTGATATTAACATTTAATCAAATGAAAAAAATAAATGATATAATTACTTTAAATATTTCAGCAGTTAGTGAATTAAAAAATAAAAACATTAATAAAACAACTATGTTTGATAATAAAGATTATGTTATTGTTGAGCCACTTAATATTGAAAATATAGGAGAATATATAGTTGATATAAGTTATTTTAAAAATAATAAAATAAGACATATTGACACATTACATAGCAAAGACTTATCATCTAAAAATTTATCAAACGAAACGTCTAATACAGGTTATTATAAAGAAAAAGGTAAAGATACAAGAATAGCTGCTGCTGCTGGTCATGAAACAACTGAAACAGAAGAAATAGGTATTAATTTATATGATGTAATATCAGATAAAAATTTAATTAATAATAAAATTAAATCTTTTAATTTTTTTAATTCAATCCAACCGAGCGTGCTTGAAAAATTGTTTACGAATCAAGAAAATAATAATAATTTTCAGCTTAAAAAAATCAGTGATGTTTCGAATATTGAACTAAATGACAATGTTTTTAATCTTGACAATCAAAATAGCGAATTTGTTAAATTATTACAAAGCAAAGAAAGCAATTTAAATAGTTTTTTAAGTGATTATTATTCTTTATATACAGATATAATTAAATTAGAAGAAGCAGTAAAAAAATATTATATAGAAGATAATAATACATTAATTTTTTATAGTCAAAAAGGGCAAGAGAAAGAATTTTTAAAGACTTTTAATTATATTGATATAATTCAAAAAACAGGTAATGATGGATTTATATTAAATTTTAATCCAAAAGAAATTACATGTATTGTTGATCCGGACTACTCTGAAACAGCACCTACAATTGCAGTTGAATCGCAATTAAATGAAATTAAAAAAAGTTCTTCCAATTCCAAATTAGATGATCAGGAAGAAGATCAAAAAAAGAAATTAAAAGTGAAGAAAGAAAAGTTGAATGAGTCTAAAAGTTCTAGAAAAACTACGATGAGAAAAGGTATAAAAGAATTATTTTCTGAACTTTTAAAATTAATGCTAGAAATACAACAAGAAATTCGTCAATAGTTATCATTAAAATATAATTATTAAAATGATTTATAGGTTATAATAATATGAAAACAAGATTGATACGCGAGATAATACGTTTAGAATTAATATATCGAAATAGAAATAAAAAGAATTTATTTGAAGGTATTGATAATGATAAAGTAAACGATAATGATGAAATATATTTAGATGAGCCTGATGATTCTGACGATATCACTAAAAATTCTGATGTAGATCAAGCAGTAATTCCTAGTAATAGAACTGGCAATATTTTTAATAACTTATTTACACATGATAATAAAAATATCGAAGCTTCATCTATACAGGCTACTTTGCAAGCACAAACAACAGGAGATCCTTCAAAACATCAAAATGATTTAAAAGAAGTGATATATGATTTTTTTAAATCTAAAAATTTAAATGATGTACAATGCGCAAGTATATATCAAATGGTATATTTGAAAAAAGATAATATTGATTATTTACAAAGTTTAATTGATTTTTCGTTTAATAAATATAATTTATCTCAAATAAAAGATTTAATTGTTGAATTAAATAAAAATTTAGATAAAATTAACAATAAAAATACATTTGATTATGACATTTATCGTAATAATACACCGCCATCTAGTAGTTTTAATATTGGAAAAGGTGAATTTTTATTATTATGTTATTTATCTGACGCGAAATCAGGTTCGACACAACGTCATGATATTATAGGTTTAAAAGCTGAATATGAGGTTAAACAAAGTGGGACTGTTGAAAATAATACTGTTGATTTTAAAACAAAAATAAGACGTAAAACTTTATCAAATACTGCGCAAAAATCATTTTTAAATGATGTTAATGATTTTATTAAAAAATTTATTAATTCAACAAAAAATATGGATGAAATTTTAAATTTAAGTTCTCAGTATGTATCTTCACATATTTTAAACGAATTTATTAGTTATAAAAAAGCTGCGGGATTTGTTGCAAAGCCATTTGCAGGTGGTACGTTAAATGATTTAGGTAATTTAGAAGATTTTTATGACGAAAAGGGCGATTTATATTATGTCGCTGCTATTTTTCCAGGTTTATCAGCTGTATTAAGCAATGAACATGGTGGTAAAACTTATGTTGATCCTTTGGATTATACGAAAGCTACTAGCGATTTTGATTTAGGATCTGAAATGCAAAGTTTTTTACCTATTATGGATTATATTAGTGGACGTACGCCAGTTGTTGGTGCAAAAAAAACAGGTAAATATGATAAAAATTTTAATGAAGAAACTTTTGAAAAATTAAAGAAAATGTATTTAAAATTTTCTAGAGATAGTAAAAATAAACCTAAAATAGAAATTGTCGACACTAATAATAATAATGAGGATAATCCTAGAATAAAAAAATTGCAGAAGGATGATTCTAATTTTAGAATGACGCCTGTTATTGATTTTTTAAAGAATATTAAAGAATATTCTGATAAAAGTAATCCTATTTCAAAAAATGAAATGATTTATAGTATTGCAGCTACTTCATTAAGTCAATGGTTTCAAATTTATTTTAATATGATTATTAAAGAATATAAAAATTCATTAGGTTTTTATAAGAAAATGTTGGTTGATTTAAATAACGCATCTAATAATAACCCAGCGATTAAATATGATTTAATTTCAGATTTACAAAATGCAAATAAAAAAATATCTTCTAATTATTTAAAATACGAGAAGTTTGGAAGTGAAGAAAATTTAAAACAATTATTAAATTATAAAATATTTTTAGATTTTTGGAAAGGTTTAAGTTTTAAAGATGAAGTTGTAATTGATATTAAACATTATGATAACAATAATCAGTTAAAACATCGTAAACAAATTATTAATACTATTGGCGATGAATTTCAAATATTAGAACCTGACAATAATGCAGAAATTAGTATCGATAAATTTTTTAGAGATGTAAAAAATGACGATATTTTTAATTTAAGAATTAGAAATGAGAATATGACAGAACAACAATTTGAAGATGTTATGAAGGCTAAAGAAATATTTTCTTTTCTAAATGACAATATTTCAAATTCAAAAACTAATAATACTGAAAAAGACAATATTAATATTAATATTGATATTGAAAAACCAAAAACATTAAATAAAAATTCTTCTAATATTATTGAAATGTTAAATGATTTAATTATGTCATTGTTAAATCTTCATAAAACTGTATATGATGAGTATATAAAGCCTGAAGGTGTCGGCAATAGGGTTGGCGGATTAATTTATATTGCAGAAAAAGGAAATGTTTCTAATTTTAATTTAGTATTCAATTATGATAAGAAAAACGAATATGAAGATAATGCATTTAAATCATTGGATTCTTTTAAAAATTTTATGAAAACCAAATCTGCAAATAATGAAATTATTCCTATTATTAAAGATATTGGTAATCAAGAATTACATTGGACAACTTATGATCCTGAATCTCAATATCTTTTAACAGAATTATTGGATATAAAAAATCTTGTTGAGGCTGATTTAGTAGATATTAATGCATATATTAATGATATTAAAGTTTTAATTAATCAATTAATTTCTAAAAGTTCATCTAAAAATTTAAATAAACTTTTAAAACAACAATAAAATTTATAGATAATATTAAAAGAAAGTAGTGATTTAAATGAAAAAAATTAATGAAAGAACTTTGACGAAGCAATTTATTCAAACGACATTGACAAATGAATTAAAACAAGAGAAAAGGGAAAATAAATTATTAAAAGAAAATGGTTTTAGTTTAGGTGGTATTGGTTTTGGAAGTTCAAAGGCCGGCACCGGATTTGCAAATTCTCCTAAAATGACAGTGCAAACCTGGACAGATTGGGATGAAGATATTTCAGAATCAGAAGAAAATCATGAGTCATGGGAAGAAAGTTGGGATGAAGATCATAGTATGGAAGGTTCTATTGATGAAAGTTATGAATCATTAGGTGATGAAGGTTATTTTGACGATAATATGTCAGGTTTTAAACCTGGTGATCATTTTGACACATCTGATATGTTTTATAGCCAAGATAGCGAAGCAGATTATTTTGCAGATGGTGAAGAAGGTGCAGCTGAACAACCTCCAAAGTTAAGTAAAAAAGGAACAATTTCTCCTAAAGAACTGCATAAACATTTTGATTTAAATGGTGATGGTGATGTTGATATGTTTGAATATACTGATCACATTGATTTTCATAGTCGGCATCCTGAATTATTAGAAAAATGGCGTCAAATGAAAAAGAAACGTGGTAATTCATGTCCGGATCATCATGCATATTGTATGGTAGGTGATGCTTTATTAAATGATTATGATGATGTTTTATCTTCACTTGAAGGTGTTATGTCAGATTGTGGTGCCGAATGTCATACTTCCAGCGCATTGGCCTTAGCTGATGTAATTAAAATGTTAAAAGAGATTGGAATAATTTAATTTTATTTTTTAAAATTCTTCTTTTTAAATTTGAATATATATTATAAAAACAAAACAAAAAGGAGAAAAAGATGGAAAACGTATTAGACCCAAAATTGGTGGAAGCCATCATTTTATCAGCTAGTGTTGGGCAATTTGGTCAACAATTATGCGAAGAAACTTTTAACGAAGTATGGAAAAAATTTGATACAGCTAAAGCGCAATTGGTAAATACTGCTGTATCAGGTGGTAGTGCATTAACTACCTATATGTTAACACAAGATAATTTTGTTGCAAAAGCAGCAACTATTGCATTTTTATCTGGTATATTTGCTACAACTGCGTTAAAATTATTAAAGAAGAAAAATCAAGGTAATGAAGAAAAAGCCCTTCAAAACGCTGAGACACTTAAACAACTTGAATTACAATCTAAAGATGATCGAATTGCTTATCTTGAGAAAGAACTTAAAATCAAAGTTGAATTACTACATCAAAAAAACAATTTAACAGTTGAAAAAACTGAGGAATAACAATGAAAATATTTTACTTGTCAATTTTTATAATGCAATTAATATGTATGTTTGCTGCTTTTAATAAGAAACAAACATGTGTCTGTGATAAAACAGCACCTTATAAATGCGAATGTAAGAAATGTGAGTGTGCAAATGAAGATTGAAGAAAAACACGATTGTGAAGAACATAATTGTAATTGTTTTTGTTTAACCGCGGATTGGTGTGAATGTTGTGAAGACG
>JACCDO012273338.1_pt1 | contig 11857 bp, 10 predicted proteins | sample 7446101 | NCBI WGS metagenome assembly JACCDO01 (sample SAMN15323440, study PRJNA562643) | freshwater metagenome | isolation source: river surface water | place: USA:Blue River Watershed | collected 2017-08-16 | reverse complement strand
GGGTCTAAAACAGTAGAAACAGCTTGGTAACCATAGTCTTGTAATCGATTAATCATATTTTGGTAAGATAGGTTTAAGCCTTTTTGGATGAGAAGATATTTTTCTTTTAATACAGAAAAAGGCATTAATTTCTTACGCCATGTATAGGCACTTAGGCATAAGAGTTGGCTAAAATCTTGAAACACTGGGTCTTTTTTGGCAAAACCCATGAGATAGCTTAAGTTTTCACCGATTTCCTTCTTGGGACTAGAAAATCGCCCATAATGACTTGGGACTTCATGTAAAAGCTTAGCATCTTTGAGATAAAAATAAAGATTCTCATATATCACTTTTGCTTCTTCTTGGGTTGGAGCGACCAATAGAATCGGTTTTTCTATCCCTAGTCTTTCAAGCAAAAGTCTTAATTGTAAAATCAAAAACCCTATTTCTTGGGGATCTGTTTGCGCCAAAGAAATGGGTCTTCTTTGTTTATCTTCTAAAATTTCTAGTAACTGTAAAAATTGCTGATCTAACATATTTCTTAATAATGATGTTATTTTGGAGATAATAACTTACTTAATTCTTGTTTAATTGTGGCTTCTGCAAGCGCTGGGAGTATTTCCCAAATCATTTTATCTAACATCGCTTGTATTTCTTCGTTATTTTCAGATAAATCCAATTTTTGAGCGATATAGCGATAGGTTTCTTGAGATAATTTGGTATGGGTTTGGGTCAAGAAGGCATTGCCATATACTGTTGCATCTTTTACTGCTGCTTGAGATGCTGTTGGGGCTAGATCTTCTGGATTTGCATTTTCTATGTCATCTTGAGCATCATCTTGAGCATCATCTTGAGCATCATCTTGAGCATCATCTTGATCAACAGACTCATAAGGCAAATCTCTTTCGACTTGTTGAAATGCTTCTGTGATTCTCTTGCCTTCGGATTGAATAGATAGATCATGATTTGTGGGTGTATGATCTTGGTTGATTTCAACTGCATCTGGTGGTGGTGTAGGTACAGCGAGTTCAGCTTCTATTTCTGGGGTTTGTTGCGCATAGAGAAAATCTGATTCTTCTACTGTTTCAGGTGTATACCTAGGTGGTGCCACAGTAGGCATTAAATCCCTATTGATGATCGGCATTTCACTTGTGGGTTTTTGATCTTCTATGGATGGCATATAACCATAACCAAATACTGTGCTTGGTTCAGATAATTCCGGTTGTTGCGCTTGATATGAAGGCTCTTCTTGATTGTCTGTAAAAGATACTGCTTGATATGAAACTGGAGATGCTTGTTTTTGGATATTTGAGAATGTAGGAGGTGGCGGAGGTGGGAGGTCTTCTTCTACTTCTGGAGGGGGTGGAGGGGGTGGAGGCAATGAATACTCTTGTTGATTTGCATATCTGCGTTCTTCTTCATAGATCGCCTTGTATTCTTCAGCAGAACTAAAACCAATCAATGTTCTTTGATCTTGTTTTGGGGCTTCCACTTTGGGAGGCAATTGATCAAAACTAGGGGCTTTTTGTTCTTCTTCTTGCACTTGAGGTGCTTGGAATGCACTGGCATCTACAAATCCAACCATTGTTTTGGTAGATACAGGTTCTGCTTTGGGTGGTTGCATTTGAAATGCTGGTGCAACAGGGATAGGTGCAACAGAGATAGGCGCTGGTGTGGGTGTTGCCGTTAAGCTAAAAATCTCACTGGCAGTCGCTTGATTGGGTGTCTTGGATTTAGCACCTGGTTGTTTGAGCGGAATGACACGATTAAAAACGGCATATTCTTGAGTATCTGGGATGGGGCTCATCGACAGTAATTGACATACTTTTTCTACAAGATTTTGGGTGAAAAAAGGTTTTTCAAGATAATCAGTAATGCTAAAAACTAGACCTCTTCCAGAGTCATAAGCTTCATTTCTTTGCAAGAGCATTAATGTTCTCATCAATGGATATTTGGCTTTTAATTGTCCAGCTGTTCCATAACCATCTTCTGCACCAAGACGGCTTGAGCAAATCAGCAAATTTAGGCCTTGAATTGTTAAATTTAATGCTTCATCGCTATCCTTGGCAAACTCAATATGCACTGGTAGGTTTTCCAAGGAATAGCCAATGATTTTTCTCATAGTATGGCTGGGTTCTACAACTAATATTTTCATCATATTCATCGCTAAGCCTTTGATGTTCTTTTTTATGCTAGAACAATAATCATATTATTTTTCTCTTGTCTAGCTTAATCAAATTTTAGTAAGAGAGAAAAGATAATTTTAAGAGATCGCGCTAATAAAGGAATACAGATGTTTATTCAAAGCATACAAGGGCAAAAGGACCCAGTTGTTCAGAGATTGAGAAATATTGAACAAAATGCAGCCAAAGAACAGGATTTTTATTTGATAGAAAGCCTAGAGTTGGTCAAAAGAGCTTTAACTTATGGGGCTATCTTAGACTCTTTATTTCTCAGTGATGGATTAGCACAAACGGTAGAGGGTTTGGAACTTGTTAGAGAAGCCAAAGTGCCAAGTTATAAACTCAGCACTGGTTTATTTGCCAAAATGCTCCCCATGATTAAACCAGCACCTCAATGTGTTGCGATTGCCAAAAGACAAATCTACCAAGCTCAAGATTTTTGGAAGAATAAAAACAACCCATTGATCCTTGCCGTAGATGAAGGTGAAAATGCCGATAATCTAGGGATGCTACTCCGATCTGCAGAAGCAGCTGGTGTAGATGGTGTGATTTTGGGGAATGGCACAGTCAGTCCTTTTGGTTTTAGAGTGGTTCGTGGTTCAAGAGGTGCTGTTTTTCATCTACCCATCGCCATTGTTGATTCTTTGGCAACTGTTTTGGATCAAGCCAAACAAGATGGACTAGAGATTGTTGGTTCTTCTGCTAATGTAGAGGCATATTACTTAAATGCTGATTTTAAAAAGCCAATGATCATGATTGTAGGGAATGAACATCGAGGCATGAGTCCTGCTGTCAAACAAAGATGTACTCAACTCTACAAAATCCCAATGTTAGGTAAAATCAATTCCCTGAATATCTCTGTAGCCGCCAGTATCTTTATCTTTGAAGCCCAAAGACAAAGAATGCATCAAGCTTAGGTCTAGTCTATGAAACTCAGCTTAGATGATGCTTTATGGGTTGATAAAATCCATCAAATCGCCCTAGAAATCAGAAAACTCGCTTTTGAACAACTGATGAAACACAATGGTGGGTATTTTAGTCAAGTATGTTCTAGTGCTGAACTACTCGCTTGTTTATATGATAAAATTCTCAGACTCTCCCAAGATGATCAAAGTCTTTTGCCCAAATCATTTACAACTGCGCCTTCTCCCCAAAATCCTCTATCTGAACAAGGGAAAGAAGTGCATGGTTATGCTGCACCTTATCTAGATCGTTTCTTAATCAGTCCATCTCAATATGCTTTGGCTGAATACTGTGCGTTGGTTGCCATGAAGCGATTAGACCCACTTGCGATGAATCTCTATATGCAAGATGGGAGCAGTATGGAGATCTTAGGCGCTCCACATTGTCCGGGTTTTGAACTTCATTCTCAAACACCACTCATGGCGCTAAGCAATGCGATTGGCATTTGTATTGGTAGGAAAATCAAAAAGGAAAATGGTAGGGTTTGGGTGCTTTGTCATGCCAAAGAATTTGATCATGCTTTGGGTTGGGAAATCCTTCAATTTCTCAAACAAATGCCTTTAAATAACCTTGTGATTTTGATTGATCAAAGAGGTGTTGAAGCAGAAGGCTTGAAATTATGGCAAAATACCATCCAAGATTTAAAATGGGAAAGTCACTCTTTTGATGGGCAAGACCCAATGGCTTTTCATCAAGCCAGCGAACATTATCCCAAAAGTAGTCCTTTATTTCTCTTGGCTCAAACCCACCCTGCAGCCGGTATTCCTTATCTTGCCGTAGCGAACCTACCATTGGATTATTTGAGATTTAAAAACCCCATTGAGAAAATCAATTTTGAAGCTGCTGTTCGTGCTACCTTATACCAACACTAGGATCTTTTGAGAATGCGATTAAACAACAAGAATAAACCATCAAGCTATATCTCATCTCTTTCTGAGCATTTATCAAAAGATCAATATCATTTGTGTGTTTCTATCGGTGATTTTGCCAAAGAGTACCTGCTAGATATAGAACAAAACCATAGTGATCAATTTCTCTTTCTGCCTGAAAACATAGAGAATGCCATAGGGATTTGCACTGGACTTGCACTTGAAGGCTTTAAACCTATTGTGCACTTGCCGAGCTATTTGATCAAAGCTGGATACCAGATGTTATTTCATGGGATTTCTTATCAATGTCTGGGTGTGACAATTGTGGGACTTCATCAGTATTGGCATGAACAATCATCTTTACAGAGCTTTGAAGATTTGGGGCTGATCAGCGCTTTACCTAACTTCCTTGTGTCAGATATATCTGATGCATCTGAAATCCCAGCGTTTTTCCAATTCATTCAGCATTATCAACCAAGACCGATTTATTTGCGATTGCCCATAGATGAATTGCCCCAATACATACGAACGCCAGCTTTGCGTTTTGATGGGGTAAATGTGCTTAGGCTTGGCAAAGATCTACTCTTGATTTCTATGGGGATTTGTAGTGCTGAGATCGTTAAGATGTATAGTGAAATCGATAAATTTAAGCTATCATGGACCCATATTCATTTAACCACTTTAGCCCCATTTCCCAAAACAGCTTTGCTTGATTATTTTGGTGATGAATTAAAGGGGGTGATCACTGTGGAAGCGCATTTTACGAAGAATGCTTTAGGGGCAGAAGTTGCAAAATTAATGAGTGAAAATGAGTTGCCCAAAATGGTGAAACTCGCCAGATTAGGACTTCAAGATCATTTTATTCAAGGGGGGAATATGGCTTATTTAATGAAGAAATATGGCTTTGATGATTTAAGCATTGTGTCTTGTGCTGAACAAATGCTTAAGAGGAGATTGAATTTTGATTTACAATCCCTTCAACCCAATCCTTGTTTGCCTCAAAGCTTGAGAATTTGGAAAAATATATAACTTAGATTTATGTGCTTAAAAGGATAATTCAAGAAAATAAATTGAATTTTTTAGATAAAAACATCACAATGTTCATTATTTTGATGAGGAAACACAAAGATGCTAATTGAAGCAATCGCTACTTTATTGCTTGTTGATACATTTAAACTCTGGCGACGCAGATCGTCTTACCCAGCAATTCAATTTAAGGCAAATCAAAATCAGCCAAATCAAACTGTTGGTCATCTCAGTAGATATCAAGATTTTATGCTATTTACGGCACCGGGTTTAACCATCGATGAACAACTGCTTAAATTGGCTGTTCAATGGGCAGAAGATGAGGGTTTGCTTGTTGTGGATTTATGTCCATCCTATGCTCAATCCGTAGATCAACTCTCTCTTTTACAAAAAGCACACCCCATCAACTATTCTCAAAAACCCTTTGCTCAAGGCATTACTGCTGGTTTAGCGATTGTCATTCATGAAAGCGTATACCAACGATTCACTTTTCCCACTCAATGGAAAGACTGGATCGAATGGGTGGATTTTGCACATTCACTCAAGAGATATGCACCTTGGCAAAGTTCATTACTCTTGGTGAAGAACTGGAAACAAGTGTCTTTCTTTGAATACCTAGACCAAAATATCCAAGGTTCCACTGAAGAACATGCAAAACTCAAAAGAACGCTCTTATCGATGATGCATCAAGGGCAAATGGATTTGGCTAAAGTAGCTTTGCCTTTGATTTGGTTTGCTTTGATTCGTTCGATGTTAGCGCTAGAGCCGATGGGGTTTGTTTGCACTTTTATTTGGACATTTCAACCCATGTTGATTCTCGGTGATGGGTTTGCAAGGGACAGTAAAACCTATTCACTCCTAAGACCTTGGATCGATTTTAAGAATTGGTTATTTATCCTAGGACCATCGCTTGATCAAAAAGCCAAAGAAAAAGAAGATAAAAAAAGAGAATACCAAGAATTACTCAAAGATGGAACAGATCGATTTTTTGAACCCAGAGAAGAAAGATGTCCGATTTGCCAATTAAATCAACTTAAATTACATCTAGAACTCAGCGATCAATATCAATCCAAACCCGGTACATTTAGATTAGATCAATGTGAAAGATGTGGGCATATCTTCCAAAATCCAAGATTGAGTATAGAAGGCTTAAATTTCTATTATAAAGATTTTTATGATGGTTTGGGTGAAGAAGGTATGGATAAGATCTTTGGTGCTTCAGATGAATCATATAAGCAAAGAATCGCAATGATCCGATCTTTTAGTAATCCTCAAAACTGGCTTGATGTGGGGGGCGGCCATGGACATTTTGCACTCATTGCAAAACACATGATGCCTCAAACCCAATTTGATGTGCTTGATCTCTCTGAAAGTGTGGATATTGCTGCAAAAAGAGGTTGGATTCATCAAGGCATGAGGGGATTGTTTCCTGAAATGGCTGAATCCCTTAAAGGGAAATATGATGGTATTTCCATGAGTCATTATTTGGAACATACCATTAAACCCATCGATGAGATCAAAGCAGCTTCTGTGGTTTTAGAAACTGGGGGGGTATTGATGATAGAAGTACCTAACCCAGAGTCAAAAATTGCCAAAGTACTGGGTTCATTTTGGTTACCATGGTTCCAACCCCAACATCTCAATCTCTTATCGATTAAGAATCTACAACGCTTATTAGAAGCGCATCAATTTGAAGTATTAAGCGTAGATTGTTCAAATGCGCATCAAAGTGTAGATCTCTTCTTTTCTGTGTTAATCCTTCTCCAAAGATTAGCGCCAGATCCCAATCGACCTTGGCAATACCCAGAACCCAGCAATCAACGCAAATCCTTGCTTTCTCTTTGGAGGCTCATTGTTGTCTTGGTTTGTTTGCCATTGGTACTGATCGCCTATGGCTTGGATTTGGCATTAAGACCTTTGCTTGCCAAAGAGGGATACTCTAATACTTATAGAATGATTGCACAAAAGAAATAAGCTTAAATTAAAAAAGCCCATCTTTGCAGACGGGCTTAATTTTAATTTGCAGTTTTAATCTATGATTTTGCTTTGGGTTAGTAAGCGAGAATCAGATTACCAACTTGCCTTAACAACACCAGGTAAGTTACCAAAGAGTGCTTCTTGTCTGAAAGCCATTCTAGAAAGACCAAACTTTCTGTAATATGCTCTAGCGCGACCTGTCAAGATACAACGGTTTCTCACACGGATTGCACTTGAATCTTTAGGAAGCTTAGCGAGTTTAGCTTGTGCTTCGAGCTTTTCAGCAAAGCTGGTCTCTGGATCTTTGGTAACAGCAACGAGAGCAGCGCGCTTATCAGCATACTTGGCTACTGTTGCCTTACGGCGTTCATTCTTATTAACAGAGCTTTTTTTAGCCATGGAAATCTCCAAAATTGTTTTTTTTAAGTTTGTAGGTTGGTAATCATGCACAATTTTTTATGTTTTTGCAAGATTTATTGAAAATAATCATTGATTTTCAATCATTTTTTTGAAAAGCGTAATTCATCTTGATGCAAAAACCCCAAAACGAAGTGATATGATTTGTGCTTTTAACATCTATAAAAAAAATTCTCAAGTTTCTCTTAATCCCTTTGATCATGATTTTGGGTATTCTCATCATATTCACCCAATATTCAATCATTCCTAAAACACATCTTCAACTTTGGAAAGAAAATACATTGGCTTTTGATCAATTGAAAAGCTTGATCGCATTTGAAAGAGAATACAAGCAAGATCGCTTACAAATCAAATACCTAGATCGAAACCATCAACACATTGCTGATCAAAATCATGGGAGGATATATAAACGTTTAGATGAAATTTCACCTTGGTTATTGCTTGCTGTCACAGCGAGTGAAGATGAAAGATTTTGGGTGCATCAGGGCTTTGATGTAAGGGCGATTTTGAGGGCGATTTATCAGAATATCAAGGGTAAAACAGAAGGGGGATCAACCATTACACAGCAATTGGCTAAAGCATGGATTGGCAATGAAAAATCGTTGAGCCGTAAGATTAGGGAATTGAATTTAGCTATACATATCGAAAAGCAGTTGAGCAAAGAAGAGATTTTGGAGCGTTATCTCAACGAGATTTATTTTGGGCAACAAGCCTATGGGATAGAACAAGCGAGTTGGACTTATTTTAGAAAATCAGCCATTGATCTCACATTAGCAGAAAGTTGTATTTTGGCTGGTGTGATCCCCCAACCGAGTTATCTCAATCCTATACAGAGATTCCAAGAATCCATTGAAAAAGCATTAAGGATATTATATCGATTAGAGCAGTTACAATGGATATCTCATGAACAAAGAATGATGGCAAGAAGCAAATTACTGTCGCTTACACCATCTAATATCAGTGATAAACTCAATCATAAGGAAGCTTGGGCACCATTTTATATCGATCATGCGCATAAATCAGTCATAGCAACGCTTCAAACATTCAAAACACCCATCTTTCATTTTGCAGAAGTAGAACTCTTTGTTGATCTACTAGAACAGAGTCAAGCCCAAGAAAAAATTTGGTTTGGGGTGAATCATTTTGCTCAAAAACAAGGATTCTTTGGGGCATTGTCATTAGATAAACCAGAAAATCTAAGGAGAATATGCCAACGATCCCAATCTCAATGGGCCCAAGTATATCAAGTTCAGTCAATCAATGCCCAAACCCAAGCCTTAACACTTCATGATCCTTGTGATCTCCAAAAAACCATAGCGATTACCAAGCCATCTTGGTTTAAAGCTTTTGATCCCAAAAAAACCCATAATCCCACAGAAAAAGATCCCCTAATGGCATGGGAAGATCAAATAAAAACTGGGGATTTGCTTTGGCTCAGAAATGGAGAACTCATTCAAAATCCTTATCCATCGGCATCTCAGAAAATAGAAGGGGCATTGATCAGCATGGATATAGAAGGGAGAGTAAGTGCGATGGTAGGATCCACAGATTATCAACAATCCCAATTTAATCGGGCGATCAAGAGTTGTAGGCCCATTGGTTCTTTGATTAAACCTTTTATCTACTGGTATGCTTTTTTATATTCAGATGTTCAACTTGATACGATATTATCAGATGCACCAGTTACCATGTATGATGCTTCTAGTGATTTTCTGTGGAAACCCAATGATCACCAAAAAACCACAGGTCAAGGGGTCAGCATCAAAGAAGCTATCAGTAAATCACTCAATTTACCCATTGTACATCTCGTTCAAAAACTAGGGATTTCATCAGTGCGTTCATGGTTACTTGAGTTGGGTTTTCATGAACTTAGCACCCAATTTAATTTTGTCTTAGGCAGTGGATGTGAAAGTTTAGTGAATATGATTCAATTGTTTAGTTTATTCCCCAAGAAATTGAGCCGTGTTGAAGGACAATCAGTAAAGCAAGAAGATCAAGTAAAAGCCAAGTTTATTAAGAAAATATCTACCCCACTCATTCATCACAAAACATTGATTTATGAAGATCAAAGGAGTTTATTAGATGCCAATGATGCCAGTGATTTAGCAGAATTGATGCTCATGGATTTAGCAGAAGCTCAAAGCAAAGATCAACAAAACATCAATGATCAAAAGGCAGTGCAAAACATAGATATCGCTTTAAAATCAGTGTTGAGCGAAGGCACAGGTAAAGCATTTCGTACCCAAGCCAAAGCACTTGATTTAGCAGGAAAAACAGGGTCTACAGATTTATATGATGCTTGGTTTATCGGTTATCAAAGCAATCGTGTGACTGGGGTTTGGGTAGGTAATGACTTACAGAAAAAAGCCATAGGTCAAGGAGAAGGTGGGGGAAGTGTAGCATTACCCATTGTGATCAATTGGTTAGAATCCATTGCATATCAAGATTTATGGCGATCAGAAAAGAATAAAAAATTGAATTTTTCCCCAAGTCCCTCTAAAAACACTATACATCAAAACACAAAGAAGCCTAAACAATCAAAACCCAAAGTCTTACCTAAACAAAAAATGTCAGACGAAGAGTTAGAAGGAGAATTTTAATGTTACCATTTGGCATAGGAACTGGAGAAATATTGATGATTTTTCTTGTGACTTTTGTGGTATTAGGCCCATCTAAAATTCCAGAAATTGCAAGGGCAATCGGTAAGGGATTAAAAGCAATGAGAGAATTAACAGATGAAGTCAAGAATTCTCCAGAGTTTCAAGAGATTAAAAATGAGGTATATCAACCCATTAAAAATTTTGATCCCAAGAAAGAAATCAATCAGTTTATCAATCAAAGCATGGATAGTAATCTAGATAAAACTTCTCAAAATCTAGATCCTCATCAACAAGACGCAACCAAAGAAACAGAACATCAAGAAGATTTAGAATCAGGTCCTATTTCTCGCTTAAATCCAATGGAAGAACTCTTGGTGAAAGAAGCCATAGAAGCGCAAGCGAAAACAAAGATTGATGAAAAAGGTGAATGATGCCATTTAATTTAAAAAAAGATCTAGAACAAGTGATTGAAACCACAAATCATCTGAGTGAAGAAGAAAAACAACATCAGTTAGCATCTGGTACCAAAGATATTTGGGGACATTTGGCGGATTTAAGAGATGCGATGTTGCAAACTGGGATTTATTTTGTGGTATTCTTCTTGATCGCTTTTATTCTCAATGATCATATCTTCAAGCTTTTAACAGACCCTTTGTATGAAGCACTTGCTGCCAATGGCTTTGAGAAGAAGATTATTTTTAGAAAGATCCAAGCTGTGGCGATGTTTCAATTGGAAACATCATTTGATACAGCATTGATTTTATCTTTGCCCGTCTTGATCTTTAAAGTATGGCATTTTATTGCAGATGGTTTATATGAAGCCGAAAAAGCCCTAGCCAAGAAATATGCTGTACTCTTGATTTGTATTATTGTGTTTTTCTTTAGCCTAGGGATCTATTTTGCCTATCAATACTTAATTCCCTTTACCTATCAATTTCTCTTGTCCTATGCCAAAAACCAAGGAGAATATCAGCTATTGCCAGATATCGATTTGGAAGATTATCTCACATTTTTTGTCAGAATGCTGATCGGCTGTGGATTTATCGCATTAACCCCAGTGCTGATGTCGATCTTGTCTTTTTTTAATATGGTGACAAGTCGATATTTTATTGAAAAATGGCGAATACAATTTGTCATTTCATTCATCATTTCTGCAATCCTTACGCCTACCACTGATTATATGACCCAAACATTGATGGCAGCTCCTATGATTGGCTTTTATTGGATAGGGATCGCTATTACATTATTCATTGAAAGATCAAGAAAAAGAGAATCATAAAAATTTGCAAGTCTTGATTTGATATGACAAAATGCAACAAAAAACCAAACTGTCCTTTATGAAAGGTAAAAATTATGTCAACAAGAATTTCTGATGAATGTATTAACTGTGGTGCTTGCGAACCTGAATGCCCAAATGGTGCGATTTCCGAAGGTGCAGATACTTATGTGATTGATCCCAAGAAGTGTACTGAATGTGTGGGTTTTCATGGCGATGAAGCTTGTCAATCTGTTTGTCCAGTGGAATGCTGTATCCCAGATTCAAATAATCGCGAAGATGAAGCTTCTTTGTTGGAAAAGGCAATCAAACTCCATCCTGGTCAAGTATTTCCAGCGCTCGCTCAACTCGATGAAACATCTTCTCGTTTTAGAAATCCTAAATGGGTCAATAAGGGTAGATAGTTTTTTGAATTTTTATTAATTTGATTCATTTTATTGATTTAAATTTGATTTTTATATTATTAATTGATATGAATATATTTTTTAAGGAGAATGATAATGAATTTTCTAAAATACATGTTTTATTTAATTTTTATAATGATTGTTTTACAAACAAAAACAATTG
>JACCDO010252122.1_pt1 | contig 11857 bp, 9 predicted proteins | sample 7446101 | NCBI WGS metagenome assembly JACCDO01 (sample SAMN15323440, study PRJNA562643) | freshwater metagenome | isolation source: river surface water | place: USA:Blue River Watershed | collected 2017-08-16 | reverse complement strand
TGCTGGCAGGGCTTGTTATACGCACAAAGCAATCTCTGATGGCTAACTTAAAGGAAGTAAAGCAACGAATAAACTCGGTCATGTCGACGCAGCAGATCACGAAAGCCATGAAAATGGTTTCCGCTGCCAAGTTGCGAAGAGCGCAAGAAAAGATCGTTCAAATGCGTCCTTATTCACAAAAGTTGACTGCAATCTTGAACAATGTATCTGCTGCCTCTGAAGGGGATTCAGACATTGTGTTTGCGGCCAAGCGTGAAGTGAAAAAGGTGTTGTTGATTCCTGTAACATCCGATAAGGGCCTTTGCGGTGCATTCAATACCAATATCCTCAAGGCAACTAATCAGGCCATCAAAGAGCAATTTGAAGGCGCTGAAATTACCGTGCTTCCGCTAGGTAAGAAATCCTACGAGTACTACAAGAAGTCCAATTACCAGGTCATTGACACCTATTTCAGTGTCTTCCAGCAATTGAATTTTGATGTAGTGAAGGAAGCAGCATCCTTTGCAATGGATGGCTTCTTGGCAGCTGATTACGATCAAGTTGTCTTGGTGTTCAATGAGTTTAAAAATGTGGCTACCCAAGTAGTGCGCGTAGAGCAGTTCTTGCCTATGGCCCCACAGGAGGGAGAGGCTGCTGCTACTGAAACAGATTACCTTTTGGAGCCTTCTCGTACCTACATCATTGAAGAATTGGTACCTATTTCTTTGCGGATCCAATTTTACAAGGCAGTGCTAGAATCCAATGCTTCTGAGCATGGTGCACGTATGACTGCCATGGATAAGGCTACCGAAAATGCCGGTGAATTACTTAAAGAGTTGAAGTTGATGTACAACCGTACTCGTCAGGCAGCCATCACGAACGAAATCCTCGAAATTGTGGCGGGTGCAAATGCACTGGCTGGAAAGTAATTTCTACATACCCTAAAAAAACCACAGTCTGGATCAGGCTGTGGTTTTTTGTTTTTAGGGGTGGGCAGATTTACATTCGAATTCTTCTACTGATCACTCGAGCCATAATTCCCAGCCCTTCGGCATTGGGGTGCACGCCGTCTGGCAATAATTCAGGGCGATCCATCAAAGGGGTGTACAGGTCGATGACTTCAGCACCTGACTTTTGGATGATTTCAAAAAGCATGAGACGCTGCTCGTTGTTCATTACGTCTGGGGTGATTCCAAAATTGACTCGGGTGACAGGCACTGGAAGGATTACATATACTTTGCCATCCTTAGGCATGTGGTCTCGAAACTCAGCAATCAAGTCCAAGTAGTCTTGGACAAACTCAGCCTTATGCGCCCAGTTTTGGGGTTTGGAATCGTTGGTACCCAACTTGATAAGCACGACGTCTGGGCGGAACTCTTTTACTTGTTGAAACTGGGGTTCGTTCCAGTAGGGGAAATCTCCTTTCTTTAAAAGTGTTCGTCCGCTCACACCAAAATTCTTTACTTCATAAGCATTACCTAGGATTTGACCTACTTGCAGAGGAAAAGATCCAGGGTTTTCTCTTCCAGGCCCTTGGGTGATGCTATTGCCTACGAAGGCTATTTTGATGGGGTCTTGGGCTTGGGTAAGTAAGGGAAGTAGCAGCAGTGCAACGAGTGATAAGTAGGTTTTCATGGGTTTGGGTTATTGATTAGTAGCGTTGTTTACCCTTGTCGGGCTGATTAAATGTAGAAAAACTTCCCTAAAAATCCATTATTCCTTGGGTGCTCTGCCTCCTTGGCTTTAAATTTAGGCAATGAGGCTAATCCACCGAGTTTTCCAAGTTATTTCCTGGCTTTCCCTAGACGTGGTGATTGGTGCAATGGCTAGTCTCTATTTTTTCCAGGAACTGCTGCATGTATCCTTGGACTGGCCTGAATTTGTCTTGTTGGGACTTGCTGTTTGGACGATTTACAACCTGGACCACCTGTTAGATGCTCGAAAAATCACAAATACCACCTCTCCACGAAGGGTATTTCATCGAAAATACCAGGCTATCCTTGGGGTGGGGATTCTCATCGCAGTCCTTTTAGGACTTGCTGGGGCATTCTTCTGGATGGGATGGGGTAAAGAATTCCAACTGACTTTGATTTTGGCGTTCTCCATGTTTGGGTGTCGCTGGGCGATTCAAAAATTTGGACCTGTATTACTGAAGGAGGTATCCATCGCCTTATTCTATGTGCTGGGTACGATTTGGCTCCCCCTGCTACGTGCTGAAGCAGCAGACTTGAGCTGGGCAGTACTGATTTTTGCGGCCCTATACTTTGTATTGGCTTTGCTCAATCTCTGGATGCTCTCCTTTTTGGATCGAGAGGAAGATCGACAGCATGGGTTTCTTTCCATTGCACAGGTCTATCCTCCCCTTCACCTCATCCAATGGATTCGTAGCCTTTCCTTTTTGGGCATCTTTGCGACCCTAGCTGTGTTTATTTTGCTCCCCTCTTTTTACCGTCCCTTTTCTTGCTTGCTGCTATTGCTGCTGTTGGTGCATTACCTAACTTTTTTTCAAACCCAACTTTCTTCCACACAAAAAAGGCAACGGATGGAACTCGCCTTTTGGATTCCTTGGTTGCTGCTTTGGATTTAGGAGTCTAGGGTATTTTCGGCCTTTGGATCAAAGCGCACAAACAAAGCCAACCATATCGCTCGACTCCATCGGAAACTCAGGGGCAAACTTAGGATCACCACTGCTGTAAGAATGCCTAGAAGCAAAGTCAAGGTATAGTTTGGATAGATGAGCAGGAGTGCCCCCCAAGAAATCAAAAATAGGGCGGTATTGATCCCGTAACTGACAAACATGGACCCAAAGTAAAATCCTGGTTCGGGGTCGAAGGACTGCTTGCAATGCGAACAAGCCGAATGCATCACAAACAAACTTCCGGGTCTTAAAATTGTACCAGACTGAAAAAGAAGTCCCGTTCTGCATTTTGGGCAGCGGAGATTAAGGATGCTGGAAAGCCCGCTTCGTTGAGACATGGGTTTGTGGGTTTACTTTGCTGCTTTGCGGATGACTTCCTGGATGAGGCGATCAAAATACTGCCCATTTCCTGGTCCAAACCAGTTCATCTCCCGGACCTCGTGAAATTGTGCATCGTACAACTCGTCAGGCGTAATGTAGCCAATGTAACTTCCATTGAATACGGTGACTACCAACTCCAGTCCTTTCTCCTTCGCCATGGCATCCCATGCTTTGTAAAAGACGCCTGACAGTTCCCCGCTACTGGAAATGAACAGGATATTTCCCACTTGGGTAATGTCTAGGTAGGCCGGCACTTCTCCGAGAAGGGATCGAAAGAGCCAGGGGCGAATGCGCAAGTTGGTAGTGACGCGAAGTTGAGGTTCCCCCAATTGGATAGCTACCTTAGAAGTCCGAAGTTGGGCTTCTCCTGCCAACGCAACTGAACTGGTATCCGCATTAAGCCGAGCATCAATGGCAAGTGCGTAGGCATTGACCTTTTCGGGGGTATTTCCTTGCGTGAGTGGACGATGGCTCCCTACGGTGCCTGCTGCAAATAGTGCAAAATCCACTTCCTTCTCCTCCAAGTGCTGGGTGAGAAAGGCTGGGTAATCTCCAGAGAGCCCCATAAACTTGGAACTCAAGGCGGTGGCATGTGCCGAGTAGGTCAGGAAGGTGGCTTTTTGTCCATCCTTTCGTTGGAAAAGTACCTGGCGTACGAATGGGTCAATGGCGCCTCCTTTGACAAAGCGATTGGAGACAAGATTTGGGACGCTTGTTTTTTTGTAAGCAAGGGTCACCGTGTCTTGGTTGGCAAGTGCCGTTTGCAGTGCACGCACGGACCCAGTGACCAATTGCTCGACCACCTGCTTATCGTAGCCCCCAAAGGCAAGTGATCCTACCAGTCCTGGCATGTATCCTCCCATGCCGGAATGGGTGTGTGTAGCGGTGAAAATGAGTTGATCTACGGAGATCCCTGCTTCTTGAACTCCAGCGCGTACCTGGTCGGCAAGTTGGGGATGCACAATCAGTAATTCGTAATTGAGCCAGGCAACGCTGGATTTTCCATTGCTTAGCATCAAGGCTTTGACATGGCTGGAATCTTGGACAAAAGTATAGGGACCTCGAGGGGAGTAGCCCACCAGTTCAGCGGCTTGGTCAGGGGTCACATTTACGGTAGCCCATCCTCCTAGCCAGTGTGTGCTGCTGCTACTGCTCCAGGTGCTGCTATCCAGTTGGGCAAAGGTGCTTTTGTAGAAATCTTCCTCCTCGAGGGGGCTTCGGTCTACTGTCGTAAGCGTGGCTACGCCCAGGAGCAGGAGTCCTGCAACTACCCAAGCAAATACGCGTAGCATCCGAAGCATAGCAATTGGGAGAAAAGTTAGATTGAGGGGGTAATCCTCCTAATTAGTATTCAAAGGTGCCGTAAGGACCTTGAATGGTTACTTTTTTGCCTTTGTGGGGCTCCACTCTACCGATAATTTGTGCTTCCACCCCATAGGACTCGGCGATATCGATTACCTCTTCCGCATGTCGCTCGTCGAGGTAGACCTCCATGCGATGGCCCATGTTGAAGACTTTATACATTTCTTTCCAGTCGGTTCCGCTTTCTTCTTGGATGATGCGGAACAAGGGTGGGGTTTCAAACAAGTTGTCCTTGATGATGTGCACATCCTCCACAAAGTGAAGGACCTTGGTTTGAGCGCCTCCTGAGCAATGCACCAGCCCGTGGATTTTAGGACGCATGTAGTTCAATACATCCGCAAGGATCGGTGCGTAGGTTCGGGTAGGAGAAAGCACCAATTTGCCCATGTTCACCGAAGTACCAGGAGCAGGGTCAGTGAGTTGGTATTTTCCCGCATACACGAGTTGGTCCGGAACAGCAGGATCAAAACTTTCGGGATAGCGGGATTTTAAAATCTTGTGAAACACATCGTGGCGTGCTGAGGTCAATCCATTACTGCCCATGCCTCCATTGTATTCGCTCTCGTAATTGGCCTGACCAAAGGAGGATAGTCCTACAATCACATCTCCTGCTTGGATGCGGTCGTTGGAGATGATGTCTTCTCTGCGCATGCGGCAGGTCACGGTGCTATCTACGATGATCGTGCGAACCAAATCTCCCACATCGGCAGTTTCCCCACCCGTGAGGACCGCATTGACCCCATGGTCGCGGAGCAGTTGCAGTACTTCTTCGGTTCCTTCGATGATGGCAGAAATCACCTCACCAGGAATCAAGTTTTTATTTCTTCCAATGGTGGAGGACACGAGAATGTTGGTGGTGGCGCCCACGCAAAGGAGGTCATCCGTATTCATGATGATCGCATCTTGCGCGATTCCTTTCCAGACGCTCAGGTCTCCCGTTTCCTTCCAGTAGAGGTAGGCAAGTGAGGACTTGGTGCCTGCTCCATCCGCATGCATGATGTTGCAGTACTCGGGGTCGTTGCCCAGGGTGTCTTCTACTATTTTGCAGAAGGCCTTGGGGAAAAGTCCCTTTTCCAACTTAGAGATGGCTTGGTGTACGTCTTCTTTGGATGCGGAAACTCCGCGCTGCAGGTAGCGCTCGTTCATGGAGGGTGAAGATTTTGGTTGGTCAAAGGTAACCAATTGCAAAATTGAATGATTGAAAAAGTTAAAATTTGTCGCCCTTTGGAAAGGGATTCTAGCGCTTCTACTTGCTCCATAAGTACTAGGATCAGCGTGCGAAAAGAAGAAAAAGTAAAAGCCAAGGAAACTTGGCTTTTACTTTTTAGAATGCTAGAAATTACTTTTTCCCAACCAAAATCAATTCTTCTTGTGGGGTAATCAGGTAAGTGGCTCCGTTTTCGTTGACCACAGCCATTTCTTCCACAGAGATGGTTTTCTCCGTGCCATCTGCTTGCTTCCAGCAGTGGAACCCATCAAATGCAAAGACCATCCCCTGCTTCAATAGTTTCTGGGCTGCCGGGCGTGGTGTGGGTATGCGTGCACCACCTAGATTTGGTCCCACATCATGGGCCACATATCCTACGGGGTGACCTGTACTCCAAGGCACATACAAGGATCCATTGGCATCCATCAGATCGCGTTGAGCTCGGTCTACATCTTCGCCCTTTACGCCAGGCTTCATGGCTGCTAGCGCAATACGGCTACCGGCTTTTCCATTTTCCCAATACTGCTGGATTTCTTTGGGAGCGCTGGTTTCCCCTTCTTTCAGGACATAGGCAAAGCGCTGGATATCGCTGACCCAGATGCCGTATAGTTTCACTCCAAAGTCTGTTTGGATCACATCCCCAGGTTGAATGATTTTATCCGTAGCATGGGAATGTCCGCGGTCAGGACCTGAGTTGACATTCGGGTTTTGGTCAGGGTGCCAAGCATCGGTAACCCCATATTCTGCCATTTTGGCTTTCAAAAATTTGGCTACCTCAGCGTCGGTGGTTTTGCCAGGGATGATCATGGCATAGGCTTCCTCTTGAAAATCTGAAGCCAATTTTGCGGCCTTCTTGAGAATTTCTACTTCCTCGGGAAGTTTGATGGAAAGCCATTCGTACACCAATTCTTCAGCGGAAACGAGTTTGTTCACATCGCTTCCCATCAAGGAAGCCAATTCTTGATGTTGGCTATGCGTAAGGCCGTCGGCCATTTCGTTGCTTGCAGAGGTATTGATGGCAATGGTCGAAAAGCCTTTTTCTTTGATGAAGGCCACCGCTCTAGCGACTGCAGATTCTCCTCGAGGGATGCGTTCTACTTTTTCATGGATGGCGAGATCTTCTAAAGCCTTCGCTTCTCCTTCTGGGGAAAAGGCCAGGGAGTGAAATCCCGTTTCATCCGTATAAAAAAGAAAGGCTGCCGTACCGCTTGCATTTTCACCGCCCACATGCGTGGCGATGGGATCGTTGTAGTTTTCTCTACAGATCACAAGCCAGCTGGCAACTTTCGCATTTTTTAGGGCTTCAGGCAGCAATTGGTTGATCCGTTTTTTACGGATTTCAGGCCAAGGATTTTCGCCCCAGTAGGTGCTGGGATCGATTTTTTCTTGCGCGGATTCTGTATTCGGGGAAGGAGTACAGGCCCAACTAAGAAGAACGATTCCAAGTAAAAGAATTGTATGTTTCATAAGTGTCTGTGATTTCTTTGGTAAATTACTCAGATTTTTGTGGAGTTGTGCGTTAGATTTTTTCTTCTTAGGTTCTTTTCGGATGAAAAAAGGAAGCATAAAAATCTTTTATTTTGAACAAAACTATAGTTGAAGCGTGTTATCAACACGTAGGAATAGCCTTTGCTTACTAGATGAAAATTGGAATTGTTTGTTACCCTACCTTTGGAGGTAGTGGAGTTGTTGCCACTGAATTAGGCAAAGGTCTCGCGAAAGTGGGTCATGAGGTTCATTTTATCACCTACAAGCAGCCGATGCGACTGGATTTTTTTAGTGAAAACCTATTCTACCACGAGGTAGATATCAAGAGTTATCCCTTGTTTGAGTTTGCACCCTACGAACTTGCCCTTGCCAGCAAGATGGTGAGTGTGGTGAAATATGAAAAGCTGGATTTGCTGCACGTGCATTATGCCATTCCACATGCATCTTCTGCCTACATGGCGAAGCAGATTTTGAAGACAGAGGGGATATCCATTCCCGTAGTGACGACGCTGCATGGTACGGACATTACCTTGGTGGGGAAAGATCCGAGTTACGAGCCGGTAGTGACCTTTTCCATCAACCAATCGGATGGGGTCACGGCAGTATCTGAGGATTTGAAAAAAGAGACCTACGACTACTTTGACGTCAAACGAGATATTGAAGTGATTCCAAATTTCATCGATTTGGAGCGCTTTAAGAAACAACGAAAAGAACATTTTAAGTTGGCCATCTGCCCCAATGGGGAAATGCTACTCGTCCATACCTCCAATTTTCGAAAGGTAAAGCGGGTAGAGGATGTGATCCATGTTTTTTACAATGTTCGCAAAGAGATCCCTGCCAAGTTACTCTTAGTGGGTGATGGACCGGAACGAGATCGTATGGAGCGCCTTTGCCGCACCCTAGGTACTTGCGAAGACATCCGTTTCTTGGGTAAATTGGAGGCAGTGGAGGAAGTGTTGTCCGTGGCTGATCTCTTCCTGATGCCTTCGGAAAAAGAAAGTTTTGGACTTGCTGCCTTGGAAGCGATGGCCTGTGAAGTGCCGGTCTTGTCCTCCAATGCAGGAGGGATACCCGAACTCAATTTGGATGGGGAGACGGGCTTTGCTTGCGAAGTGGGCGATGTGGAGGACATGACTAAAAAAGCGCTTTTTATTTTGGATGCCGCCAATTTGCCAGGATTTAAGGAGCGAGCTTTGGCTCGTGCCAAGGAATTTGACATTGACCAGATTCTTCCCATGTATGAAGCGTATTACCGTAAAACCATTGCCTTGACTCAAGAAGAAAAAAAGATGAGTTAAATCAGGAATTATAAAAAATTATAAAAAATTCGAAACCCTTATTTTTGTAGGATAGTTTATACCTCTAGTACAAACTCTTTTTTGAAGACTACCTAAACCACTAATTATCATGAAAAAGATTGGGAGATTAGATCGACCTGACAATTTTGGTTCGGCTACCCTGTTTTCTAACCCCGTACTTGAGCGAATTTCAAGGACTCATATTTCCATCCCCATCACCCTATTTTTGGCCATCTCCTCGGTCTCCATGTATTACGGACTGGTATCCACTTCGATCCCGCTTGGATTAGGACTGGCCTTTTTCGTGTTGGGGTTGCTTGCCTTTACTTTTGTGGAATACATGATGCACAAGCATTTTTTCCACATGGAGCCCGACACGCCGCTCAAGGACAAGTTGCAGTACAACGTCCATGGGGTACACCACGATTACCCCAAGGACAAGGACCGCTTGGCCATGCCTCCATTCGTGAGTGCTGCCTATGCTGCGATCCTTTACTTGTTGTTTACGCTGTTGATGGGGGATTTTGCGCTCTATTTCTTACCTGGATTCCTGTTAGGCTACTCCGGGTATTTAGCGGTTCATTATGTGGTGCATGTCTACAACCCTCCCAAAAATTTTCTCAAGGTCTTGTGGGTCAACCATGCCATCCACCATTACAAAGATCCAGATGCTGCTTTTGGGGTGAGTTCACCCCTCTGGGATTACCTTTTGGGTACACTCCCTAAAAAAGAATAAACAAACCTCCAAAAAGGAGGTTTTTTCTTTTGTTCCGGTTTAGGAAATTCAAAATTCGTTGAGGGCATACACCCAGTTCCTCACCAACTAGTTTAAGGTATGAAGAAAGTTTCAATTATCGGTTTGGGATGGCTAGGGGAGGTGACCGGAAAGCTTTTGCAAGAGCAGGGCTATTTCGTAGTCGGGTCTTCCACCCGTTCCGAAAAAGTGGGACTCCTTCGCGAAAAAGGCTTGGATGCCGTACATTTTGCTCTAGATCCCGATCCGAAAGGGATAGATTACCAACGACTTTTTGAATCCGAGATTTTGATGGTGACGCTACCCCCTCGAAGTAGACAGGGAGATGGGGAAACGTACCTGCAGCAACTCGCTTCCTTACGCGATTTGGTCGCAAACTCAGCCGTAAAGCAAGTCCTCTTTATTTCCAGCACAGGAATCTACCCCAATGAAAATAAGGCAGTGCCGTATACCGAGGAGGAGGTTTCCGAAAGTACTGCGGGCAATGCAATCTTGTACCAAGCGGAAGCCTTGATGGGGACCTCACCAACTTATGACTTCACCGTGTTGCGGCTTGGAGGGTTGATGGGTGCAGATCGGATTCCAGGAACCTATTTTTCAGGAAGAGAGCAGGTCGTTGGGCATACCCGAGTCAATTTTATCCATCAAACGGATGCCGCCCGGATGGTCGCTTGGGTGATCAATCAGGGCCTTTGGAACCAAACCTTCAATGGAGTAGCGCCCGAGCATCCCTTGCGGCGGGAAGTGTATCAGCACAATGCCAGTGCTTTGGGAGTTTCCTTGCCTGCAAGTTTTCAGGATACTGCAGATGAAGAGGTAGGGAGGTTGATTAGTTCGGAGAAAATCGTTTCTACTGGATTTACCTTTAAATATCCAGACCCCTTGACTTTTTCCTACGCGCCAAAGCCCTAAAAATTGCTGTGGTTTTCTCCCTATAGTGACGGGGATAGGTTTTTTTCTGACATCTTGTCATTTTTTTGTACTTGGAATAGGCCTTGCAGGGGATAGGTAGATTCATTTTATACGTAACTAAACCGATGTAAGCCCATGCAGGAAAAAGGCACGATCTCGATCCATACCGAGAACATTTTCCCAATCATTAAAAAATTCCTCTATTCTGATCACGAGATTTTCCTTCGGGAGTTGGTCTCCAATGCTGTCGATGCTACGCAAAAAATCAAGCGACTGGCGACATTAGGTCAGTATGCTGGGGAATTAGGCGACCTCACGGTGGAGGTGTCTTTTGATGAAAAAAAGAAGACCATCACCATCTCCGACAAAGGACTCGGCATGACTGCTGAGGAAATCAAAAAATACATCAACCAGATTGCATTTTCTGGAGCTACTGAGTTTGTGGAGAAATTCAAAGACGCCAAAGATGCCAATGAGATCATTGGTAAGTTTGGTTTGGGTTTCTATTCTGCCTTTATGGTGGCCAAAAACGTGGAGATCCATACCCTATCCTACCAGGAAGGTTCTGAGCCTGCGATTTGGACCTGTGACGGAAGTACCGAGTTTGAAATCAAAAAAGGAAAGAAGAAGAACCGTGGTACAGACATCATTCTTCATGTCAACGAGGATTCTGTTGAATTTCTAGACAAGTGGAAGTTGCAGGGCATCTTGGACAAGTACTGCAAGTTTCTACCCATCCCCATCAAGTTTGGCACCAAATCTGAATCCGTAGAAGATGGTGTAGATGACAAGGGAGAGAAGAAGTGGAAGTCCGTGGAGGTGGACAACATCCTCAACACTACGGCGCCTATTTGGACTAAATCTCCAAGTGACCTTCAGGACGAGGACTACTTAGCTTTCTACAAAAGCTTGTATCCAATGAGCGAAGATCCCTTGTTCTGGATTCACTTGAATGTGGATTATCCATTTAACTTGACTGGGGTCCTGTATTTTCCCAAGGTCAAAAATGACTTTGAGTTGCAGCGCAACAAGATCAAGCTTTTCAGCCGCCAGGTATTTATTACCGACGAGGTAAAGGACATTGTGCCGGAATTTTTGATGTTGCTTCATGGGGTGATTGACTCCCCAGATATTCCGCTCAACGTGTCGCGAAGCTTTTTGCAGGCGGATGGCAATGTGAAGAAGATCAACAACTACATCACGAAGAAAGTAGCGGATAAGCTTTCTGAACTCTTCAAGAAAGATCGTAAAGTCTACGAGGAAAAGTGGAATGACATTGGACTGTTTGTGAAGTACGGCATGATCTCCGAGGAGAAGTTTTACGAGAAGGGTAAGGAATTTACCTTACTCAAAAACACCAAGGAAGAATACTACACGCTTGACGAATACCGTGAAAAGGTGTTGCCAACCCAAACCGACAAAAACGAGCAGCTGGTGTACTTGTACTCCACAGACCTAAAGAAGCAGGATAGTTTTATCGATTCGGCACTTAAGAAAGAGTACGATGTGTTGGTGCTAGATTCTCCGATCGACAATCATTTCATACAGCACATTGAGTCCAAGTTGGAAAAAACCCAACTCAAGCGAGTGGATTCCGATGTGGTAGAAAAGTTGATTCAAAAGGATTCCACCTATGCCAACCTGCTCACAGAAGATCAGAGCAAGTCGGTGAAGGAGCTTTTTGAAAAAGCCATTGCCAACAAGACCTATTCCGTGGATATCGAAGGGCTAAGTCCAGAGGAAATGCCTGTGACCATCACCATGGAAGAGTGGATGCGACGCATGAAGGACATGGCACAAACAGGTGGAGGACCGATGAGTTTCTACGGAAGCCTACC
>JACCDO010161536.1_pt1 | contig 11857 bp, 10 predicted proteins | sample 7446101 | NCBI WGS metagenome assembly JACCDO01 (sample SAMN15323440, study PRJNA562643) | freshwater metagenome | isolation source: river surface water | place: USA:Blue River Watershed | collected 2017-08-16 | reverse complement strand
GGCGGTGCGGTACGGGATCTCTTGATTGGTATTCCGCCCAAAGATTTTGATGTGGCCACTGACGCCACACCGGAGCAAGTGCGCGACTTGTTCCGTCGTTCGCGCATTATTGGTCGCCGTTTCCAGATCGTGCATGTGTTGTTCGGCATGGAAACCATCGAGGTATCCACCTTCCGCGCTGGGGCCGACCAAGAGCGCAGCCAAAAAGATGCCCATGGCCGGGTGCTGCGGGACAACATTTTTGGCAGCCAAGACGAAGACGCCTCGCGCCGCGATTTCACCGTCAATGCCCTCTATTACGATCCACGCACGGAAACCATCGTCGATTTCCACCATGGCGTGGCGGATTTGCAGCAAAAAACCCTACGCATGATCGGCGAGCCCCGCACCCGCTACCGGGAAGATCCGGTACGCATGCTGCGGGCGGTGCGTTTGTCGGCCAAGTTGGGCCTGAGCTTAGACCCCGCCGCCAAGGCACCCATCCGGGACATGGCGGGTTTGCTGGAGAACGTGCCCGCTGCGCGCCTCTTTGACGAGATGCAAAAGCTGTTGTTGTCCGGCTATGCCGTGGAGTGCTTAAAGCGTCTGCGGGATGAAGGTCTGCACCATGGTTTGCTGCCGCTCTTGGACGTGATCCTCAAACAACCCATGGGCGAGCGCTTTGTGTGGTTGGCCTTGGGCAACACCGATGAGCGGGTGCGTGCCGGTAAGCCGGTTTCGCCGGGCTTCTTGTTTGCCACCTTGCTGTGGCATGAAGTGCTGGCCAATTGGGAAGGGCGCAAGGCCGCTGGCGAATTGCCCAGCCCGGCCTTGTTTGAAGCCATGAATGAAGTGCTGGATGTGCAGGCAGAAAAGCTGGCCATCACCCGGCGCATGGCTGGGGACATCAAAGACATTTGGAGTCTGCAACCGCGCTTTGACAACAACACCGGCAAGCGTCCGCTACGCCTGTTGGAACAGCCCAGAATCCGCGCCGGTTACGATTTCCTGCTGCTGCGGGCGGAAAGCGGCGAAGTGCCCATGGAGCTGGCGGATTGGTGGCGTGAATTCATGGCGGCGGATTTTGACCGGCGCTTGGACATGCTCCAACCGGAAAAGCCCATGGCCAAAAAGCAGCGTCGCCGCCGCCGCAAACCCAACGGCCCGCGCCATGCGGGGCACGAGGAATAGGATCGAGCCATGCTCGACGCCTTGGGCTTGAGTCGTGTGCCAGTGCTGTGGCAGACCGCTATTTTGTTGGCGGTCTCCAACATCTTCATGACTTTTGCGTGGTATGCCCACCTCAAAAACCTGTCCGAGCGCCCCTGGTGGTTGGCGGCGCTGGTCAGTTGGGGCATTGCCTTGTTTGAGTATCTGATTCAAGTTCCGGCCAATCGTCTTGGCCACAGCGAACTGTCCCTAGCCCAGCTCAAAATCCTGCAAGAAGTCATTACCTTGCTGGTGTTTGTGCCTTTTGTGCTGTTCTATATGCAGCAACCCCTAAAACTCGATTACCTCTGGGCCGCGCTGTGCATGCTGGGGGCGGTGTATTTCATTTTTCGATAGGCTGAATGGCTATGGCTTACCAAACTCCAACAGCGTCTCAACCGGCCAAGCCGGTGACATTGACCGAACTGGCGCGCATGCGTGCCGAAGGCGAAAAAATCGCCATGCTCACTTGCTACGACGCCAGCTTTGCCGCCCTGTGTGATCGGGCCGGTGTGGATTCCATTCTGGTGGGTGACTCTTTAGGCATGGTGTTGCAAGGTCAGAGCAGCACCTTGCCCGTGACCATGGAGCACATGGTCTATCACACCGAATGCGTGGCCCGCACCGCTCGCCGCCCTTGGATCGTCAGTGACATGCCTTTTGCCAGCTACCAAGAAGGCCGGGAACAGGCCTTGCGTAACGCGGCCCGGCTCATGGCCGCTGGTGCGCACATGGTCAAAGTGGAAGGCGGTGCTTGGTTGGCGGATACCGTGGCCTTTTTGGTGGAACGCGGCATTCCCGTGTGCGCCCACATCGGCCTCACGCCCCAGTCGGTGCACCAATTAGGCGGCTATCGGGTACAAGGCCGGGGCGAAGCCGGGGCCACCAAGCTGCGCGCCGATGCCGTAGCCCTGGAGCAAGCCGGGGCGTCGTTGATGGTGTTTGAAATGGTGCCCGCTGACGTGGCGGCGGCTGTGACTAGCGAACTCAAGAGCTGCGCCACCATCGGCATTGGCGCCGGTAAAGATTGCGACGGCCAGGTGCTGGTGCTGCACGACATGCTGGGGGTCTATCCCGGCAAGACGGCGCGCTTCGTCAAAAACTTCATGGCCGAGCACGCCTCGATTCAAGAGGCGGTGGCAGGCTATGTGCAAGCGGTGAAAGCCGTGACCTTCCCCGGCCCGGAGCATTGCTACTGATATGAAGCCGATACTGATTTTTGATCTGGACGGCACCTTAATTGATTCCGCCCCCAGCATCCTGAGCTGCTTTGCCCTGGCCTTGGACGAAGAAGGATTCACGCCCCGCGTGCCCCTGACCTCCGCCATCATCGGCCCGCCGCTCATGGAAACCCTGGCGATTTTGAGTGGCACGAACCAGCCCGAGACCTTGGCCCGTTTGGCTGCTGCCTTTAAGCGCCACTACGATGTCACGGGCTATCAGCAATCGGTGGTGTTTCCGGGGGTGTCCGAAACGCTGCATGCCTTGGTGGCCGAAGGGGCGCAGATTCATATCGCCACCAACAAACGCTTATTCCCCACCGAAAAAATCTTGGCTTTTTTACAGTGGGACAAACTGTTTACCACCGTTTATGCCCTGGATTTGCCCCAATACCGTTTCAAAACCAAGGCGGAGATGCTGGCTCAGCAATTGCTCGACATCGCGCCCCAAGCCCCGGTCTATTACGTGGGTGACCGGCAAGAAGACCGGGAATCCGCCGAGAAAAACCACCTGCCTTTCCTGGCTGCGTGCTGGGGCTATGGCGGTTTCGCCGATGCGCCCCCCAGCGATCTGCCCCTGGCCGCGACCCAGCCCGAGCAGTTGTTGAGCTGGTGGCAGGCGCTGTAAAGCCTAGGCCATGGTGCAACGCCAAGCCTATGCCGAGGTTCCGGCTTACATCACCAAAGACGGCTCCGAAATTCGTGAGCTGATGCACCCGGCGGTACAGGGCAATCAGGCGCAAAGCCTAGCCCAAGCCATCGTCCCGCCCGGTGCCACTACGCTGTTGCACCGCCATCACCTCACCGAAGAGCTGTATCACATCACCTCCGGGCACGGCCTCATGACCTTGGGCGCGGAGGTGTTCCCCGTGGAACAAGGGGACACGGTATGCATTCCCCCCGGCACCCCCCACCGCCTGCAAGCCAGTTCAGACGCTCCCCTCACGCTCTTATGCTGCTGCGCCCCCGCCTACAGCCACGACGATACGGAGCTGTTGGAGGGGATTACTGAATGAAGCATTTCTTCACCGCAGAGTATGCAATTTGGAATCATCTGATAGCCGTATTGTCCCTCCTCCTCAATAATTCCTTAGGCCTTTTTAAGGAAGGGCATCCTCGGTTGTTTGTGGGTTCCTATGGCTAGGAACTAGCGACAAGCTTTCCGCGAAGAGCTTATGTGTGACCTCCTATTTGTGAAACGAATCGGCTGACTATCACTCACCTTCACCAAGAGTAGTCGTGTCGGGTTCCTGTAAATAAGCAGGGTCAATCCATATCTCTGTGCTTCCTCCTTTTCTCGTGGGATTGCCATGCATTGGCGATGAGGGGAGACTTTGTTCGGCCCTCAAAATAAAGTTGAGGATTTTGGCAAAAAATTTTTTCATGGTGGAGTTCCCTGGAGTTTTGGATAGGTGAAATATCATCCCGTTGCTCCAAGTGAATAACCAGATGTTTAATCGGAATCATCCCTGAATGTGTGAAAGTGAAATTCTTCAGTTTTGTATGAATATACATAAGTACGATTGAACAGTAGGTGGTGCTATTCGTCTTTGTGCCAACATTATTCGGCTTCATTACCTATGTGTTCCAATAGATATGGTTCATAGTATGCGGGTGTTCAATAAACGAGAACCGAGATGCTTAAAACATCATGGGTTGCCGAAATCATTTTTGCACTAACCCTACTTGCGACGTTTGCGGCGGCTTTTTTGGCGCATCGCCATAATCAGAATCGGGTTAGTGACGACCTGTCAGGTAGAACCCTTAACAAATGGCTTGTTGGTCTTAGTGCAGGTACAACGGCCAACAGTGGATTTATTGTTACTGCGGCTGTTGGTCTGGGGTATAGCCAGGGCGTTCAATGGTTGATGCTGCCGTTAAGTTGGCTGCTTGGTGATCTTATTTATTGGTATCTTTTTCCAGCAAAGATCAATGCGTTTGGACATGCTACTGGCGCGAGCACTCTTTCCGAACTACTAAAGTCGGGGCTTAAAGGCCGCCTTCAGCGTTGGTTATCGGTATTGGTTGCTCTGGTAATTGTCTGTTGCTTGGCAGGGTACACATCCGCCCAATGGCTAGCTGGCAAAAAATTTCTGAGTGGGGCTCTCCATCTGCCAGAAGAAATTGGGCTAGTCTTATTTGCCTTAATGATTGTGAGTTATAGCGCTATTGGCGGTTTTCGTGGCTCTGTATACACCGATACCCTGCAAGCTGTTATTCGTATCTTGGGCACCCTGATTGCACTGGCGGGCGTGATGTGGATGGCTACCCGCCAACCGGATATTTTTTTCTTGAATCTGGCACAAGCAGGAGAAGACTTTTTAGTGCCCTTTGCCCATCAAGGAATAGGCGCTGCCTTAGGTTTTGTGGGTGGATTTGCAGCAGCCAGTATTGGGTTTGGCTTGGGGCAGCCGCAGATTGTGTCACGTTATTTAGCCGGACGTTCGCCACAAGAAACCCGTGCTGCCATGTGGATTTACATTGGGTTTGTCCAATTTACTTGGATTGCCATGACGCTATTTGGCATTTTGTTACGCGGGGTAATGCCCGACCTAGCCGACCCAGAGACTGGACTAAGCACCTTTTTTCAGAATGCCATCAACCCAGTGGCAACGGGGATTATTGTGGCCGATGTCTTTGCCACCATTGCATCAACTTCAAACGGTCTACTGGTCGCGATGAGCCAAGCGGTTGTGCATGATCTGCTGCCCAGCCGTTGGCAGCATGACCAACACGGCTGGAAGCGACACCTCATGCCGTTAAGTACGATTGGGCTGGGAATGATGACCTTGCTGTTGTCGTTTAATTTACATGGCACCGTGGTTAACCAAGCGCTATTCTCGGTGTCATTGATGGGGGCTGGCTTAGCCCCTGCGGTCATCATTAAACTGATGGGCTGGCAGCATCAAGCCGCCTCGTTACTGTTGACGGTGTTTGGCGGTCTGGTGGGTGCCCTGCTCTGGGTCGCTATGGGCTATCACACAGTTCTTAATGAAGCTGCCATTGGAATTGCCAGTGGCCTGCTGGTGCATTTGTTATGTCGCATATTTTTAACCCCTGCCAGCCCACAAACGCTGAACCAACAAACGGAGCAACACCATGGCGCGTAAACAAACCTCGAAAGGCATTACCGACTGGGACAATAAATTAAAGGCGCTCCGCTTTCTGTTCGGTGAAGAACAAGACCGACGGCTTGTTATGCAGATACTGGGGAGAGACCCAAATGACAAAGCCAGCGACGATAAAACTGTGGGAAGCATCGCTGATATGCTTCCAAAGTGGCACACATCCAATCCCACAGGCAGCGTCGGAAAAATCCTCACCGATGCTATCGTAAAGCAGTGGATGGCATTGGGAAGCTCCGCCCATGAAGCCGCTATTCGCCAAGCATTTATTCATGAAAACTGCGCCCAATTGATGGCCTTGCTACCCCCCGAAAAAACCAAGGGGTTGCCTACATTCGGAACAAAGCGCCCCCATAGCGAACTGATTCCCCTCTGGGTGATCCCACGTCGCCCCCACCACGATGAAAATGCCGACCCGCTAAACCCAGACACCGAGTTTGACCAAAAATATTTATATGACAGCCCCGCAGCTGCAAGGGTCTGGGAAAGAATGGCCCTCGGTGGCGCTTACAGCGTCTACACCCAATGCCAAGAAAGCCTGCAAAGGCTCGTCCAACGCCCTGCTTGGAGGGCTGCTTTGGAGTCCGGCCATTTTGGTGGTTTGGTTATTCTGGGTGCAGGGGCACCCCATAAGGAACGGGTTCTTCTCAATTCTCTTTGCCAACTCGTTCCAGCGAGTGTGGGTGATCCACTGTGTTCTTTGGTGGATTTCAACAAGCCGATGCTCGATGTAAGTATTCATCAGTTATTCCCTGACCTGAAGGCAGACCAACTTTGGGCCAACAGGGGGCTACAAATCGTACCCTTTGGCATTGATTTTAATGACATGAACCGGGTAAACAGAGGCGGCTTGATTCGGCTCAGAACAGAAAAAAACGTGGTTTGGGTCATTCCCGGCGCCACCTACGGCAATCTTGATCTGCAAAAGTTCATGACCAGCTTGCGCAACGAAGCGCTGCCCGGAGACTGGTTGGTGATTGGTACACCCACGGTGCTCGAAAACGGCATAACAGAACAAGAAAAAAAAGCAATTAGAAACGCGTTCCTGTCCGGTCAAGTCAGCGATTTACTCAAAAACACACTCACCACGGCTTGGCTGCATTGGCACCGAAACATTAACGAAGCCACCTTTCAGGAAATTCTGAATTCGATCCACGTCGATATTTCAGCAAACGACAATCCTGTCCCCGGAACATGGGATATTGATATTTCGATCAAAATAAACGAGACGGATCACTTCATCGCAAAGTCACGACGTTTTGAGCTACAAGCATGGTCTGAATGGATGAAAAAATATGGATTTGAGTATCAATTTGACATTGATGTGTTGGAAAGTACATATAAACAAGTCGTTTTTGAGCTGAAAGCTTCATAAGCAAATAAACAGGAATAGATCTCAATAAAGCAGAACTATTCCTGTTTTTGGGTGGATTACCCTAGGGTTCAACCTAATATTTCTAGGCTAATACGGCGCGAGCGTAGGCCATACCCCACGATAGCCAGGGCCGCCGTGGCCAGCCACGGTAGCAGCATGAGGTTGAGGGTTTTCCAGCCCCATTGTTGCTGCATCCACCCCGCACCGAAGGAACACAGCAAGCCCACTGCGAAGACCGTCATGTCGTTGATGGCTTGGGCTTGGGTTTTTTCAGCGGCGTGATAGGTGCGGGTGAGCAGGTTGGTGGCGCCGATGTATAAAAAATTCCAGCCTACGCCCAGCAAGCTCAGGGCGATCACAAAGGTGCTGAAGTCGGTGTTGCTGCGGGCCATGAACACATAGCCCGTGAGCAGAGCGATACCGGCGAACATGACTTTGAGCACGCCAAAGCGGGCGATCAGAGCGCCGGTGAAGAACGAAGGCAAGAACATGCCCAGCACATGAAACTGGATCACCGTTGCGGTGGCGCCTAGATCATGTTGGGACTGGCACATGGCAATGGGGGTGGCGGTCATGCCCAAAACCATCACGCCATAGCCGGTCATGGCCGCAAACAAGGCCAGCAGGTAGGCGGGCTGTTTGACGATGGCCGACCAATGCCGTGGCGCTGGGCTGTGCTCATCGGTGCTGCTGATGTCGATGGCGTGCAGGCTCAACAGCGAGGCGACGCCCAGCAAGGCGATGAGGGCGCCAATCAGGAACGAGCCGATAAACGTGGGCGTGAGCCAAGCACTGCCCAAACGGCCAAGAAACGGCCCTAAAAACGCCGCGACGATGCCGCCGCCCATGACCCAAGAGATGGCGCGGGGGCGAAAGAGCGGTGTTGCCACTTCGCTGGCGGCAAAACGGTAGAACTGGGCAAATGCTTGGTAGCCGCCCACCAGAAAGGTGCCCAGCGCCAACAGCGGCAGCATGGCCCAATACATGGCCAGGGCACAGGTGAGGCAGCCCAACACGCCCAACACCGCCCCCCAAACAAAGCCCCGCTTGCGCCCAAGCCGTTTCATGCCATGGGCCGCCGGAAACGTGAGCAGGGCCGTGCCCATGAGCATTGTGGCAATGGGGATCGTGGCCCATTCAGGCCGTGGCGCGATTTGCGCCCCGGCCAGGGCACCCACGGTGACGACTAACACCGACACGGTTTGGAATAGGGCTTGGGCCGTAGCCAGGGTGAGGATTTGACGATACATGGCGGAGTGAGCACAGAGAGAACGAGCCGTAAGCATAGGGCACTATTCGTAATGCAAGGACTCCGCCGACGAAACTTTGTAGGCCAAGTAGGCGGGGTAGAGGGCGGCGAGGCAGCAGACGGTGATGGCGAGGGCGGAGATGAGGGCGCTGCCGGTGGGGGAGAACACGAATTGGTAGTCAAATAGGGTGAAGCGGTCGAGAAAAGACACGCTCACCGCACCCATGGCATTGCCCAGTAACAACGACAACAGGGCCGTAACCATGCCGATTAAGCCGCCTTCCACCAGCAAGATGCGCATGACTTGGCTTCGGGACACTCCCAAGCTGCGCAGCACGGAAAATTCCCGCCCTCGGGCATGCACTTGGATGAGGATGGTGTTGGCCACACCCACGGCGGCCAAGACGATGGTCATGCTCAGGATGAAGTCAAAAATGGCAAAGTCCCGGTCAATTTCCCGTTTTTGCCATAGCTTCATTGACCAGCCTTCTTTGGTCTTGGTGTAGAAGTGGCGCACTTCGGTGAGGGCGGCGCGGGTGGGGTACTGGCCGTCGTAACTGCGCAATACACCGTAGTGGCCTAGGCTTTGGGCCAGATTGTCGGCAAACAGCGGGTTGCCGTCGCTGAACAGCAAATAGGATTTCAAATCCACATACTGGCCGTTTTCGGCGTAATAACCCACGGCATCGGTAACGGCGATGACTTCAAAGCGGTGCTGGGTGTGTTCGGTCTCCACCTGCACCGCATCACCGGCTTGCAGGCCAAAGCGAGCCGCCAGGGTGCGGGATAGCAACACCTTGCCCGGCTGGAGTGCCGGCAGGCCTAAGCGCTGCAAGTAGGGGTTGATGTCGGCGCCGTTCACTAAACGCACGGGGAATTCCCCTGGCAATTTGTCTGAGAGGCGAAAGAAGTACAGCCCATGGCGTTCCAAAACCTGTTTGAACAGGTTTTCGTCCACAGGCCGGGATTCGTCGCGCCGGAAAAAAATGTAGGGGGAGAGGGCTTCTTCTGACCAGCGGTGGATTTCGTCTTTGAGGGAGCGGGTGATGTCGTGCAGCGCGGTCAGGAGGCTGAACACCAAGGTTACGCCCACCAGGGTGAACACCAATTTGTGGCTGGTGAGGCGCATGCGCCGCCCGGCCAGCAAAGCCTCTAGGGGCAGGCTGGATTTGATGACGGTTTCCAGCAGCCAGATCAGGCCGCGCAGCAAGGGCGTCATACCCCACAGCACCGCCACGGCCAGCAGCAACACGAAGGCGGATTCCACTAAAAAGAACTGCACCACGCTTAACCAGGACAGCAAAAAAGGGCGCAGAGCCACGTAAGCAGCGGCGATTAAGGGCGGCAGCAACAGGCCAAAGCCCCGGATTTTTAGGCTGGATTCGTCGATTTCGGCCCGTAAAAAGCGCGGTTGCAACACATCCACCACGCGCATTTTAAAAATGGCCCGGGCCGGGGCTACCACCGCCAGCAAGGCAATGAGCACGCTCAGGCCGCCCATACTGAGCAGTTCCGCCCAGGGCAGGGACAAGTCTTTGCTGGGCACGCGCCCGGTGGTGGAAATGTTGTGGGCGATCATGAACGCGGCGGTGGGCAATGCGGCCAACAGCCCCAGCACCGTCCCCGCGATGCCTAAGCCCAGGGTTTCAAACAGCAGACACAGGGCCACATTGGCACGCCGTTCGCCCAAGCACAGCAAGAGGCTGAATTCCCGGCTGCGGGACGTGACCGAGAAGCGCATGGTGTAAAACACAATCACTGCACCCACCGAAAACGCCAACAGCGAGGCCACGCGCACCGCCAAGCGCATGGCTTGATAGTCTTCTTCGCCCCGGCGGCTGGTGCGGGTGTTGGTTTCTAAGCCTTGGCTGACTTGGCCTTTTTGGCTGGGGAAGAGTTCGGTGCCCTGGTGTTGCCCTTGGTGCAGAAAGCGCACACGCACAATGTCTAGGGCGTTGCTGGGGGCGCTATTGCTCTTGCCCACCAACGGCATGGGGATTTCGCTTTGGGTGCTGTGGTCGTCCACGATCAAAATGGCGCCTACCACGATCATGCCCAAGGCCACACCGAGGATGGTGGCGATGGCGACGGTGCGGTGTTGGCCCATGCTGCGCCAAGCCAGCAGAGCCGCCAGCCGGAAATTAAGAGCGCGCCACATGGCTAAATCCCCAAACTGAGCAATTTGGCATGTATCGGCGCCACCAGGTCTCGTTGTCCGCCTTGGGGCAACTGGTCGGCGATGCGCCCTTCTTTCAAGAAGCAAATACGATCCGCCCACGCGGCGTGTTCTGGGCTGTGCGTCACCATGAGCAGGGCCGAGCCTTCCCGCTGGGCCGTGGCGCGCAGGATATCCATGATGGACAAACCAATATGGGGATTGACGTTGCCCGTGGGCTCATCCGCCAACAGCAGGGCCGGACGCTGCACCAGGGCGCGGGCGATGGACACCAACTGCATTTCCCCACCCGAGAGTTGAAAGGGCAGGTGGTCTTTGCGGTGCGCCATGCCCACTTCCTCCAGCATGGCGTCGATGCGTGGCCCGTGGGCGGCCATGCCTTGGCCGCCAATGAGAAAGGGCAAGCCCACGTTCTCGCGCACGCTGAGTGTGGGAATGAGATTGAAGAACTGAAACACCAGCCCGATTTTGTCCCGGCGCAGCAGGGTGCGCGCTTCTTCGGATTGGTAATCAATGGCTTGGTTTTGGATCAGCACTTGGCCGCTATCGGGTTGGTCGATGCCGGATAGGCAATTGAGCAAGGTGGTTTTGCCCGAGCCGGACGGCCCCATGATGACCACCATCTCCCCGGCCCCCACGTCTAAAGACAAGCCCTTTAACACGGGCACTTCGTTTTGGCCTAAACGGTAGGATTTGGTCAGCGCTTGGATAGACAGCATAGTGAAGGTGTGATGAACCAAGGGCCAGGGCGGCCCTTGGCGAGTACAGAGGAATGTTTACTTCTTACCGCCTGCGGCCTTGCTCAAGCGTGCGGCGTCTTCTTTGTTGGCGAACACCACGCGGCCGTCTTGCACCATGCCCATGACCACTTGCTCTTCACGGAAGGCTTCGTGGCTGGTGACGTAGTTGGGATTCCACTTGGCGTAGGGCTTGTTCCAGGTGGCGATCACGCCTTTCACCGGCTCTTTCAGGTCTTCCAGGGCGTCTTTGATCTTGTGGGTATCGGTGCTCTTGGCTTGTTTCACGGCGGCGGCAAAGATTTGCACCGCGTCATAGCCTTGGGCGGCGGATACCGGCGAGGGAATGCGGCTCACGCCGTAGCTCTTGTGATACGACTCGATAAAAGACTTGGCCTTGGGGGTGATGGCGTCTTCGATGAAGGTTTGCGGCATGAGCGTGCCGTTGCCATTTTTGCCCGCGTTGTCGATGAAGTTAGACATAGACAGCGTCCAGCCGCCAATCAGCGGCACTTTCAGGCCGATCTTAGCCATGCCGTTGGCCACCGCCGCCAATTCGGGGCCGATACCCCAGATCAAAATCGCTTTTGCGCCCGTGGCTTTGGCCTTGAGCAACTGGGCGGTCATGTCTTTGTCGCCGATGTTGAACTTCTCTTGCGCCACCACTTGCAAACGGCCCCCTTGCTTTTTGATCTGGTCGAGCAAGTCATCGCGCCCCGACACGCCGTAGTTGGTGGAGTCATACAGAATGGCTACTTTGTCTAGTTTGCGGTTGATGGCTTCTTCC
>JACCDO010660508.1_pt1 | contig 11860 bp, 7 predicted proteins | sample 7446101 | NCBI WGS metagenome assembly JACCDO01 (sample SAMN15323440, study PRJNA562643) | freshwater metagenome | isolation source: river surface water | place: USA:Blue River Watershed | collected 2017-08-16 | reverse complement strand
GTTTTCAAATATTTGCAAAAATCCAGAAGAACTTGATTTAAATAGTTTATTTACTATTTATTCTTATATTGGTTCTTATGAAGAACATAAATTTGAAAAAATATTAACTTCAGGATTTATCATTATTGAAGACTATACCAATAATAATTATGATGCTGAATATATTTATTATATTGATTTTGATCATGAACAATTTAATATTATTGATGTCAATAAAAATCACCATCTAAAATTTAATATTCATCATTTACCTAAATCACTTAATTTTTTTGATTAAAAAATTAAAATTATTATAAAAAAAAATTAATTTATAAAATTTAAATACACCATCTTGTAAAAACCATCAATTCCTTTGTTTCACGATTATATGTTATATCTGGTTTATCTGATGATGTTTTACATATCTTAAATTTTATATCTCTTTCTTTTAATTCATTCATATATTGTTCATATTGTATACATTTTTTTAATGTTATATTATTATAATCATGTATTTTATTTAATTCTATTTCATTTACTATATATTTTCTATCTTTTTTATTTAATGAATCATGTAGAGTTTTATTTAATAAATTCATCATATAATCACAATCTGATTTTAACTTTAGATCCTCATTTAATTTATAATCTAATCTACTTTCTTCTAAGTCTTCTTTTGATGGTAAATTTACAACCATTTGTAACGGTATTTTTGACAATTCTGAACCTCTCAAATTAAATTTTTCTATTATATTTTTTATCATATTTAATTTTTTTTATTATATTATGATAATAATAATTTTTCTTTAAATTCATTATAACGTAAATTTAAATATAATAAAAAAATGAATAATTATTTATTTTAAAAATGATATTTTAAATATTGTATTATATTTAAATTTACGTTGAAAATGGATTTTTTACAACTAAAACAAATTGAATTTGATAATTATTGCGAAGAATGGTATGAATCTGTATTTAACGATAATGATTCATTTTTAAATTCACCTATTTTATCAAATTTAGAAAATATTCAAAAAGCAAATATATATTTTAAAGAAAATAAAAAAATGACTATTCAAATGATAGCATTAAAAACTAGAAATATTGAATTATTTGTACATTTTAAATTTTTAGAATACAATATTTTTGAAGATTTGGATTTTTTAAATCCTATTAAAAATAACTTTTTTATGATGCTTAATCATGATTCTAAATTATATCTTAATATGATTTTTAATTATGAACAAAATAATAAATGGCTCAAGTATATTGATTATTTAAGATTTTATATTTTAAACAATCATTTTGATGAATTCAATATTAACCAAATAAATAAATTTGGTGATAATTTTTTATCTTTAAGTATTAAAAATCATGATTTTGTATTTTTTAAAAATCAATATCTAAAAACTTTATTAGAAAAAATTAAAAATAATACATTAAATATTGAACATCAAGATTTTGAAGGTAATAATATTATTCATTTAGTAATAAAATATTGTAATTTTCTTCAAGAATCTTCAAATGATTTTGTTGATTTTATTTTAAAATTAAACAAAATCCACATGTTTGGAATTCCTAATAAAGATAATATGACACCTTTAATATTTATTTTTAAATATAATAAATTTAAATTTTTTAAAGATTTTATTTTTAGTAATCTCAATAATTTAAATATATTTAATATTGATCAAATTGATAAATTTGGAAATAATTGTTTATATTATTTATCTAAAAATAATTATTATACTAAAAATTATATAAATATTATTAACACAATATTTAGAAATTTAAAAAATATTCATATTGTAAATTGTCAAAATGAAGCTTTATTTGTTAAATTACTTACAATTAATGATTATACATTAAAGCATCATTTAATATCAACTCTTGTAGAAAGAATTAAAAATAATAATGATTTTTCAATATTTGAATATATTGATACAAAAAATAATATGAATGCATTAATGTATTTTTTTATTTTTATTCAAAATACAAATTATCAATTATCTGAAGAACTTATTATGGATATATTGAATTATCCTAAAAATAATTTTTATCTTAAAACAAATGATGGATTTAATATTTTTAATATAACTTTTAATAGATTTACTGATAATATTAATGATTATATTCTTAAAAAACTTAATTATGATATTGAATTATATAAAGACATTAAACCTTTTATGAACAAAATATCGATTGATTTTTATTATGCTGATTCTATAATTAATTATTATTGTCAATCAAATACTTTTAATTGTACATTTTTAACTATCAATAATAATTTAAAAATTAATTATAGATATCAAACTAAAGAAATGTTAAAAAATAATGATACATTCCTTACTAATTTTAAAAATAATGATTTTATTAAAATTATTCTTAAAAATTCTAAAGATGATGAAGAATTTTTAAGTCATACTAATAATTATGGTACTAATTTTTTTAAAAAAGTTATTGAATATAAAAATGATGATTTAACTTCATATATTATTGAACTTAAAATTAAAATACCTCAAAAATTATTTGAAACTAAAGATAATGAATCTACTTTATTAATGTCCGCTTTAGATAATAATAATGTTGATATGGCTTGTTATTTATTAACTGGTAATTTTATTAATAAAGAAGAAATGAAAAAATATATTAGTACTATTATTGATTTTAAAATTTCTAGATATAATCAAATTGTTAAAACAATTAAAAAAAGTGCATTTACTCAAATGCTTCTTTGTAAAAGTATATACGGAAAAAATAAAAAAAATAACAAATTTGATAAATCAATTATTTTAAATAATATTGTTAAAGTAAATTTAATTGATTTTAGACAGAATCTTAAATTATTTAAGTACTCATATTTAAATGATAAAGATTCTCACAAAAATACTATTTTATATGATAATTATGATTCTATTAATGCAGCTTATAGTCTTATTCTTAATATCTATAAAAAATATGTTATTGATGATCTTAAAAAAAAAAATATTGATATTAACCTACAAATTCCTGATGAGCTCTTTGAACATCAATATCAACATGTTTTTGATATTTAATTTTTAATTTTTATTTATAATTTAAAAAAGCTTTCCTTTCTTTAATACATAATAACATTCTGTTTTTTTAAATCCATTAAATGTTGTTGCTGCTGCTGTTGTATATGCACCCATATTTTCAACTAATACTCTTTCTCCTATTGCTAAATCAGGTAAATAATGAATACCACATGAATCCATACTATCACATGTATTTCCCCAAATATAACTTTTATAAAATTTACCATCTCTCTCGTTATATGGTAAAATCTTTGGTTTCGCATGATCAAAAATTGTACAATTAAATGAACCATATACACCATCATTTAAATAATAATTAAAATATTTCTCATTATTTTCTTTATCATTATACTCTTTTTTACTTACTATATTTAATACTAATGTATGAGATGTTGCAACCATATATCTTCCTGGTTCACTTATTATCTTTATATTTTCCTCATTAAAATTTTTTTTTATTGCACTTTGTATTGTTTTTGCTATATCTTTAAATTTTAATGTCTTCTTTTCAACTAATTCACTCTCTGTACATAATGAACATGTTCTCTTTTTATTATCTAATTCCATCTCTATCTTTTCCAAAATTATCGTTTTTTCTTGTTCTTCTTCTGTTTCTGATATACTCGAATTATCATCTTGTTCCTCCTCTTCATCATCCATTCCTGGAAAACCTCCACCTATATCTAATAAATTCATATCAAAACCATAATTTATACCTATATCAAATGCTTTTCTTGCATCAATTATTGCATTTTCATATGTTTCTAAATCTTTACATAATGAACCTATATGATATGATACACCACATATATCTAAATTTGATGCTTTCGCTAATTTAAATATATCATCTAACTCTTCTAATGATGCACCAAATTTACAACTAAATTTACATAAAGATTTTGAATCATCCACTTTTATTCTTACCAATAATTTAGCCTTTGGATGATATAATTTTATTTTATATAATTCACTTACATTATCAAATGTTAACAAATCTATATCTTCTGATCTTGCATACTTTATATGTGATGATGCTTTACATGGATTTGCAAATATTATTCTATCTGGACTAACTCCTTGTGATAATACCATCGATATCTCTTCTTTTGATGCACAATCAAAATTACATCCCATTTGAGCTAATAATTTTATTATAACTATATTTGGATTGCATTTTACTGCATAATAGGGTTTAATATTTGGTAAATATTTTATCCATTTTTCATATTGTTTTACTACATTACTTAAATCAACTATATAAAATGCATTCTCATTATCATTCATCTCCATAAACATTTTTATTAAATCATAAATATCTTTATATTCATCTACCAATTTTACATTATAATCCTGTAAAAAAGATATTGTATCTTGTATATTACTTTTATTATCCATCTTCAATATTTTATTTTATTTTTCTAATTTTTTTTAAGTTCATTTTTATAAAAAAGATTAATTTTTTTTTATTATTTTTATAGATAAATATATGAGTACTTAAAGAATATCATTATTTTAAGTTCATTTTATAAATATAAATGTATGAGTACTTAAAGAATATCATTATTTTAAGTTCATTTCATTAATAGATAAATAAAAGTACTTAAAGAATATCATTATTTTAAGTTCATTTTTAAATAAATAAATGAATTAGTACTTAAAGAATATTATTATAAAATTGTTAAATTTTTAAATAGATAAATGAATTAGTACTTAAAGAATATGATTATTTTAAGTTCATTTATAAATAGATAAATGAATTAGTACTTAAAGAATATTATTATAAAATTGTTAAATTGTTAAATTAATCTTAATCAAAAAATGTTTTTTTCTTTTTTATTATTTGTATATTTTTTTTTATTTTGTTATTTCGATAAAAAGAACTATCAATGGTATAATTTGTCATATTATTAATTAATTCATTTGGAAAACATAAATTTTCAAGTTTTAAATTTAATTTTTCATAGTATTTTTCAATCATACAATTTATTATATATTCATTTTCTGTTAGATAATTACCATTTGCTCGTTTTTCAATTATACATCTAAAAATATTAATTAATTCATCATAATTTAAATATTTAATAAAAATATCAAAATATCTAACAATATTTGAATTATTTCTAACTATAAAATCAATTAAAAATATAAATTCTAATTTATTTTCATTAATTATATTATTATCTTTGTATAATTTATTTAATTCTTTAAAAATATCTTCAAATAATATCTTTTCATTTTTTGTTAATAATATAAAAATTATTGAATTTTCATTTACATTTTCATTTAAATGATAAAACATTCTATTTCTTTTAATATTCATTTTTGATATTTTATCAAATGATTTTTTTGTATTTAATTTTATATTTTCATTATATAAATTTCTATCTTTTAATTTATTTGTATATTTTAATAATACTTTTTCAATATTGTCTTTACTTAGATTTTTTATTAATCTTTTAAATAATGTGTCTTTTTCTAAATTAAACAATAATATATCATTACTTTCTGTTATTAAAATGTTAAATACTATATTTGCATAAACATTTTTAATAATATCTTTTGTTTTAGTTTTAATATCATTATTTTCAATATATATTTTACAATTAGATAAATAATCTTTTATATTATTTATCTTATTTTCATTTATATGATTTAATCCTAATTCATAATCATACATTAATTCATCGATATATTCAAATTTAAATAAACATTTTAAAAATAAATATAATATGTTTTCATTTAACATATTTTTATGATTAATAATATCATAATCATTATTTTCAACTGATAATTTTATACATTCATAAATTAATTTTGAATGATGTACATTTAAATTCTTTAAATAATTCATTATTATATTATTACCTTCTGCATCTGTCATATTCAAATCATAATTTTTACTTTTTAATAAAATATCACTAATTGGATTATATTCTTGAAAAAGAAAATGTTCACTCTTATTTAAAGAATTTAAATATAAAGCATGATAACCATCTTTATTTATTAAATTTTTATCATAATCATTCATTTTATATATTTTCAAAAAAATATTTATATAATTATTTTTACATATATACATAAAAGCATTATTACCTAAATTATCAATATGTGATATATTAATATTTGGTATATCTAAAATTTCATTAATTATTTCTTCTAATTTTAATTTTATTATATCATTAATATTATTAAAATTATTACTTCTATCATCATATGGTTTATTTAATTTTAATATATAAATTAATAATGTTTCATTATTTTCATCTATATAACTTAAATATTCTGGATATTCTTTTACATATTTTAAAAATACTTCATAATGACCATATTTAAATAATTTTTTCATACTATCATATATATTAAATTTAATAAATATAGGATTATTATCCATTAAAGAAATGGCATTTTTTGTATCAATAAAACTCATTTCTCTATAATATTCAAATATTTCTGGTATCTTCAAAATATCATTTGGTTGATTTTCTAATAAACGTTTAAAAATTAATATATAATTTATATTTCTTTTTAAAAATTTAAAACTCAATAAATTATCTAATTTATCATCATCTTTAAATACACTTAAATTTAAATCTTTTTTTAACATACTTAAATAAGATAATAAATGATATAATCTTTTTTTAAAAGCTATTTTTAATAACGTTTCATTATTTTTATTTATTAATGATAAATTTATATCATAATTTATGATATCTATACATCTTAAAATATCTAAACAATCTGTTCTATGTGTATTTTTTGTGGCTTTTTTAGCCATTATCATTAAAAATGTATCTCCATTATTATCTTGTATGTTTAAATCAACTAGTATTTTATATTTTTTTATCATACTAATCGCTTCTCTTATTCTACTATAATTATTATTATTAGCATATAAATGAAGTATTGTTTCATTATTTTTATTTTTTTGCTCCAAAAGTTCTTTTAGAGTTTTTTTATTTAAATATCTTAAATTATTTAATGTAAAATAATATCGATATAATTTACTCAAATTCATATAAAAATTATTTTTCATTATATTTTGATATAATGGTTCAATAAATTCATTTTTCTCATATAAAAATATATTTATCAAATTATATTCATAAACAAAATCTTCATTTTTAAATAATAGATTTGATAAATTATTACCCTTTAATATTTTCATTCTTTCATTTACTTCTTCTGTTAAAACTTTATTTTTTAAAAAATAATACATTAATGAATCATCTTTTTTTATGTATTTTACAAAATTATCATAAAATTGGTTGTTTTCATAATTATCGTTTTTATTTGAATAATGAATTATATATTCATAAAAATCATTTACAAAATCATTTAAATTCATTTCTTCATAATTCTTATTAATCTCATTTTTTTCATCTTCATATTCAAATAATTTTTTATCCATTAAATTTGTATATTCATTAAATTTATTAAATTCTTTGTCTAATTTTATATTTTCAAAATTATTAAATTCTTCGTCTTCATTTTCCGATTTTAATATCTCCTCATCTAAAATTATTGTGATATCTTGTTCTTCACTTTCTTCTTCAAAAATATCTTCGTTTTCAGAGTCTGACATTTTTTAATTATTAATACTATTTTATAACTCGTTTTTTTTTATTTTTTTAATTTTCATTTTTTATTCTTTCTATTTACGTTCTTATTTTTTATTTAAAAAAATATGATATTTTTTATACCTGTCATTTTATTTTCTCATATGTATTAAAAAAATCCTTTGTATTTGAGCTAATACATTTAAATCGAATATTTTACTTAATATGGACTTATCTCAACCAGTTCTCAATAGAGATATTCAAATTCGTTTATATGATATTCATTTATCAAACGAAAGAGATATTGATTTGGTTAATACTTCTTTAAAAGATAGACTAATACTTAAATTTATTCAATTTAATACATCTTATGATTCTGTTGATTTACGTTTAAAAGGATTCTCATATTTTTTTGATTTAATCAATATTGATGAAAATTCTTTTTACGTTGACTTTTGTAAATTTAAATATAAAAATAATAGTTTTTTCCATAACGAACGTTCCTGGGTTGACAGTAAAAAATATAAAATCCAATTTAATAATGATTCTAATTCTATTTTCGCTTCACTACAAAACTATAAAATTGCTGGTTTAAAAGGTACAATTAATATTAAACATAGAACTTTTACTATCCAATGTGATACTGATTTTGATGATATTTGGTATTCATTATTAGATCATCTTGATATAATTTAATTATTCTGTGTTTATACCACCTCAAATTTTATAAAAATTGATTTTTTTTATTCAAAACTTATTTTTATTTATAATATATATAAAAGAAAACAAATAAAATGCAAAAAAAATTAGAATTTAACGATTTTTATACTCAATACGAATACGATTTTGAATTTGATGATTTTTATTCCATTTTATCTTCAAAAATAAATTATTATGAACTTAAAAAAATTAATGAATCTATTCTTTTTAATTTTGAACTTAAAGAATATTTTGGTTTTGATGAAGATTTAGATATACATATAAGACGTTTATTAAAAATTTTTATTATTTACAATTATTCTCATTTATATTTATCTGATGAATATAAAACTTTTTTTAATTATTTAAATGAAGAATATAATTATTTGGATACATATAGTAAAAATATCATTACTTATGCTAAAATACATTATCGTTGATTATATTATAATTCTTTTGAACGTAAATTTTTTATTTTTTAAATATAAAAAAAGTGAAAAATAAATTTTCAAACATATATTTTATTTATCTATATATCAATATGTATACTAAAAAATGCAAACCACAACTAACCAATTAGTTATTGATAATCAAATTACTGTTGAAAATAATACTGTTCCTACAGTTCATTTTTCAAACTTAATTATTATTAATGATCATGATGAAAGTTATTTTTATGGATCTTATAGAAATATAGATTATTCAATTGAGAAAGAAACAATGAATATTTATTGTAAAAATAATGATACTAATGATTGGGAATTAATTCAAAATCCTTTTGTCTTTTTAACTGAAGATATTCAAAAAGATATTTTAATTAAAAATGCTTGTTTTAATAATTTTATGTTAAATCAACAAATTATTGAGTTAAATACTGAAATCTCTCGTTTACATACTCAAGAACTTGGACCTCTTAAATGTGCTTTAGAACAAGCCAATTTTACTATTGAACGTTTTATTCATAAAAAAGGAGGAAGAGAACAAACAGTACACGATTTACATCGTGCTCAAAGTAAAATTGAAGAACAACGTATTTACATTATGAAATTAAAAAATCAGTTAAATGGAAAAGATATTAAAATTGATAATGAAGATAATCAACAAATTGAAGAATTAAAGATGAAATATAATCTACAAATTCAACAGTTTGAAACTCAACTTTTAGAAAAAAATACTAAATTAAATGAGATTCAATCTAATTTTGATTCTTTAAATAAAAGTTTTAATGAACTTCAATCTAAATTATCTAATTTTGATGAACTTTCTGAATTTAAATCTAAATATTTAACTCTTAAAGATGAATTAGTATCTAAAAATGAAATCATTCAAAATATGAATATTAAGTTAAATGAATTTGAAACAATTCAAGAATCTTCACTTAAGTCAACAACTGAACTTAAAAAGAATATTAAAACTCTTGAAAAAACAATTCATGATCTTCGATTTGATACATCAAAAGATGCTGAGATTCAAAATCTTCGTCAACGTATCAGTCAATTAGATCAAGATAAAATTCAACTTAAGAATAGTATTATTAATCAAGTTAGAGAACAAGTTATTGAAAAAACAAATAGTATTCAAAAAGAAATGGAAAAATATCGTGCTTTAGCTAATGAAAAAGATAGAGAGTTAACAAAACTTCGTCAAGAAAATAAAAAACTTTCTAAATCATTTAATGAAATGGATAGTGATAATACACTACTTAAAAATACTATTAAATCTGTTCAACAAGAAAGTAAAATTGAAATTGATAGACTTAATCAACAACTTACTGAAAAAACAACTCAATTTAATACAATGAATGATAAAAATATGAAAATTGAAAAACAATTCAGAAAAGCTCTTGAAGACCTTCAAAAATCTAAATCTGATATTGATAGTCTTGAAAAGAATTATATTTCGGTTGTATCTAATTATGATGAAGAAAACAATAAACTTAGATATGAAATCAAATCTTGTAGAGAAAAAGTTAAACTTTATCATGAAGTTAGTAATCGTAGTGTTGACCAACTTAAAGCTGTCATTCGTAGAGAAAAAATTCTTAAAAATGCTCTTGCTAGATATGAAAATAAACCTACTGAAGAAGAATCACATGAAAATATAACACATGTTATTGAAAATATTGTTCGTAATAGTGTAGAAACATATAATCGTAGTTTACAACACGAGGTTTCAAATGAACTTCCTTCTCAAGTAGAAGTTAATTAAATAAATATATTTATTTAAATTAAATTTATAAAAAATATTAATTATTTTAATTATTATTACTTATTATCCAATCTATTATTGGATTTGGTGATCCTGATTGTATTGTTTCAAAAGTAAATCTTCTGTTGCACTCCATTATTAATGTTTGTATTTTCATTAGTTGTTCATAATTATTTGAATTTTCCACAGTTCTTCTATTTATAGCTATCGAATTTAAACTTTCAACTCCTATCATTGGATTTAATATTATTTGTATTATTTCATTTTTATTATTATAAATTTTATTGATTAATGATGAAGAATTATATTTATTCTTTGGTTTTTTCATTATATCAATTATATATCCTAATATTTTATTTTCTTTTTTAATATTACTGCTTTTCATTCTTTTTGCTTTTGGTCTTACAACACCTTCATTACTTACGACTCTTTCTGTAAATAAACCTAATCTTGGTTCTTCTTCTTCATTAACTGGTGTTCTTCTACTTTCATTTAGAACTGATAAAGCTGATGAAGCTCTTCTATTATTTACTGTTCTTATTGATAAAGCTCTGTTATTTACTGTTCTTGCTGAATTTGTTCTTACTGAACTTCCATTATTTAATAAACTAGATAAAAAACCCTCATTCATACTTGTAACTGTACTACTTCTTTCTTGTCTTCTATTACCATTATAATATGGTAAAGGTGTTTCAGTTCTATTAGCTCTCATGTTTGTTTTATCTAAAATTGTGTTTATTTGTTCAAAATATAAAGGTTTCATATATTCATTTGTTAATATTAAATCTAAATAATCACTCATTTTAAATAAACTTATGTATTTCATCATTCTTGAAAAAAATAAAATTTTACATCTAAAAAATTCATTTCCAAATTCATTTTCATATTCTTGTGAGTTTTTTAAAGTACATAATCCATAATCTATAAATTTTATTAAAATATTTCCACTTTCTTCTATTTTTATGAATATATTATTTGAATGCAAATCATTATGTATGATTCCATTCATAAATAATAGTTCAATACCTCTTTTTATTTTATTAAATATACTATAATATATATTTTTTGTTCTCTCATTATTATTATTTTTAGGATTTTCATTAAAATATGTTTCTAAACTTATATATCCTTCATATAATAAATTTTTTGATACTAAAAATAAATTTTGTTCAGTTAATTCATAAAATTGTTTTATTATAAATTCTTCAACTTCTCCTCTTAAATCATTTATAAATATTACATTTTCTAGTTCTTTATCCACTAAATGTTTTTTCATACTCTCTATTATAAATTGTTTTACTATAAACTTTTTATTTAATATAAATACTTTTCCAAATTCTGATTTTACACTTATTTCTT
>JACCDO010593633.1_pt1 | contig 11860 bp, 8 predicted proteins | sample 7446101 | NCBI WGS metagenome assembly JACCDO01 (sample SAMN15323440, study PRJNA562643) | freshwater metagenome | isolation source: river surface water | place: USA:Blue River Watershed | collected 2017-08-16 | reverse complement strand
TCGATGCCGATGAGGCCGAACAGTAGCCCATTGGCCGCCAGCGAAAATGCCACCGGGAAGCCGGACAGCAGGAAAATAATCAGGGTGACGAACATGACAGGGGCCATGTTCGCAATCAGGAATTCAATCATTTGGGCGCCTCAGTCCGTTCAGTTGATCTGCTTCGCGGCTTTGATCGCCGCGATCTCTTCCGCAGGCGAGGGCGCCTGTTTTTCAAATTCGCTGGCATCGACCAGTCCTTGCAAGTAGCCGATGCGCTTGATCAGTTCGGATATGCCTTGCAGTGTCAGCAGCAGAAAGCCGATCGGTATCAGCACCTTCGCGGGCCACAGAATCAAGCCGCCGGCGTTGCTGGATACCTCTTGATTACGTACCGACTCCATCGCGAAGGGCACTGCGAAGTACAGTATCAACAACGTGGCAGGCAGCAGGAAGAAAATGAAACCAAACACATCAACCCAGACCTGAGTGCGCTTGGAGAACCGGCCGACGATGACATCGATGCGCACGTGTTCATTGCGCTTGAGTGTGTAGGCCGAGGCCAGCAGAAAGATAGCACCGAATAGGTACCACTGGATTTCCAGCCATGCATTGGAGCTGGTATTGATTGCATAACGAACGAGTGCATTGCCGCTGCAGATCAGCACAGCCGCCAGCAATGCCCAGCTAATGGCAGTGCCGATCTTTTCGTTCATCGAATCGATGAAGCGGGAGAAGGACAATAAGGATGACATGGTCGGTTTTCTTTCGCGAAAATTGTTGACGCCGGGGAGGCATCCGATTGCAGAAAACCGCTGGCAGAATGCGCGGGTGCTCGGTAGCGGGTATTGGGTACACCATACTCGATACACAGGCACGGCCAGTGTTCGTCTTGCCTCTCGCGCAGGCCCCTCGCGGGCGATGCGCGCAGAAATGATCAACGTCTCCCCAGTTCTTTTTTCTGCCGGATTTCGCCACCGCCGGCACTCCACCCTGGCAGGCCCCGGGTGGAATGGTGGCAAGCGTGACGACAATGTAGCCGCTGCTGCGATTGCTTTGTTATGTTGCTCTGCAACAGCAGTACAACGGCTTTACCGATCTCTTTTTTTTGCTACTGAGTAGACGTTTTATCACAACATTGCCCGAATAAAAATGCACCCGAGCCTCCGCCGCGGCAGCGGTGTGCGTTTTTGTCAGGTTGCGTTCAGGCAGAGGTCAATTCAGCCGCAAACGTGCGCTTTTTATCGCCGCTCTGACCTGGTTTGGCGCCGTGCCGCCAAGATGATTTCGGGCAGCGACCGAGCCCTCGAGTGTCAGCACCGAGTAAACATCCTCATCGATCAGAGGCGAGAATTCCCGCAGTGCAGCGATGGAGAGTTCGCTCAGATCGCAGGATTTTTGTTCGCAGGTTCGAACGGCCAGGGCGACTGCTTCGTGAGCGTCGCGGAATGGCAAGCCCTTCTTCACCAGGTAATCTGCGAGATCAGTTGCCGTTGCATAGCCTTGCAGGGAGGCCGCGCGCATGGGCTCGGCTTTCACGCTGATGCCGCCCGCCATATCGGCGAAGATACGCAGCGTATCGATCAGGGTGTCGACGGTATCGAACAACGGTTCTTTGTCTTCCTGGTTGTCTTTATTGTAGGCAAGTGGCTGGCCTTTCATCAGGGTCAGCAGCGCCATCAGATGGCCATTCACGCGCCCGGTCTTGCCACGCGCGAGCTCCGGCACGTCGGGATTTTTTTTCTGTGGCATGATCGATGAACCCGTGCAAAACCGATCGGCAATGTCGATGAAGCCAACACGCGGGCTCATCCAGATCACCAGTTCTTCCGACAATCGCGAGACATGTGTCATGACCAGTGCGCTTGCGGCACAAAATTCGATCGCAAAATCACGATCCGAGACTGCGTCCAGTGAGTTCAGGCATACCTCGTCGAAGCCCAGTGTCTTTGCGACGCGTTCGCGGTCAATCGGAAAAGTGGTGCCCGCCAGCGCGGCAGAGCCTAGCGGCAGACGATTGACGCGCTTGCGGCAGTCCAGCATACGCTCAGTATCGCGATTGAACATCTCCACATAGGCAAGCATGTGATGACCAAAGGTCACTGGTTGCGCGACCTGCATGTGCGTGAACCCCGGCAGTATGGTGTCTGCCTGCTTCTCTGCGAGATCGAGCAGTGCCAGTTGCAGCTGCTTAAGCAAGCCGACGATGTCGTCGATCGCCGAGCGCAGGTACAGGCGGATGTCGGTCGCGACCTGATCATTGCGCGAGCGGCCCGTATGAAGCCGCTTGCCGGCATCACCCACCAGTTCAGTCAGACGCTTCTCGATATTCAGGTGGACATCTTCCAGATCGAGTAGCCACTCGAATTTACCGGCGGCGATCTCGGATTGAATCTGCGCCATGCCACGCTGGATATCGGCATAGTCTTGCGCGCTGATGATTTTCTGGTGCGCCAGCATCTCGGCATGGGCGAGTGAGCCTAGGATATCGACCTCAGCAAGGCGGTAATCAAAGAACACTGAGGCGGTATAGCGCTTCACGAGGTCGGAAACAGGCTCGGAGAAGCGCGCCGACCAGGCTTCATCCTTTTTTGAAAATTGATCTGACATGGTGATCGAATAGACGGTGGTTGACCACGATTATAGAGGAAGGAGATGGTTATCTTGCTGGTGCCGATCAGAGCATGGCATCGCAGCAGGCACAGACCCGTTGGATCGCCGCTTTCGTTCGGAGGACGTTTTCAGCTGAGGAGCCCTCACACCGTCATTCGAACGGACGCTGGGATCCAAAGACCAAGAAAATCTTTGGTCCCGGTTTCTCGACCAAGAACGCTCTCGATCAGCCGGTATTTCGGAGTCCTGCCGCAATACCATTGATCGACAGATGGATGCCACGATGTACGCGAATATCGGTCTCGCGTCCTTGCTCTTTCCAGCTGCGATGGCGCTTGATCAGTTCGACCTGCAAGTGATTTAACGGGTCTAGGTAGGCAAAACGGTTTTTAATGGAACGTGCCAGCGTCGGGTTGTTGGCCAGCCGCTCTTTCGAGCCTGTGATCATCGACAAGCATTCAGTAGTTAACTCCAGCTCAGCGGTGATGCGCTTGAAAATCGCATTGCGCAACTTCTTGTCAGCCACCAAGCCGGAATACCGCGACGCTACGGCAAGGTCGGTCTTGGATAGCACCATATCCATGTTGGATAACAGCGTAGAAAAAAACGGCCACTCGCGGAACATCGTTTTCAAGGTCGCTAGTTTTTTGGCTCTTGCGGCGCTGCTGTCATCGGACAGCCAGGCCTCTACTGCACTGCCAAAGCCGTACCAGCCTGGCAGCAGCAGACGGCATTGTCCCCACGAGAAGCCCCAGGGGATGGCGCGCAGGTCTTCGATGCGACGCGTCGATTTGCGCGATGCAGGGCGCGAGCCGATGTTCAGTTCGGCGATCTCGGAGATGGGTGTGGCCGAGAAAAAATAATCCGTGAAACCGGGTGTTTCATAGACCAGATCGCGATACGCGCGATAGGCGTGACTTGACAGCGAATCCATCACTTGCTCGAACCCGTGGCGCTGCTGTGCCAGCTTGCCGTCCGTTTGCAGCGGCGTCAGGCTAGCCTCGATCACGGCAGCAACGACCAGTTCAAGGTTGCGACGACCGATTTCAGGGTTGGAGAATTTGGAGGCGATGATTTCTCCCTGTTCGGTCAGTCGGAACTGGCCGTTCACCGTGCCCGCAGGTTGCGCCAGAATCGCTTCGTGACTCGGTCCGCCGCCCCGGCCCACCGTACCGCCTCGGCCGTGGAACAGTCTGAGCTTCACGCCATGATGCTCAAACACTTTGACCAGTGCCACCTCGGCTTTGTACAGCTCCCAGTTCGAGGTCAGGAAACCGCCGTCCTTGTTCGAATCAGAGTAGCCGAGCATGACTTCCTGCAGTTCTCTTTGCTGCCGCACCAGCGCACGCACAGATGGCATACCCAGCCAACTATCCATGATAGAAGGTGCATTTCGCAAGTCGGGGATCGTCTCGAACAGCGGAATCACCATCAGCTCAGCTTGGGATGGCTCGCCGTGCCCAGATATACGCATGAGGCCGGTTTCTTTTTGCAGTAGCAGAACTTCCAGCAGGTCGGATACGGTTTCTGTGTGAGAGATAATGTAGTTGCGAATCGCACGCGCACCGAATTGTTCACGCACAAGACGCGCCATCTTGAGAACGGCAAGTTCGGATACTGTCTCGTCAGAGTAAGTCAGGTAGGGCGAGCGCAGCAGACGCGGCTGCGACAGCTCGGATAACAAAAGCGCAATCTTGTCTTCTTCGGGTAATGCGGAGTAATCAGCGCACACGCCAGCTTCGCGGCACAGCTCTGTCAGCACGCGATCGTGGACATCGGAACTTTGCCGCATGTCGAGCGTCGCCAGATGAAAACCGAAAATATCTGCAGCGCGGCGTAGCGTGTTGAGGCGAGGACGTATCAGTGCCAGCCCATGATTTGCTCGCAGCGAATCGCTGATCACATCCAGATCAGCGGTGAATTCGCTGATGTGATTGTAAGGAGTCAGCGCAGAGACTTCCTGTCGCAGGATGTTGGTCACGCCCAGTTTACGTGCGGTAGCGGCCAGACGGGCATACACGGTGATCAGCGCACGCCGATACGGCTCGTCGGTACGATGCGGTGAGCTGTCCGGCGAGGCATCCGCCATGGCCTCGAGCTCCGGGCTGACCGATACCAGCAGCGTGGAAATCGAGAGCTCAGCACCCAGCGCATGTACCTCGTCGAGATAAAAATCCAGAATCGTTGTCGACTGGCGCGACATCGCGCGCGACATGGTCGAGGCATTCACGTTCGGATTACCATCGCGATCGCCGCCGATCCAGCTGCCCATCTGAATGAAAGGTGGCATCGACAGGTGTTTGGAGTGAGGATATTGCTGCGTAAACTCGTGCTCGATGTCTTCCATCAGACCCGGCAGTTCGCGCAGAAAAGTGATTCGGTAGAACGACAATGCATTTTCAATCTCGTCGTCCACAGTAAGCTTCGAGTAACGAAGCATGCGCGTCTGCCACAATTTGGTAACTTCCGCGTGGAGCAACTGCGTATTGCGATTCCGCTCTGAGGCAGTCAGGGGCAGGTCGCGAGCCGCGAGCAGCCGAGCGATCTCACGTCCGGCATCGAGAATACTTTTCCTTTGAACTTCGGTCGGATGCGCAGTGAGCACAGGCGAGATCAGTGCATCGGTGAAGAACGATTGGACGGCTTTGCCAGTGACGCCCGCTGCGTCAAGTTTGGATAACGTGGCTGCAACGCTGCCCGGTTGTGGCGCTGAACCAGCCATCAGGTGAGCTCGGCGGCGGCGGTTGTGATGCTGGTCTTCCGCGATATTGGCGAGATGAGAAAAATAGGAAAAAGCTCTCACCACCGAATTGGTCTGGTCTCGGGTCAGTTTCTTCAGCAGCTTGTCAAGGTCCGCGCCGGCGGCCGCATCGGATTCGCGGCGAAATCGAACGGCGGTTTGTCGAATGGTTTCAACGATCTCGAACACCGCTTCGCCTTCCTGATGACGCACAACGTCGCCGAGCAAGCGGCCCAGCAGGCGAATGTCTTCTCTCAGGGGCGCGTCTTTGTCCTGGGTTTTTCTCGGGGATGGAGCGGCTGGTTTCTTTTTGATGGCCATGGTGGTGGTGTGCTTTCAGCGTCGAGTGGGACGACCCAGATGTTGGTCAGGTCGTGCAGAGGTCGCGTGATAGAATCCAACGAACATTTTTTAGCAATGACGAGCAGATCGAACGCTGTGCTAGCCATGCGCAGCTAACCCGAAACACAGAGCAGAGAGGCCGAGTTGAACTCATCATTTTCCGGAAAGCTGGTCATTGCGTCTCGTGAGAGCCGTCTGGCCATGTGGCAGGCTGAAACGGTCCGGGCGCTCTTACTCCAATTATATCCCCACAGCACAGTGGAAATTCTCGGCATGACGACCCGCGGCGATCAGATTCTGGATCGCACCCTGTCCAAAGTGGGCGGCAAGGGTCTGTTCGTCAAAGAACTGGAAGTCGCGATGCAAGAGGGCGCGGCCGACTTGGCGGTGCACTCGCTCAAGGATGTGCCGATGGAGCTGCCCGAAGGTTTCGAGCTGGCTGCCGTGCTCGAGCGCGAGGACCCTCGTGATGCCTTCGTGTCCAACCAATACCAGAGCCTTGCCGATCTGCCTGCTGGCGCTGTTGTTGGCACCAGCAGCCTTCGGCGCCAGGCCCTGATCGCCGCGCGCTTTCCGCAACTGCTGATCCAGCCGTTGCGCGGTAATCTCGATACGCGTCTGGCCAAACTCGATCGTGGCGAATACGATGCCATCATTCTTGCTGCTGCGGGCCTGAAGCGGCTGGGCATGGCCGAACGCATTCGCAGTTTCATCGAGCCCGATGACAGCCTTCCCGCGCCAGGTCAGGGTGCAATGGCAATCGAAATACCTTCCGGGCGAAGTGATCTGCAGGATTTGCTGGCACCGCTGAACCACACAGATACCGAGCTTGCAGTGCGTGCCGAGCGCACGCTCTCGCGCAATTTTGGCGGCAGCTGCCAGATACCGCTGGCGGCCTTCGCCACTGTGAACAACGATGTCATGCGCTTGCGCGCGATGGTAGCCACCCCCGACGGCAAGCGAATCGCCCGTGCCGAGGTCAACGGGTCCGCGGCCTCACCCGAGGCGCTGGGCCAAGAAATTGCCCGCGTGCTGGAGGCGCAGGATGCGCAATCGATTCTTGCTGCTTGCAAGACTGAGTAAGGCGTGAAACAGGCGTGAAAAAGACGCCCGTGGTCATCACCCGCCCGCTGGCTCAGGCCGAGCCACTCGCTGCGCGGCTGTCCGCACAATCCATTGATGCTCGTGTTTTCCCGCTGCTCGATATACAGCCACTGCCAGACGCGGGTGCGCTGAGAGCCACGCTTGACCGTCTCACTGACTTCGCCATGGTGGCCTTCGTCAGCCCGAATGCGATTGACGCTACCTTCGCGCATCTGATCGCATGGCCAGCCGGCGTGATCGCCGCGGTGGTCGGCGATGGCAGCCGGCAGGCGCTGGCGCGGCACGGCGTGACAGATGCAACCGCCCGGGTCGTCAGTCCGGCCGACACCCGCCGCACCGACTCCGAAACACTCGTGGAGGTATTGGACTTGCCCGCACTCCGCGGCAAAAAGGTGCTCATCGTACGTGCAGAGACTGGGCGCGAGCTGCTCGCCGACCGTTTGCGGGAAGCTGGCGTGATAGTGGAGCAGATCGCGGCTTATCGACGTGGCTCACCCGCGCTGGACAATGCACGCCGGCAGCAGCTCCAAGACCTGATCGCCGAGGGCTGCGACTGGGTCATTACCAGCTCGGAGGCGCTGCGTTATCTGAAATCTGCCGCACTCGAGGTCTGCGGAGACATGGGTTGGGCGCGTCTGCGTGAGGCTTGCCTGATTGTTCCGCACGAGCGTATCGCTGAAACTGCTCGCGAGCTTGAATTTGCGGTCGTGATCCAGACGGTTTCTGGCGACGAAGCCTTGATTGGCGCGATACAATCGCGACCATGAGCGAACCGTCCACTCCCACTTCGTCAGTTTCGCCGCCGGAGCCGGTGGCGACAAGCGCAGCCCAGACAAGCGCTGCTCATGCTGCCGCGCCCCTTGCGGACGCGCCCGCAGCGCCCGCACATCCTGAGGCACCGACGGCCGCCTCTGCCGCACCCGCCACAGAAGGCGATCCAAACACGCCCGCAGCGCCGGCCCCCGGCCGCTGGCATGAATGGCGGCCGCGCATGCCTGCATCACTTGAAAGCCGTGATTCGCGGCAGCGGCTGGCCATCGGCCTGCTGGTCTTTCTGCTGGCCCTGCAGTGGTGGACTTCTCGCACCGATATCAGCGACTTGCGCCGCGAACTTGCACAGCGGCTGCAGTCCGGCGAAAACCTGAATACCCAGACCAAGCTGATCGCCAATCGCGTCGATGATGAGGTCAAGGCGCTCCAGGGCAAGGTGGCGGTACTGGAAGCCAAGCAGGTCGAGTCGCAAGGCCAGCAGCTGGCGCTGGAGCAGCTGTACCAGGACCTGGCAAAAAATCGCGATGATTGGGCGCTGGCGGAGGTTGAACAAGTACTGTCAACGGCTAGCCAGCAATTGCAACTGGCCGGTAACGTGCGTGGTGCGCTGATTGCCTTACAAAATGCCGATGCACGACTGTCTCGAGCTGATCGCCCTCAATTCATCGCCGTGCGCCGGGCGATTGCGCGTGACATCGATAATCTCAAGAGTTTGCCCAGCGTCGATCTGACCGGGATTGCGGTGCGCATCGATGCGCTGATCGGGCAGGTGGATCTGATTCCACTGCTGTCTGATGAAAAGCCATTTGTTGTCGCACCCTCGCCGAAGTCAAAACTCTCCAAGGATGCCACCAAGGACTCCGGCAAAGAGGACAGGAACGCCAAAGCCAGTGCGGCAGATGACTGGCGCACTGCGTTACTGCAGCGCTGGACTGCCTGGAGCAGCGATCTATGGAATGAGATTCGTCAGCTGGTGCGAGTGCGCTCGGTGAACAACCCTGAAGCGCTGCTGCTCTCTCCGGAGGAAGCATTCTTCGCGCGCGAGAATCTCAAGCTCCGGTTGCTGAATGCGCGCATGGCACTGTTGTCGCGCAATGACTCGGCCTTCCGGAGCGATCTACTGGAAGCTGATCGCGCGCTGCTGCGCTATTTCGATACGCGGGCAAGGCCGACTCAGGCAGCGCATGAAATCATCCGCCAGTTGCAGGACAGCGTGCTGAATATCGACATGCCCACGCTGTCGCACAGCCTGGCCGCCGTACGTCAGTCGCGTTCGCGACCCTGAACCAGCAGGCGGATATGCGTTTCTTCATCTGGCTACTGATTCTGTTTGCATCCGCTATCGGTCTTGCCGTGCTGGCGCGCTTCAATCCGGGTAATGTGGTGCTGTTTTATCCGCCCTACCGGGTTGATCTCTCACTGAATTTTTTCGTCGTACTGCTTGTCGCCGTCTTTGCACTGCTACTGGCAATCGTTACCGCGATCAGGGCGACGCTGGCGATGCCGCGCCGGGTCGAGCAATATCGCGCCACACGGCAGCTGCGCGAGTCTGGCCGCGCACTGAATGAGTCGCTGCAAAGCTTTTTGGAGGGGCGTTTTGGTCGCTCAGAGAAGCTGGCCGAGCGCGCACTGCTCTCCCCCGACCATGCTGGACTGGCGGCGCTGATCGGCGCGCGAGCAGCGCAACGCTTGCAGCAACCGTCGCGCCGCGATGACTGGCTGGAAAAAGCCCAGATCGATGACAACCTGCGCACCGCGCGGCTGATGACTACTGTCGAATTGCTGGCGGAGGATGTCAAAGAAACGGATGTCGCGCTCGAAGCGCTTCAGGCGCTGAACAATGCAGGCATACGTCACACGCAAGCGCTCAAGCTCGCGCTCAAGGTGCACCAAAATGCGCGTAATTGGCCCGAGGTGCTGCGGCTGGTGCGGCTGTTGGACAAGCACAAGTCGCTGCACCCGGCACTGTCCCGCCGGCTGCGTGACATGGCCTATGAGGCATTGATGCCCAAGGCCAGCGAAGACCCCGAGTCTCTCAAGTTGTTATGGTCAAAGGTTCCGACTGAAGACCGGCACAGCGCAGTCGTTGCGGTGCAGGCAGCGAGCGCCTTTATGAAGATCGGTCAACAGATCGAGGCGGCGGCGATCATCGAGAGTGCGCTGGCCGCGCAGTGGGATCCGCGGTTGCTGCGCGCTTATCGCCAATGTGCAGCACCCGAGGGCTCTGCGACGCTGCTGAAACAGATCGAGCATTGCGAGCACTGGTTGCGCGAGCGACCGAACGATACCGAGATTGCGCTGGCGCTAGGGGTGCTGTGCTTCCGCCAAAAGCTGTGGGGCAAAGCGCAGCGGCATCTGGAACAGTCTCTGTCAGGTGGTGATCTCGCGGTTCGTCAGGAGGCCCATCTCCGACTTGCGCAACTGCACGAAGCACTCAATCAAACCGAGGCAGCGGCAGAGCATTATCGTCGGTGCGCCCTCACCACGCAGCAGACTGTGTTGTAGATTTTTAAACAGTCACTGATCGATCCGTCATTATCCCCGCAGTAAGGAAGCGGCAAGCAGGCCGGGCTATAATCTTGGGCTTTGGTTTTTAATTTACAACCTCTGAGGTCAAGATGAGTTTGAACCTGGTGCCGGCCGGCCGCGACTTGCCGAACGATTTCAATGTGGTGATCGAGATCCCGATGAACGCGGATCCGATCAAATATGAAGTGGACAAAGAATCTGGTGCGATTTTCGTCGACCGCTTCATGGGCACATCGATGCACTACCCATGTAACTACGGTTACGTTCCGCACACAATTGCAGATGACGGCGATCCCGTCGATGTACTGGTGATCACGCCTTTCCCATTACTTCCCGGCGTGGTCGTACGCTGCCGTCCTATCGGCGTCTTGAAAATGCAGGACGAGTCCGGCGGTGATGCGAAGGTGCTTGCTGTGCCCGTAGATAAAGTGCTGCCGATTTATACGCACTGGCAAAAGCCCAGCGATATGAACGACCTTCGTCTGCAGCAGATACAGCATTTCTTTGAGCACTACAAAGATCTCGAACCGGGCAAGTGGGTGAAGGTCGATGGCTGGTATGGCCCGGAGGAGGCTCGTGACGAGATCATGAGCGGAGTCGAGAACTACAAAAAAGCAGCCAGCAAGCCGAACTTCTGAGTCGTTATCAGTTGTTGTCTGCCGAGGGCGCCGCATGCGGCGCCTTTTTCATGGCCGTGTCATGGTGACGCAGCACGAAACGGATTGCGTTCATTGAGCTCATCGACATAGGCGCTGACGCCTTCGCCTTCGCGTGCCAGAAAGCGTTCGACCGCATCTGAAAAATCAGGATGCGCGAGCCAGTGAGCAGACCACGTCTGCTGAGGAAGGAAGCCGCGCGCCATCTTGTGCTCCCCCTGAGCGCCGCCCTCGAACGCAGCAATTTTTTTCTCGATGCAGAATTCCAGCGGCTGATAGTAAGCCGTCTCGAAATGCAGGCAAGGGTGGTGCTCAATCGCGCCCCAATAGCGACCGTAGAGCGCCTGCTGATCGTGAATCAGCAGCGATGACGCAATCGGGTTACCGTCCCGTTCTGCGATGACGAGAAGAATATTCTCTGGCATCGCCTCGCCGATGCGCAGAAAAAAATCCAAGTTCAGATAGGGTGTCGAGTAGTGCGCTCGGTAGGTATGGTCATAGCAGCGCTTGAAGAATGTCCAGTCGGATTCTGTCGCATCGCTGCCCGGGAGGCGCCGCATCGAGATACCTGCCTCGGCAACTTTGCGCCGCTCTGCGCGGATGTTCTTGCGTTTTTTTTGCTCCAGCGTAGCCAGGAACTGCTCGAAGTGGTCGTAGCCTTCGTTCCGCCAGTGAAACTGCACACCCTTACGCAGCATGAAACCGGCATCCTCCAGCAACCGGGCCTCGGTTTCGGGGGGATACAGGATATGCGTGGAGGAGAGGCGGCTGGTTTCCTGCACACCTAGCAAGGCGGCGATCAGTGCCGCGCGCGCATGGTCGTCTGTTGCCAGCAAGCGGCTGCCAGTCACCGGGGTAAACGGTATCGCCGATAACAGTTTGGGGTAGTACTCCAGCCCGTTGCGTCGGTAGGCGTCTGCCCACGCCCAGTCGAACACGTATTCACCATAGGAGTGCAACTTCGCATACATTGGCAGTGCAGCGACCAGCGCATCGTCTTGCCACAGACTCAGATAGTGCGGCTGCCAGCCGGTATTCTCGCTCGCGCTGCCCGATTCATGCAGCGCATGCAGGAAGGCATACGACAGGAAGGGCGTCGGATGCGGCTGTGAACTCACCAGCGCAT
>JACCDO010187252.1_pt1 | contig 11860 bp, 10 predicted proteins | sample 7446101 | NCBI WGS metagenome assembly JACCDO01 (sample SAMN15323440, study PRJNA562643) | freshwater metagenome | isolation source: river surface water | place: USA:Blue River Watershed | collected 2017-08-16 | reverse complement strand
AGTAGTCCACGAGCTGGGCGAGGGAGGCCATGAAGGCGCAGGTTGGGGCGCGGCCCGGGGCGGGGCAAGTCGCACCTGAGGCTTGCCAGCCCGACGGGCGGCCCGGCAGGGTGGGAGCATGGAGGCAGGCCAGAATCCCGGCGCGGAGCGCCCCAGCCCGATCGACCTCATCGCCGCGGCGACCGCGCAGTTCGGCGGCCGGCCGAGCTGGGACGAGTATTTCATGGCCACGGCCGTGCTCCTCGCGTCGCGCTCGAACTGCGAGCGGCTCAACGTCGGCTGCGTCATCGTCACGGGCGGCGACCGCCGCAACCGGATCGTCGCCGCCGGCTACAACGGCTGGCTGCCCGGCACGCCGCACGTCTCGCGCCTGCGCGACAACCACGAGATGGCGACGGTCCACGCCGAGCAGAACGCGGTGGCCGACGCGGCGCGGCGCGGCTCGAGCGTCGAGGGCTGCACCGCCTACGTCACCCATTACCCCTGCATCAACTGCGCCAAGATCCTCGCGGCCGCCGGCATCGCGGAGATCCGCTACCACGCGGACTACAACAACGACCCGCTCGTCGCGCCGATCCTGACCGAGGCGGGCGTGAAGGTGTCCAAGCTCTAGCCCGCGGGAACCGCCGGTCCTGCCGGCGGTCCCGACCGTCATGACGGCCCCGCGTCCCAGTCCCGAGAGCCTCGCCGGCCAACTGCTCCTCGCGCACCCGGGGATGAAGGACCCGAATTTCGGGCGCAGCGTCGTGCTGCTCTCGGCCCACGATCCCGACGGCGCGGTCGGCCTGGTCATCAACCGCCCCCTCGGCAAGGTGCTCGGCGACCTCGGTCCCGACTTCGCCGTCAGCCCGCTCGCCAAGGTGCCGCTCTACCGCGGCGGACCGGTCGAGACCGACAAGCTCATCTTCGCCGGCTGGCGCTGGCGCGAGGAATCGGCCGAGTTCGAGGTCCAGTTCGGCCTCGACCCGGAGCGGGCGGAGGCGCTGGCCCTCGACGGTCGGGCCGTGCTGCGGGGGTTCCTCGGCTACTCCGGCTGGGGCAAGGGCCAGCTCGAGCACGAGATGAAGCGCGCGACCTGGTTCGTGGCCGAGCCGGCGGCATTCAACCTCTCCGCCGCCGACGGTTCCGGCCTCTGGCGGATGATCCTCGGCGCGCTCGACCCGGAGCTGAAGCTGCTGGCGGACGAGCCGGACGACCCTTCGCTGAACTGAAGTCGGTCGCGTCTGGATTCTGAACCTGGATGCAGGCGGAGCATGCGCCGCGCTCGGACATTCTCTGGCCACGGATTTCACGGATGGGAGCGGATGCCACGGATTCTCGTCACAGGGTCTCCTCGCCCTCCGACCTCTGTCCTCCGATCGGTCGGTTTCCGCCTCATCCGTCGTCATCGGTGTTGTTCGTGGCAGAGAAAACGCTGCCTCGCGTGCATACTCACAGATTCCGGCCGGACCGTTTGAGCGGGTTTCGTGATGACACACGGAGAGGGGAGGGGTTGGCACGGGCTGTGCGTCACGGCGCCGTCACATCTCCCCTCGATGCCCATGACCCACACCCACCGAAACGTCCCGAGAAGCGCGGCCCTCGCCGCGCTTCTTGCTTTGCTGCCCTCCCTCGCGTTCGCCCAGGACGCCGCGGCGGCGGCCCCGCCGCCCGCGATCGACTCCGGCATCACCGCCTGGATGCTCGTCTCGACTACCCTCGTGCTCCTGATGGTGCCGGGCCTCGCGCTGTTCTACGGCGGCCTCGTCCGCACCAAGAACGTCCTCGGCACGATGATGCACTCCTTCGTGGCGATGGCGGTCGTCGGCGTCCTCTGGGCCGTCGTCGGCTATGCGCTGGCCTTCGGCCCGAACGTGCTCGGCGGCTTCGTCGGCTGGAACCCGTCGTACCTCTTCCTCCAGGGGATCGATGACGTGGTCATGTCCGCCGGCGTGCCGGAGTACGTCTTCGCCATGTTCCAGGGCAAGTTCGCCATCATCACCCCGGCGCTCATCGCCGGGGCGGTGGCCGAGCGCATCACGTTCAGGGGCTGGATCGCCTTCATCACGCTCTGGGTCCTCCTCGTCTACGCGCCCCTCTGCCACTGGGTCTGGGCGGCGGACGGCTACTTCTTCAACCTCGGGGCCAAGGGCGCGATCGACTTCGCCGGCGGCACCGTGGTGCACATCTCCTCCGGCGTCAGCGGCCTCGCGCTCGCGCTCTTCCTCGGACCCCGCATCGGGCATCCGAAGCTCTCCACCTCGCCGAACAACCTGACGATGGTGCTGCTCGGCGCCGGCCTCCTCTGGGTGGGCTGGTTCGGCTTCAACGCCGGCTCGGCCGTGGCGTCCAACATGGACACCGCCCGCGCCCTCACCGTCACGCAGGTCGCCGCCGCGATGGGCGCCCTCACGTGGGTGCTGATCGAGGCCATCCTCCACGGCAAGCCGACCAGCCTCGGCCTCGCCTCCGGCATCCTCGCCGGCCTCGTCGCCATCACGCCGGCCGCCGGCGTCGTCGGGGTCAAGGGCGCCATCGCCCTCGGCGCCATCGCCGCCATCGGCTGCTACCTCGTCATCTCGCTCAAGGGCAAGCTGGGCTACGACGACACGCTCGACGCCTTCGGCATCCACGGCGCGGGCGGCATCATCGGCGCCATCCTGCTCGTGTTCTTCATCCGCGACCCGTGGATGGCGGACGCGGCGAGCAAGGTGCCGGGCTGGGACGTGACCGACCAGCTGCTGGTGCAGCTCAAGGCGGTCGGCGCCACGGTGGTCTTCGCCACCGTCATGACCCTCCTCATCGGCTTCGTCGTCCAGAAGACCGTCGGCCTCCGGCTCGCCGAGCGCTCCGAGCGCGCGGGCATGGACCACGACCTCCACGGCGAGCGCGGCTACGGCCTGAACAACCTCAACTAAGGAGCCCCGACCATGAAGCTCATCACCGCCATCATCCGCGAAGAGAAGCTCGACGAGGTCCGCCAGGCCCTGATCGACGCCGAGATCGAACGCATCACCGTCAGCCGCGTCAGCGGCCACGGCCAGCAGCAGGAGATCGAATTCCAGCGCGGGCAGAAGGTCATCCCGAACCTCATCCCGCGCGTGCAGATCGTCATCGCCTGCAACGACGCGTTCGAGGACATCACCGTCAACGCCATCCTCAAGTCCGCCAAGACGGGCAAGGACGGCGAGGTCGGCGACGGCAAGATCTTCGTCCAGGACCTGCCCAAGTGTATCCGCATCCGCACCGGCGAGAGCGGCGGGCAGGCGATCTGACCGCCTCCTTCTGACCTGACACCCTAGTCCACGGCGCCCGGACCCCGAGCAGAGGTCCGGGCGCTCGTGCGTGCGGAGGGCGCCGTTCGGGCCACGTGCGTCGAATCGTGCTCCCTGGCATTGCCAAGTCGCACGGGAATCGTCAGACGCAACGGGCTTTCGTCGGCGTCTCTTCCACCCCAATGCCCAGCCACCCCCGCCAGGGCCAGTCCCACCGCTTCGCATGACGCTCATCGACCGCCTCATCGTCGGCGCCTATCTCATCGGAATCGTCGCGGTCGGCATCATCTACCGAGGGAAGCAGGACGACACGAGCGACTACTTCACGACCCGGGGCGGCTTCGCCGGATTCATCGGGTCGGTCATCGTGGGGCTGAGCGTCGGGGCGACGCTCTTCAGCGGCCTGTCGTTCGTCGCCATCCCGAGCAACGCCTTCACCTTCGGCGTGACGGCGATGTCGGGCCTGTTCATGTGGCCGGCCTTCTATTTCCTGATGCGGTACTGGTTCCTGCCGCGCTACCTCGCGAAGCCCCAGGAGAGCCCGTACGACATCGTCGAGCGCCGCTTCGGCCTGCCCGTGCGCCGGACCATCTCCGGGATGTTCATCGCCTGCCGCGTCGTGTGGATGTCCGCCGTCATCTATGTCCCGGCCCTCCTGCTGACGACGGGCGGCAACCTCGGCCCCGAGTGGTTCTGGCCGGTGGTGATCCTGATCGGCGCGTCCAGCACGCTGTACACCGTGATCGGCGGCATCCGCGGCGTCATCATCACGGACGCCCTCCAGTTCGTGCTCATCGCCGGCGTGCTCGTCGCGACCATCCTATACATCGTTTTCCGGATCCCGCTCTCCTTCGCGGAGGTGACGGCCTACGTCGAGGGCAACACCCGCCTGCTCAACTTCAACTGGTCGCTCAGCCTGACGGAGACGATGACGGTGATGGCCATGATGCTGGGCGGCGGGGCCCAGATGATGGTGTACTACACCTCGGACCCGATGCTGCTCCAGCGCTACCTCGCGGCGGGCAACCAGCGGGAGGCCGCGAGCGCGGTCGGGACCTCGATCGTCTCCCAGGTCGGCGTGCTGCTGATGCTCGCTGTCGTTGGCCTCGCCCTCGGCGCCTGGTACAGCCTGCACCCGGACCCGGCGCTGCCGGGGAATCCGGACCGGGTGTTCCCGCACTTCGTGGCGACCAACATGCCGGTGGGCTTCGTGGGCCTGATTGCCGCCGCCATCCTCGCGGCGACGATGAGCAGCGTGACCAGCGGCATCAGCGCGCTCTCTGGCGCGCTGCTGAACGACTTACAGTCCCACATCGCCGCCGACGAGAAGGCCCGGCTCAGGCATGCCCGGGTGACCTCCGCCGTGATCGGCCTCGCCTCGACGCTCGGGGCCGGACTCGTCGAGCACCTCGGCACGCTGTTCAACATCATGAACCTCTACTACGGCATCTTCCTCGGGCCGATGATGGGCTGCATGATCTGCACGGTGGGCCGCCGCGCGGTCAACGGACGCGTCCTGATCGTCGCGATGTTCATCGGCTGCCTCTCCGGCATGGCGGTCGGCTACTCGGTCATCGCCAATCTCTGGGTCTCGCTCGTCTCCTGCGCGGTGACCCTGCTCGTCGCCTACCTCGGTTCCCTCGTCGTCCGTCCGGACGCCGCGCAGGTCGCGCGGACGGCGTCCTGAGGTCCCCGCCGCCTTCCCCGATGAACCACGAATCCACCTCCTTCCTCCACCGGACCTTCTCCCTCTCGGGTCAGGTCGTCGTCCTGACCGGCGGCGCCGGCCTCTACGGCCACGGCCTCGCGTCGCAGCTCGCCGCCGCCGGCAGCACGCTCGTCCTCGCCTCGCGCAACACGGAGGCCCTGCAGAAGGTGGCCGACGCCGAGCGGAAGCGGGGCTTCGACGTGCACGTCCGGTCGCTCGACCAGGACCAGGAGGCCTCGGTCAACGCCCTGCGCGACTCCGTCCTGAAGGATTTCGGGCGCGTCGACGGGCTGGTGAACAACGCCGTCGGCCGGCCGATGAAGCGGATGCAGGACCCCGCGGCCAGCTGGGAGGCCTCGATGCGGACCAACGCCACCGGCCTGTTCCTCATCAGCCGGGCCTTCGGCGACGCCATGGCGGCCCAGGGGCATGGCAGCATCGTCAACATCGGCTCGATCCAGGGCATGATCGGCCCGGACTTCACGCTCTACGAGGACACCGCGATGGGCGCGGCGCCGGACTACTTCTTCCACAAGGGCGGCATGATCAACCTCACCCGCTACCTCGCGTCCCATTACGGCCCGAAGGGCGTGCGCGTGAACTGCCTCTCGCCGGGCGGCTACTACGACGGCCAGCCGGAGAAGTTCGTCGAACGCTACAAGCGCAAGACCTACCTCCGCCGCATGGCCGGCGACGACGACCTCGGCCCGCCGGTCATCTTCATGCTCAGCGAGGCCGCCCGCTACATCACCGGCGCCAACCTCCCCGTCGACGGCGGCTACACCGCCAACTGACCCGCGCGAGCCATCCGCCCGAAGCAGCTTCCAAACCCTGACTGGGTCAGTCACAGGCCCGCTGCGCCCCCGGCTCGGATCAGCGCAGATTAGCGAGGATTAGTGTTCCCCCAACCTCCGTCCGCCGCCCGTCGCGGGCGGCGAGGCGCCGGACCGCTCTACTTCCGGTCGCCGTACCCCGCCGGGTGGTCCCGGTGCCAGCGCCATGCGGTCTCGATGATGGGCTCAATCGAGGTGAATTTCGGCGTCCAGCCGAGCTCGGCCCGGACCTTCGCGCCGTCGGCGTAGAGGGCCGGCGGGTCGCCGGCGCGCCGCGCGCCGTATTTCACGGGGACCTTGAGGCCTGAGACTTTCTCGACCGCACGGATGACCTCGAGGACCGAGGTCGGCGTGCCGGTGCCGAGGTTGTAGAAGAGCCCGGTGCCCGGCGTGGCCAGCCGGTCGAAGACCGCGATGTGCGCGCGGCTGAGGTCGTCCACGTGGACGTAATCCCGCAGGCAGGTGCCGTCCGGGGTGGGGTAGTCGGTGCCGAAGATCTGCAGGGCCGGACGCCGCCCCTGCGCCGCGCCGATGGCCAGCGGGATGAGGTGCGTCTCGGGGTCGTGGTCCTCGCCGATGGCGCCGTCCTCGGCCGCGCCGGCGGCGTTGAAGTAGCGGAAGGCGGCGAAGCTCAGGCCGTGGGCGCGGGCCAGCGCCTTGAGGAGGTTCTCCACGTCGAGCTTGGTCTGGCCGTACGGGTTGATCGGCGCCTGCGGGAGGTCCTCGGTGATCGGCAGCCGCGCCGGCACGCCGTAGGTGGCGCAGGTCGAGGAGAAGACGAACTTCTTCACCCCGCGGCGGAGCATGACCTCGAGGAGGGTGAGGGGGGCGGCGAGGTTGTTGCGGTAGTACTTGATCGGGTCCGTCACCGACTCGCCGACGTAGGCGTAGGCGGCGAAGTGCATCACGACGTCGATCGGATGTTGGGCGAAGACGGCGTCGATCGCCGCGGCGTCGCCGAAATCCACGGCATGGAACGGCACGTCCGGCGCGACCGCGGCGCGGTGGCCGAAGACGAGGTTGTCGACCACGACGGGCCGGTGGCCGGCGGCGACGAGCTGGCGCACGCAATGGCTCCCGATGTAGCCGGCTCCGCCGGCGACGAGGACGTTCATGGCGAATCTTGTATTGAGTCCCGGAAGCCCTTGGCTACCCAAAACCCTGCCCATGACCCAGTCCCGCATCGTGATCACCGGAATCGGCCTGACCGCGCCGAACGGCAACAGCCTGCCCGAGTTCCGGCGCAATCTCCTGAGCGGCGTCTCGGGCATCACGACGACCGAGGTCCGCTACATGGGCCGCTGGCCGGCGGGGCTCTGCACCTTCGACCCGCTCAAGCACCAGAAGAAGAAGGACGTCCGGGTCGGCACCCGCGCCGGCAGCATCAGCGTCTACTGCGCGCGCGAGGCGGTGGCCGACTCCGGCCTCGACCTCGCCGCCCGCGACCTCAACCGCGTCGGCATCTACGTCGGCATCACCGAGCACGGCAACGTCGAGACGGAGAACGAGGTCTTCAACATCTCGCAGTTCAAGTACGACACCAAGTACTGGACCCATTACCACAACCCCCGCACGGTCGCGAACAACCCGGCCGGCGAGGTCTCGCTCCACCTCGGCATCACCGGACCGGCCTACACCATCGGCGCCGCCTGCGCCGCCGGGAACATGGGCCTGATCCACGCCGCGCAGATGCTGCGGCTCGGCGAGGTGGACCTGGCGATCGCCGGCGGGGTGAGCGAGAGCCCGCAGACCTTCGGCATCTTCGCCGGCTTCAAGAGCCAGAACGCCCTCGCCAGCCACGAGGACCCGACGAAGGCCAGCCGGCCCTTCGACCGCGCCCGCAACGGCATCGTCATCTCCGAGGGCGGCTGCCTCTACACCGTCGAGCGCCTCGAGGACGCCCGCGCCCGCGGCGCCCGCATCTACGGCGAGATCGCCGGGTGGTGCGTCAATTCCGACGCGACCGACTACGTGCTCCCCAATCCCGTCCGCCAGGCCGAGTGCGTCCGCCGCGCGCTGGTCAACGCGCGGATGACCGTCGAGGACATCGACCTCGTCAACACCCACGCCACCTCGACCCCGCAGGGCGACATCCAGGAGTGCCAGGCCATCGCCGAGGCCTTCAAGGGCCGCTCCGAGCCCGTCGCGATCAACAACACCAAGAGCTTCATCGGCCACTGCATGGGCGCCGCCGGCTCCCTCGAGCTGGCGGGCAGCCTGCCGAGCTTCGACGACCTCGTCGTCCACCCGACGATCAACGTCGACGACCTCGACCCGCAGTGCGACATCCCTGGCCTCGTCCTCAACCAACCGCGTGCGGTTAAACGGGTTGACGCCATCCTCAATAATTCCTTCGGTATGCTCGGAATCAATTCCACGCTCATCATCAAGCGCTTCCGCGACTGACCTGACCCCGCCATGACCAAAGACGCCTGCAAGCAGATCGTCATCGACATCATCTCCGACATCGCCCCGGACGAGGACCTGACCAACATCAAGCCGGACGTCCGGCTCCGCGACCAGCTGCAGCTCGATTCGATGGACTTCCTCGACATCGTCATGGAGCTCCGCAAGCGCCACGGCATCGAGGTCCCGGAGGCCGACTACATGCAGCTCGCCTCCCTCGACAGCTGCGCCGAGTACCTGACGCCGAAGTTCCAGGCCAAGGGCTGAGCGCGTCCCCCGGACGCGAACCGACCGGCGGGGTCTCCGAACCCCGCCTTTTTTGCGCATGAATCCAGCCTCGGCGGAGGAGACCACCACGGATTGCACGGATTCCACGGATGGATCCGCTCCGGTCGAATGCGCCCAGGCGGTCGTGTTCACCTCCGGGGTGATGCGGCCTCGCATCCCGAGCCTTGAACAATCCGTGCCATCCGTGAAATCCGTGGTGATTCTTCCGGGGAATCTGGGTTAATCCGTGGCTTCCACTGCCGATCTTCGGATGAATTCCGCCACCCATTACGACGCCGTCATCATCGGCGCGGGCATGTCCGGCCTCGCCGCCGGCATCCGGCTGGCGCACTTCGGGAAGAAGGTCTGCATCCTCGAGCGCCACAACGCGCCGGGCGGGCTGAACAGCTTCTACAGCATCGCGGGGCGGAAATTCGACGTCGGGCTGCACGCCATGACGAACTGGGTGCCGCCCGGGGTGAAGGGCACGCCCCTGACCAAGCTCCTGCGCCAGCTCCGGATCGACCGCGACCAGTTCGCCCTCTGCCCGCAGAAGCGCTCGCGCATCGCCTTCCGCGACTGCTCGCTCGAGTTCACCAACGACTTCGCCGTCCTCGACGCCGGCGTCCGCGCCGCCTTCCCGCACGAGGCCGCGGGCTGGGAGCGGCTCGTGGCGCTGGTGCGGACCTACGACGACGTCTCGCTCGACGCCGCGCCGCGCTCGGCCCGCGCGGTCGTGGGGGAGCATCTCCGCGACCCGCTCCTCACCGACATGGTCTTCTGCCCGCTGATGTACTACGGCAGCGCGCAGGAGCGGGACATGGAGTTCGGGCAGTTCGTCATCATGTTCAAGGCCCTCTACCTCGAGGGCTTCGCCCGGCCGCTCGACGGCGTCCGCGTGGTGATCCGCGTGCTGCTCGAGAAGCTCCGCGAGGCCGGGGCCGAGCGCCGGATGAAGTGCGGCGTCTCCCGGATCGTGGAGCGCGAGGGCCGGGCCGCCGTGCTCGTGCTCGACGACGGCTCCGAGATCACCGCCGACCACGTCATCTCGTCCATCGGCTTCCCCGAGACGATGCGCCTCTGCGGCCCGGAGCACGCGCCGGCCGCGGCGGCCAACACCGGCGTCCTGTCGTTCGTCGAGACCATCTCCATCCACAATCGTCCGCCGGCGTCGTGGGGGTGGGGCGACGACACCATCGTGTTCTTCAACGACTCCGACCGCTTCGCCTACGAGCGCGCGACGGGCCTCGTCGACCCGCGCAGCGGCGTCATCTGCCTCCCGAACAACTTCGCCTACGGCGAGGGCCGCGACCTGCCGGAGGGCATCGTCCGCGTCACCTGCCTCGCCGACCACGGCCGCTGGGCCGCGCTGGCCGAGCCGGACTACCGGGCGGAGAAGCTGCGGTGGTTCGGCGAGATCCAGCGCAGCGCCCGGCGGTTCCTGCCGCCGGTGGACGCGGCGGCGGTGGACGGGAGCGTCGTCGCGACCGACATGTTCACCCCGCTCACGGTCGAGCGCTTCACCGGCCACCTCAACGGCGCGATCTACGGCGCCCCGGCCAAGCGCCGCGACGGCCGCACCCACCTGCGCAACCTCTACCTCTGCGGGACCGACCAGGGCTTCCTCGGCATCGTCGGCGCCATGCTCAGCGGCATCTCGATGGCGAATTTCCACGTCCTGCAGGGTTCGACGGGACGTTGAGCTGGTGTCGGGCAGGGGCTGGCGCGTCCGGACCTCCCTCGGGTCACGGATTTCACGGATGGAGGCGGATCCGACGGATCACGCCGCGAGATCTCCCTTTTTCTCCGCCTGCCCGGGTCCCATCCGTCTCCATCCGTCCCATCCGTGGCCAACAGAATCCCCGCCGAGCGGCCGACACACCGCGACGTGACCGCCTGAATCCAGCCGATCCAGCCGCCGGCCCGCCCGGGCCAACTTCCCGGTTGCGCCGGCCCGGGGCGGGGACTTACCTCGCCGCCTTCATGGCCTACGACTGGCTCAAGGGAATCGAAGACCACTACGACGTCATCGTCATCGGCAGCGGCCTCGGCGGCCTGACCGGCGCCAATGTCCTCGCGAAGTGCGGCCACAAGGTGCTGCTCCTCGAGCACCACTACCAGCTCGGCGGCCTCGCCACGTGGTTCACCCGCAAGGGCGGGCACATCTTCGACATCTCGCTCCACGGCTTCCCCATCGGGATGATCAAGTCCTGCCGCAAGTACTGGAGCCAGGACATCGCCGACGCCATCGTGCAGCTCAAGGGCGTGCGGTTCATCAACCCGCAGTTCCAGATCGACACGACCTTCGACCGCGACGACTTCACCCGGCAGCTGGTCGAGCGGTTCCAGGTGCCGGCCGAGACGGTCGAGCGGTTCTTCACCGACCTGCGGGCGATGAACTTCTACGACAACTCGACCGAGACGACGGGCGAGATGTTCGAGCGGTATTTCCCGGGACGCGACGACGTGAAGCGCCTCCTGATGGAGCCGATCGCCTACGCCAACGGGTCCACGATGGACGACCCGGCGATCACGTTCGGCATCGTGTTCTCGAACTTCATGAGCAAGGGCGTCTACACCTTCCAGGGCGGGACCGACGTGCTCATCAAGCGGATGGCCGCCGAGCTGAAGGCCAACGGCGTCGAGCTGCGCAAGCACGTGCTCGTCGAGCGCATCCTGACCGAGGAGACGCCGGAGGGCCGCCGCGTCACCGGCGTCGTCGCCAACGGCCGCACCATCCGCTGCCACGCGGTGCTCTCCAATTCCAACATCAAGAACACCGTCCTCCGGCTGGCCGGGGAGGAGAACTTCGCCCCCGACTTCGTCGCCGCGACCAAGGCGGTGCGCGTCAACAGCAGCTCCTGCCAGGTCTACCTCGGCATCCGCAAGGGCGAGACCCTGCCGCACATCGGCGACCTCGTCTTCACCTCGGACGAGCCGAAGTTCTCCAGCGAGGCGCTGGTGGACCTGCATACGACCAGCCGGACCTTCTCGATGTACTACCCGGACACCCGGCCGGGCGCCGACCGCTACACCGTCGTGGTCTCGATCAACTCGCGCTACCAGGACTGGGCGGCGATGGACGAGGCGACCTACGCCGCGCACAAGGAGCGGCTGATCGAGGAGTCGCTCGCCTCCCTCGAGCGGTTCATCCCCGACATCCGCGGCAAGGTGGAGTGGAAGGAGGCCGCGACCCCGCGCACGGTCGAGTACTACACCAAGCACTGGGCGGGCACGTCGTTCGGCACCAAGTTCGAGGGGCTGAAGATCTCGATGGACCTGCCGAAGCAGCTCCCCGGCCTCTACCACGCGGGCTCGGTCGGCATCATCATGTCCGGCTGGCTTGGCACCATCAATTATGGCGTGATTGTCGCCAACCAGGTGGACAAATT
>JACCDO011102769.1_pt1 | contig 11861 bp, 26 predicted proteins | sample 7446101 | NCBI WGS metagenome assembly JACCDO01 (sample SAMN15323440, study PRJNA562643) | freshwater metagenome | isolation source: river surface water | place: USA:Blue River Watershed | collected 2017-08-16 | reverse complement strand
TTTTGTAAATTATTTGGAAAACCTATTTGGACGAAGTCAGGACGAAGTAAAAAGTCAGGACAAAATCAGGAAAAAATCAGGACGAAGTAAAAAGAAAAGGATAGTAATAGGGGGGAGGGGGGTACCATTAGAGATATAAATTGTATACTTTTTTCAAATAAGTTTTTGTATTACTTTTTTTGTAAAAATATATTGCTACACATTCTATCTTAAATAGAACTTACCTCTGAAAGCTTTGGGATTACATCCTCTTCGATTTGTCTTATAAGCTCATTGGGGTAATCGAAGTATATGTAAAGTGCTGGGGATGGTCACCACAACCATCCCCAGCGAAGCCTAACTAGGGAGCAAGCTCTAGCTAGGCTTAGTCTTCATAATCTTCTTCGTCATAGCTGGTTACATCCAGAAGATTTAAAAGGGCATCCTCCAGCCCTTCTTGGCAACCGCACAGGAAACTGCGGTCAACGAATTCGGACCATTGCCCACAATGAGGGCAAGCCCTCTCATGAAAGCGGTCAATGGTAATATCCAAACGAACACTTCTAGCCATTTTTATACCCCTTATTTTTGAAGGGAATCAGATTAGCTAACTGTTAGCGTTGTCTTATCCCTTACACCTATCTGTAAATGGCAAATCAAATTGGCAAAAAATTTTATAAAATAAATTATTGGTTCAGTACACAACCGTTTAATAGTTGGGGATATAAAAAAAGGGGCGGAAACGATCCGCCCCCAAGGGGTTAAGCTTCCCATTTGTTTTCCGCATCGTAGGCGGAACAAATGTAATCCTCTTGGATTCTCACCTTAAAGTCAGGCTGGATATGCTTTATCCAGCAGATGGCCATTTCCGCAGCGATGCGGCTGCGGTAGGCGGATAGTAAGAACCACTCTGGCGGACTATCCTGCCAGAAGTTTCCCATTCCATCACCATCTAGCCCTTCATCATAGGCTAGAATGGCAAAAGGAATTTTTACGATTTCAGTATGCATGATAACCCCTCATGAATCTTGGGTTTGACTAGGCTACCAGTTAGCTTCGTCATCCCTTACACCTATCTGTAAACGGCAAATCAAATTGGCAAAAAATTTTATAAAATAAATACAGCCCCAATTTTGCCCCTAGTTTGCGATATTATGTTATTGGTAGGCATTGGGTCTATTTGAATTTAGATGCGTATAAAGCGATTTATTAGCGTTGTATATCCAAGGGCAGTACACAACCGTTTAATGGGCGGGATAAAAATTTTTTTTTGAAAAAATGGGGGTAGATTTTTGTCTACCCCCTATTTTGGTTATCCGTATATCACTTCTCCGAAGATCACCAACTGCAAGAAGCAGTCGTGATCAATGGCATCAAATTGCGTAACATAGTCATCCATGGCTTCCTCCGAAAGCCAAAGTTCGGCAGGAATTGGGCTGCATCCCTTTGGCCACTGATTCCGCACCAGTGGCATTGCCTTTTCGAAATCCGCCATTCCTATGCGGTAGATCTTATCGTCCTCAATGTCGGTAAAGGTGAATTTTAGATTCTTTAGATCATAATGACGGCACTCGAAAGACCCATAGCCATGGGTCAGGTTTTCCATCATTGCATGGACAAATACAGTTTCAACCTTGTTCATTTTTATACCCCTTTATTAGGATTCGATTAGGCTAACTGTTAGCTTTTATCTTATCCTTTACACCTATCTGTAAACGGCAAATCAAATTGGCAAAAAAATTTTAGTGAGAGTTGGTTTAGTAAGACCTATCAGCTAATTTATCATCGGTTTTTACCATTACTGTCCATGCATAACTAACATAATGGCACATAATGTTTTGAACTACTACTCGCCGTAATTACTGGCTTTCGAAAGTTTGCAACCCTATTATTGCTCACCGATAAATCTTACTAAACCAACTCCTTTCACACCTATCTGTAAACGGCAAATCAAATTGGCAAAAAAAATTTTGGTATTTTGGTAGGCAGTACACAACCGTTTGATGGGTGGAATTATAAAAAAAGGGGCGGAAACAATCCGCCCCCAAGGGGGGTTAAACGATATCTATTGTTTGCCCGTCTAGGACAATTTGACGGATATTTTCAAGGGCATAATCCCTTAAAACAATAATTTTTTCTACTTCCTGTCTTGCCCCTTCTTTCTTTTGTGGCAAGAAAGGGTTAATCATTTCCGCTGGGACTACTGCCCCATTGTGGCGATATTCGTAGCCAAGGCTGTTTTGAACTTTGAGTTCAAGATAAGCCTTGCCCTTGTGCCGAACAAGGGGGGTCAAGGTTCCATCTTCTCTTTTGATTCTTTCGCCCCATTGGCGGGGGGCTGAGAAGAATACTTCTTCATGCCCCTCTTTTTCTCGCTGTTTGTTGACAGCGTTTTCATAATGCCAGTTAATCATGCCGTTTACACGGCTGATTTTGGTTGCCCCTACAAAGGGGTTGTTCGTTTTTTTCATGGCAGGTTCGGTTTCTGCCACTATGGTTGCGATAGTGGCACCTTTTTTCGCTTCTAAAAGGGCTTCCAGTTCTGCCACGGTGATTGCTTGATTTTGAATTTTTACTGCTTCCATTTTAAAACCCCTTGTTTTTGAAGGGAATCAGATTAGCTAACTGTTAGCTTTTGTCTTATCCCTTACAACCATCTGTATTTGGAAAATCAAATTGGCAAAAAAAATTTTGGTATTTTGGTAGGCAGTACACAACCGTTTGATGGGTGGAATTATAAAAAAAGGGGCGGAAACAATCCGCCCCCAAGGGGATTAAACATCAAATTTGTAAATGAGGGAAAATAATCCCATGATACCAGTACCCAAAACAGCGGGTGCAGTAACTATAATGTCTACATCTGCTTTATGCAATGTAGTGCCCAGAACATGTAGGGCCATCACTAACCCTGCAGAAGCCAAAAGGAAACAGAATCCATTCAGAATCTTAGCCATTTTAAACCCCTAATTTTTGAAGGGAATCAGATTAGCTAACTGTTAGCTTTTGTCTTATCCCTTGCACTTGTCTGTAGGTGGAAAATCAAATTGGCAAAAAATGGGGATAGATTTTTGTCTACCCCCATTTCTTTTAAACTTTAATCCGCTCCTTCCAAGGGAGTCAAAAGGATGGTGGTTAGTGTCATTGGTTTGTCTACATTGTTTTTGTAGTAGTCCATAGACCACAAAGGATTTTTATACCATCCTTGTCCAAAAACATGGACATTTTGGCAAGCAATTTCGTAAGATTCTCCATTGCGTTCTATTGTTTTCTTTTCGGCAGTCGCATGGTGTACATCCACGCACTGATGACCAGTACCACCCATTCCATCTGGACAAAAAGCAAATGTTACTAGTTTACCATTACTTGTTTTACAAGATATGGTAAACCAATCATCCGGCACTTCCACGCAAAGATGATGCCCGCTGTTGAATTTCGCAAACCCCGCTGCAGCCACTTCATTTGCAGGTAAAACCTTAGTCTTGATATCCATTTTAGAACCCCTTTGTTTTTGAAGGGATTAAGATTAGCTAACTGTTAGCTTTTATCTTATCCCTTGCACTTGTCTGTAAGTGGGAAAATGAAATGGCAAAAGAATTTTATTTTTTATAAGGTAGTACACAACCGTTTGATTGGGAGGACATAAAAAAAGGGCGGAAACAATCCGCCCCAAGGGGTTAATTTTCTGGAGTTTATACTTCGTCTTCTACTTCTTTTTCCAGTATTTCATGTTTGACACGATCCCAGCATTGATCCCAATAATGGGAAGCAATTTCGTGGTAATTTATTTCCGATAATGCATTGTTAATGATATCGGAAAAGAAGCCTGATTTTATGTCTTGCAAAACAGTTTCTGTTTCTTCTTCCATAAAATGTTTGATATTGGAAGCTAGGTTCCTTACAAAGTCATCTTTTATGTCTTCGATCCATTCTTGAATATTTCCAAAGCTTTCGCTATCTGATTGGTCAATATCGAGATCATTAAATACATCTTCTGCCAGATCATCAAAATTGCAATAATGCAAATTTGTCAACCAAGTTTCGTAATTTTTCCAGCCATTGTATTCTGCCATTTTAGAACCCCTTTGTTTTTAAGGTCTTCGACTAGGCTAACTATTAGCTTTTATCTTATCCCTTGCACTTGTCTGTAGGTGGAAAATCAAATTGGCAAAAGAATTTTATTTTTTTATAAGGTAGTACACAACCGTTTAATTGGCAGAACATAAAAAAAGGGCGGAAACAATCCGCCCCAAGGGGTTACCAATCATGATCTTCTGGATGCCTTTCTTTCGATATATCCCCAATGAAATTGGGGTTAGGCATCCACACATCCCAAGGAGTCATAATCCAAGGGTCTTCAGGACAATCTTCTCCGGCATTTCGGGCATATTCTCGAAATGCGTCGTCCCAAGTTGCCAAATTGTCTTCCATCTTTTCCCTCCTAGTTATTGTTTCCCTTACACCTATCTGTAAATGGAAAATTGAAATGGCAAAAAAATTTTAGTGTATTGTTAAGGTAGTACACAACCTTTTAATGGGCTTTTATTTGGTTGGGGAAAGTGCTTTTGCGATATATTGTACAAGAAATGTTTCTGCTTGTAGTACAGTATAGGTTTTTTGACGCAGAATTTTGGCTTTTGATGCTTCAAACCAAGAGTAATAAGGCGGTTCGTTTTTATCATATGTTTGGAAGCAGTTGATGTCATTAGTTTGCATAAATCTGCTGCATTTCCAAGTTAATGTGTAAATGGTTATAAGTCTTTCATATGGATGTGCAAAAAAATGATGGAATTCGTTATAACGACCTATCACAAGCAAATCTTTTCTTTTATTGCATGATTCATATGATTGAAGACATCTTTTGCCCGTATGCATATCGACTAGATATTCGGCAAAAATACTTGGATCATCTTTTGAGTTTTCATCTTCATAGGATATTGGAATGGGCAAGTGTAGAACTGATTCTATCATTTTGTACATATTGGCGAACATCATGGTTTTACGATATTCTTTTTTGGATTTGAACTCATTGTGTTTGTGAAAAAAACTGAACAAGTTGTTATTCCTTTTCAAAAGGTTGTTTGCTTAATCCGCAGATTAGGCATGAGTCATCTTCACAATTAAGGAGGGTTTTAATTTGGCAAAAAATCTAAATCTAGGAATTCTGTAACCATCACATCTCGGTATATAGATAGTTTTACCCCATCTCTGCACCAAATCATATTCACACCTAATTCGCCGACTTTGTGTATTTCTTTTTCTAATTCCAATTTTGTTTTTCGGTCTGTTAATTTTCTCATTTGTATCTGATGTTTAATTTCTTCCATCATACATTGTATGACTTCTTTTTCTTCGATTGTCATGTCATTAATGACAGGATGATCTAATAATTTTTCATTACCCTTAATATTTATGCGACCTTCAAACACAATCTCGTATTGTGGTACAGTCTGACTATCAACCCAGTCTTGAGAGTAGTGGATTGAAAAGTGGCTACTGCCTTTACTATTGAGCAATGCTATAATTTTTCTCTGTTTAACCTTATCAGTTGTTGGTGTGTCAATGCAGTTCATTTCATTTTCTCCATAAATATTTGGTGGTTGTTTCGCCTTGTGAAATTTATATTTTTCTAGATTCTTCGCCAAAACTATGCCATATTGTTTCTGGATATTCGGAGTCAACAGTTACTGTAGAGTCGATGAAATCAATGGTTATTACCCCACGGCAACCTTCATCATTGAAGCAGCAGCCCCATTTTTGAAGGATTTCCCAGAGAAGTCGTGTTTTATGTATAGCTGCTATAATATCATCTTTTTCTTTGTCTGTGCATTCTACTAGGATATCACATTCTTTATCGGTCTTAGTGGACAGAATTACATCTTCGTCATAGAAGGAATCAAAACTATCTCCGCTTCCACAGAAATTACATTGAAACTTTTCAAGAAGCGGATATTTCTTTTTCACAGCATTAAATTCTTTTTTCAAAATATTTTTCATTAAGATTCTCCTTATTATTCTGGGTCGATAGTTTCGCCCATTTCTTCGAGTTCTTGTCTGCCATCATTACCGCTGATGCTCCATCCACAGAAGCAACGAGCGAGTCCTTTGTGGTTGTCACATTCTTCGCATACTTTGGCACCACAGGTTCGACTCATGAAAAATTCGCCACCGCATTCACATTTCATTTTTTTCCCCTTTCACAAAGATAAGTTACACATATCTGTATAGGGGTTTTTATTTTGGCAAAAAATTATTTGCAATGAGTTGATTTTGTAATGTCGATAAGGGTGCTGGTTGACCACACAAATAGGTGAAATAGGTGTCCTAGTTTATCATTTTCGTCAATAGCGATCATAGAATCGCAATCAGTCATTAGTTTGACCCATTCTTTAGCTGCGTCATAGTGTTCTTCGCTTTCGTATTGACTTTGGGTGCACAATATTCTGCAAAAAAACATATCTGGGCCATCTGTAGTTTCTGCGACAATCACAACTTTAATTTCCATGATTTCTCCTTATAAAATAATCCAATCCTTGCTGTCTACCTTAAAGAAGGTATTATCCTTAAATATCCAAAGGAATCCGTTGGCATCACGAATAGATGGAAAGGAATCGTTGCCAATATATTCCATTTCTCCTATTTGAACTTTTCTATTGGTTCTTATTTGAAGAAGTTCTTTTGGGTCTGCATCTTCGATTTCGCTGCAAGGGATATAGTGTTGGACATCTTCTTCCCAGAAGATTTGATTGTCTATTTGACGACCATAAATATAGGTGCGGAAGTCATTTGTCAGTAATGTTTGGGAGAGAAAATTAGAAGCTGGTAATTTGCTGGAGTATTTAAATATTTGTTTAACAAGTTTCATACTAAATCCTTTCTAAGTTATTTGTCAGAGTTTATGCTGACATAGATAATAAGGAATATACTGATGACACCGATGCAAAGAAGTTTATCTTCAAGAATCATAATTTTAATCTGCGAAGCTAAAGGTGGTGGTAGTCTTTGTGCCTTTTCCTGCTTCTGCAAAAGTTTTAATTTTAGTAGGTGGTGTTCCCATGCCATTATTCATCCAGCCACGCAGGGTCATTTCTGCGAGATAATCCATGACATTTGGGAAGAACTTGAAGTGAAAATCTTCTTGAATATGAAGTTCGCAAATTCTATAGATAGAAACTATTTTGCCATCTGAGTTTGTAATGGTTTTTCCGAAAATAGGTTCCATTACTTCATGAATCCAAAAGTGGTTATGGGTAAGGGTTCTATGTCGATTATCGCCACAATATTTTTTACTGCAGTCCATCTTCTCATGAATTGCAAAGTAATCTTCTGGTTTTCCGCCGAATTTTTTAGCGGAACTAAGAGCGTGTACAAGTGGTTCTGCCATGATTATTCTCCTTGCTATACTGTATTGGAAGAATCAAAATGGCAAATTTACTGGCTTATATTTTCCAATCTTAAGATTTCTTTTTTCATTTCTTTTAAAGGTAAAGAGAGGTAATAGTCATCACTTACCAATCTCGTATTTTTGTTTGTTAGTGCAACGAGTTTTCGATTGAGTTCTATCTTTTCTTGGGATGGATTATCTGCTTCATGCCAAAGAGTTGCTTTTTTGCAAGCCTTGGCAAAATGATTTTTACCAATAACTTCATCTGCAAGAATCATTCCTTGTTTTGTAATATGTTTGCTGCTTTCATTTGGTTCTGGTTTCCGCAAGATATCGGAAAAGTTTTCGTGTTCTACTACCAGATATTTTCCAATTTGTTTTTCTTGCATGATTGTCACTCCTTATTATTTGGCAAATTTCTTGGCGAGGTTACGCAATCTCACTCTGAAAATTTCCAATGGCAGTTTTTCCCTGCTGCAAGTTTCAAATATTTGTTTGGACATGGCAATAAAACTAAGTTTCTTTTTGGTGTCCATGGTTGACCACAATTTTTTCATTTCTTTGTGGTATCCGATCTGTTCTTGTACGAACCAAGAAACAATATCAGAAATTTCTGGCAATGAAATTTCTCCATACTTTACTTGTTCTCCGTAGCATTTAACTGGGTTCCAATTTACTGTTTTTATTTTGCAGACCTTTTCTGGGTTCTCGCCAAGAAAACGAAAAATATTCTTGTTGAAGTTTTTCGTTGTTAGGGTTGAGTTATGCCAGAGCATATTTTTTTCATCTTTTGCAACGCATACTCTGTATTCCTCTCCATCATCTTGCAAGGTAACAACTTTCAAGAAATTTAGTTTCATGATTATTCTCCATGAATTCCGTTAGGGTTCAACAAGTAGTGAAAGGTGAAAGTGGCTGCCATCATAACAGCCCAAATGTATTCTTCCATTTCATTTTCCTTTTTTCTGGTGATACATTACTGTATTTGAGAAATTGAATTGGCAAAAGATTATTGCCAGTCCCGCATGATTTTGCGGAACTTGGCATTACGGGTTCTTTCTCTTTTGGGGGAATTGTCGTGAGAACCAACGCCAGAGCGATGGTTTTTATGGCCTGTTGAAATGTTGTTGACTGTAAAGACGGCCTTGTCCGACTTGCCGTTAATCCATTTTTTTACAGATTCGTTCATGGTTATCTCCTTATTTGGTTATCTATCTGTAAATGGCAATTCATTTTGGCAAAAAATTTTTCAACTATAATCTACTTCTATTTCGTAAGTCCTTGTAAATTCTTCATTTACAATAGGATTCTTGCCCCAATACAATGGTTCTGTTCCGATCCAGCTAGTGCTTGAACCATCATCAAAAAAGATTGCATAAAGGCGGTTTTCTGGGTTGGCACGATAAATATGGCCATCCAAGTCCATTCGCTTTGTAAATTTGTCCGTATTTCGTTCCAATACGGTTCCGTTGTTATACATATGAATGGTTTGAGTAGTTCTCATGGTTTGCTCCTTGAAATTGGGATTAACAATCATCTGTAAATGGAAATACATTTTGGCAAAAAATTTTGAGGGGATTTTGAGCAGGAGTACACAACCTTTTAATGTATAGCTCCTGTTTAATTGTCATTTTGTTTACTTATATATTCAATCTCGTCTACCCAATATTTAGCTGGCTTACCATAGAAGGTATAAGTGCCAAGGCTTTGGGAGTACCATCCATGCGAGTCACCACCAGTAACATACCAGCATTGGGCATTTTTCCATACATCATAGGGCAAACCCCTACGCTTTAATTCTTTTCTTACTTCTGCTGGTGTTGCCATTGTTATGACTCACTTTGTTCTATTTCTATTTCAAGAATTTTGTCATTTTCATATATTCCAGTAACTTGAAAATGTTCAATCTGACCATCCCTGAAGGTTACAACAACTGGCGTTTCTTCATGTAGACCTTCAAGCGATTGCATTAATTCTTTTACAGTCATGTTTATTCTCCTTAACTATCTGTAAATGGAAATACGCTTTGGCAAAAAATTTTATTGATTAGGAATATCAATGATAATTTCATCTTTTTCAACTACGAGCAGATGAAAGGTAATTGGATTTTTACCTTTTTTGATACTGCTAATTCTTTCTTTAACAAGCATATCATTCTGAACGATTGTTTCAGACATGAGATAGACTTCTCCACCATCTACTTCTTCGTAACTTGGTGCAAACATGAATAGACAAGTAATAATAAAAGACATTAGTTATTCCCTTTCACATGAATATGATATGATCATTCAAAATGTTCTTGTCCATACACAATACTTTGCATGAAAACACTGGTGGTATAAATGTCTCCAGTATCATTTATGAAATTCTCAAATTGGTAAGGGTACTTTTCTGCCATGATCTGAATTCCTTTTTTGATTGCTTCCCTATCGAGAACAAAATCAATCCATGTTGGATCAATCATTGTTTTGGTTTTACCGGGGTCAATGACAGACAGGGTCAACGAGCAGCCTTCTGTAACGGGAAGGATGTTTCTCCAACTATCGTAATTCCTTAACGATGACTTCGGTGGGTTATTCATTTTTCCACCTTTGCGGAAATCTTCTATGGTGAGTCCTTCTGCAATTTTCCTACTTTTGATCCAGCCGAACCAATAAAACGAATAATTATAAAAACCAGAAATCTCATCTTGAATTCTTTCCTTGTCAAAAAACACTTCGGTTTTTACACAAAAATTCGTTTCAGTCTTCTGAAATTTGACTCTCATAAGTTTATCCTTTCATGCTTGTGAATTTGCCTTAGAAATCTGCGTCCTCAAAACATACATCTGTAAGAATTGCGTTTGTAAAAATGGCGTTTTTCAAGTCTGCATATTTAAAATTTGCACCAGTCAAGTCTGCTCCAGTAAAATCTGTCCCTAAGCAGGTGGCTGAATCAAAATCAGCCCCTCTTAGGTCTGCACCTTTAAAGTTTGCACCAGTAAGGTCTGCACTATCAAAATCACCTCCAGTTAGAACAGCTTCACTTAGGTTTGCTTCTCGAAGACAAGCATTTTCAAAAAATGGGTTTTTTGCACCACGAAGAATTGCTTTTGCAAAAACAGCCTGCTTTAAATAAGCAGATTGAAAATTTACACCAGTCAAATCAATACCAGTAAAATCCGCACCCATGCAGTATGATTCATCAAAAGCAGCCCCTCTTATGTCTGCACCTTCAAAGTTGGCATATGGCGAATATGCACGATTAAAATCGCATTCGGTCAAATTGGCGTGGCTGAAGTTTGCCTCTGTTAAATCAGAACAGGAAAAAAATGAGCCTTCTAAATTTAAATTACTAAAGTTTGCTTTACATAAATTTAGATCAGTCAGGTAATTATGCCCTTCCTTAATACTGAACACTTTACCTTCTTTGTTTTTAATTTTAATATTCATGATTGATTTCCTTGTTATTCGCTTTCTTTTTCTTGGTTACATTCTTTTTCTTCTTCTAATTCTTCTTCTGCTTCGAGTCTAGAAAGAAGAAACTTTTCAAAATCGCTTAAATCCTTAAACATAAAGAACCTCCTTGTTAGTTAAGAATCACAATTATCTGTATTTGCAAAATCGAAATGGCAAAAAAAATTAAACATATTCAGCAACTGATTCAAACCAGAAAGGGGTTGATCGTTTCTTCCAAGTTGCCAAATGTCTCTTGGCCCCATTGTAATAATGACGATATGCTTCAATAGCACAATTTTTTTTGTACTCATCGGGCATAGCTTGGGCAAATGGAGTAATTGGACTATCTGGTATGGCGAGTGCTTTAGATTCGCATAAGTCTATGACAGATTGGCACTTATGAATTTTTTCGTAACGAAATGTATATTCTTTGCATAAAGCGATGCCTAGTTTACACAACCACAAAAAATTTTGTCTATTTGATGCAGTCCAAATAGTGCAAGGATGTTTTTTGTGGGTAGGTTTATAGGGGGCTTCTGTTCCATTCATTACTAAACTTGTGGAAAGAAGTTGTGCGGTTTCAAGTGGCATTTTCACGATATGGCTATCGCAATGGTATTCTGCGATCTTATCAACATCCGTGTCGAGAATGAAAATGTTCATTGTTTTGTTACGAATCTAGAAAAGTGTTCAATTACAACTGCAATGTATCTAGGAAGATTACTTTTGACCCAATTAGGTGAATTATCTTTTACATCGAATTTTTCTTCGATGCCTTGGAAATATCTTCCTGCATAGCTTATCTTTGGTTCATAAAAAAATGCTTCTACTTTAAAACCTTTCTTTTCAAGGTTTTTATAGGCATTAATGGGTGGAGTCCACGGACTTTCAAAGTCTACAGCAAAGATACCTTCCAAAGTTCCCATATCTATTTCTGCTGTCTTACCTATATCATGTTTAACTCCCCAATTACGCAATCTCCAGAAGTATTGAGCATTCTGCAAATCAACTGGATTTTGGGCAAAGTCATACACTACAACATCTTGGTAATTAGGTTCTGGAAT
>JACCDO010250542.1_pt1 | contig 11861 bp, 7 predicted proteins | sample 7446101 | NCBI WGS metagenome assembly JACCDO01 (sample SAMN15323440, study PRJNA562643) | freshwater metagenome | isolation source: river surface water | place: USA:Blue River Watershed | collected 2017-08-16 | reverse complement strand
TCACCTCCAAGATCTGCGTCTATGACCTGCGTAATGGCAAAATGCTCACCTATATCGAATCTTGTACATTACCCATCGCATTGCCCCAATGCATTATCTGCGACAATGGTAAGAATGGAGAAGGGAATGGAACAGATGCCGAGAAGATCGTCTTCTATGTCGCGAATAACGGAAAGAACCTTAGCAAGTTTGAGTTTGGACGCAAGACCCGAAATATTCGCCAAGTTGCCTACACCACCGATAGCACCAACATCATCTACGAAGATCATATGAAGATCCGGGACTTCACCATCGATAATGATGATCGGATTTATGTCTCTTCCAATGGACTTAACTACATTAGCGTCTTCGGAAGTGATGGGGAGTTCATCAAGAATATCAGCTTTGGTGAACTCATCCCAAAACATCTCTTCATTCGTGATCAGACATTGTACTTTACCAATGTTCGCGGGGCTGATATCGGTATCTATCTATTTGATCTTAATGGGAAACCCGTTGATTTGGTACCTTTGTCCAAAGATGCGGCGATGGATATGGCAAAGAAGATGAGTACCCAGGTAAGTACTCTTGCAGCTCTATCTGGACTATCTGGACAAATGAATGTAGAACCTGTGGTGAGTATGGTAGAAGAAAAGAAGAGAGGTAGTGACTTTGTCAAATATGATCAAGCTGTCCAATATGTCTACCAAAACATCTCCCTCTACGATGAGTTGATCGAAATGGATGTCCGGATGAAAGATGAGTTGCTGAAGCCAAAGTCGACCGCTTCCGAAACATTCTCCGCTACCGCATTCGACTATTCGGCTCCCTCGGACTCCGTCCTTCTCATTACTCCCTACATCTTCTATCTCATCACCAATCGACTTCATCAAAAGTCCCTTTCTGATTCCAGGACTCAAGCCTTCGTTAAGAAGTATGGCCTCCAAAAGAGTATCCAAGCCATCTATAAGAGTATCCAAGATCAAAAGGATCTCTATGACTTATTCTTGGTCTACCACCAAGAAGCTCTCTACTACAAGTTTAACCTAAAGAGCGTCTTTGCAGATCTCGCTTCCGGTAAGATTCGATCCAATAGTGCTGTTATTAAAGTTCACCTCGATCGACGTATCTTTACAAAGATTGAGTTCGAACATAAGACTTTCCCAGCAAAAGATCTTATCGCTATCCTCTCCTCTTGAGGATCTATCTCGTTCTTATTCAATCCTTTTTATGTATCAAAATGATAGTTTAACTTCATATACTATCATTGATAAAATGCCAGGGACCGGTTTCGATCTTACTTTGCCCCGGTCCTTTATCGGGGGTTCCGATCATATCACCTCCATTCTTCTCTACCAAAACTACCTCTATGTGGCAAACTTTACCAAAAATGCAATTGAAATGTACGACGCCGAAAGTGGATTGCCCCTCAACATCTTTACTCGAAGAGTTGTTACCGGAAATGAAGATACGCACTCTTATACTGACATCAACTCCGTTGATGGGCCTTATAAGATGGTCTTGGGAAATGGGGGCGGGGACCGGGACCGAATCTATCTATGCAACTACAACCAAAATATTGTGGCATTTGATTTGTTGATGGGATTTGCCCAAATACGATTCTCCAATGGCGAAATTGGCAACGAATACCTCGATGTCTCTATGCTTCATTACCATCCTCTTGATGTCGTTTTATCATCATCCGATTTAATGGATCGCATCGTAGTCCTCTATCACGGATTTGGTTATGTCATCTATGATGGACGTGGAACTCGGCTCAATACCATCGAACTATGTGATCTCCCTTCCTATCGCCATTTTACCTATATCGATCACAATCATTTATACATCAAAACTATTCATTTAAGCAGCGGTGTGATCACCAAGTATGATAAGAATGGTATTGTGACCAACTTTAGGGGCGACGATTACGGGAATGAAGTGGGAAAGATTGCTGATTGTGACGCAAAGAATGGTGTTGTCGACTCCCTGCTACTCTCTGGTGATCTTCGATCACCCAAGAGAGTTGTGATCCTCTACTCTCAGATGGCCAAGGATACTGATAAGATCCTCCATATCCTATCTAACAATATGATCTATATCACAGATTTTGATGGAAACGTGTTACATACAACAGCCTCTCCAATCCCTCTTACCGGAAATTGCTCTTTCACCTTTGATTGGGATCACTCTCTCCTCTGGATCACGATCGATCAAACTCGCATCTACAAAGTTCATATCGATTTTGATCTTCTCTTTTCCCCCTCTTCCTCAATGCGGAATAAAGGCAATATGAAGATGGGCACCTTTGCCATCTCTTATGAACGCAATAGCCGATATTACCCTACTACCAATATGGAAGTGATCCAATATATGGTTGGTAAACGCGAAGTCTATGCACAACTCCTCCGGGCATTCGACCTCAGCAAGAAGTACATCAGCGAGAACAAAGAGTACTTTTATCTATATAATGATTTGAATCATCATACCCGCGTTAAGATCCCACACTACGAGCTCATCTTCATTCTTCAACAAAAGTTTATGATGAACCTCTCCCAGTACCGCGTCGATCCTTTCATCCTCAAATTCCCCCAACACTTTGGCTCCGTCGAGTACCGAGATCTCGATATCAAGTATCGGTTTTATCAACAAGCATCCAAGAGAGAACTCTATCTTGATATCCTCTATACCTACTATCAAGCCCTCTTCTACCAATCCTTCCTCGAGAATCTTCGCAAAGTCGTCGAATATGACAGTTATCTTAACCTCGCCGATGATATCAAGCTGAATGTCGACTGTCGCTGGAATGGTATGGGGCTCTTCCCCCGAGTCTGTGGGAATGAAGTACGGCGTTCCTACAACAAAAAACAATGCGAAGTTCTTCAGAAGTTCTTTTTATAGATAAATTGTGGTCAAGATTGATATATAAATTCTATTACCAGAGTTGGTAATAGAATTGTGTCTTAGGGATGGGGTTGGGTACACCCAACCCGCGCGGACAAAAGTCCGCGCAGGCTGCCCGAAGGGCAGACTGTTGCGAGGGGAGCATCAGCGACCCTCGCTCGTTGATTTCGCATTGCGAAATCAACCCGTTATCCATAATCTTTCATCATCCATCATTACCTTCATACTTTTATCCATAAAATGTTTTAAGACATTCATCAATGAATCATATGATGAGATCGTATGATGAGATGATAGATAGTATGATGATAGATGTTATGATTGTATGTTGATCGTATTTATTGATAAAATGTTTTGATATGCTTACTTATGAACAGGCACTACGTAGACGGACTTACGTACTTGCTGCCAACACCTTCTCATAGAGATCGATCTTGATGTCCCGGTTCATCAAAAAGACCGAATAGAAAGCCCGACGACAGTTCGGACACTTCGGATTCACCGTCGTCCCCTCAATAAACTTCTTCATACACTCCTTATGAAACACCTTCTTACAACCCATACAAACCGTCGTTTTTGATAAATGCTCCGGGTCGTCAATCTGATGCTCCTCCAAACAGACCATACACTCCTTCTCGTGACTACACGCCTCCACAATCGCCCGATCACAACCCGGTGCTTGTTCCCCCAAAAAGTACCTTAACCATCCCCAAATATACTCCCGCTCCGGGGAAGGAGCGATCGAGGTGATAATGAGATTCGCCAGCTCCTGCGTTGTCATCGTCGTCGCATTATAACGATCTGCTATATGCGCCGGGACACTCTTCCGGTTTAACTCATACATCTCCAACATAATCTCCTCTCCCGCCATCTTCCGGAATCGGGTTAAAAGTGTACCCGGAATCTCTCGATTGACCGGATTCCCATTCTCGTCTACATCATCCTCCTCATTAATCACTCGCTCCTTGATCTGAAAGATCGTATAGGTATTAGGGGCATCCGTATTATACCTCACCAATCGTGCATTCTTGATCGGGAATCGGAGGAACATCGTAATGTAATTACTCATCAACGTCTCCGTGATCTGATGCGACTCGACCGAATGCCGCAAATCCGCAATAATCCTCCTGAAAAAGATCTCCTTCACCTCCGGGATCTCCCCATAATGCATCTCATTCAACATATAATGAATCTCCTCCACCGGGACAGTGTTCTCATAATAGATCATCTGGGTTGGGTTACGGACCGGATCGACCAGCGATCGATAGATCTCCTCTGTGGTCTGGAATGGAAACTGAGGTTGGGGCTGAGGCTGATCCGGATCGTTCAAGATCCGCCTCACATCCATCGGCCAGTTCGTCGTCGAATCCCGAAAAATCATCCAATGGTTGACATAATAGAGCAAACAATGCCTGTAAAATGTCGAATGCTGCGCCTTCCCACAAAACCGGAAATGGAACGCAACCACCTCCTCATTGTCATACCCCGATGTGTCAATCATATAAATCGCCGGTACCCACGGCTGCGCCTTGTAAAAGTCAGCCGGAAAGCCGGTGGGACCGGCCTTGGCGCAAAGGATCTGGTAAAAGAAGTTCGCTGTAAGATCGTTCTTCATAAACTCCACCGCATAGACAAAGAGATCATAGATCGATACCCAATTCTTCGATACCGTCTCCTCCGCTTCGTCATCCTCTTCATTCATCTCCTCCTCCATCTTCTCCTCCGGCCAATAGAGGCAATTCTTGATATAACCTCGCTCCATAAACATCTCCATCATCCTCCTCTTCTCCGCAAGTCGCTCCCAAAATGTTGTCAGCCACTTTGACCTCAGGGTTGAGGAATGATCCGTGTTCAGAATCGCCCACATCATCTTCTCCGTGTAGTTGCACATATAAAAGAGATAGTAGACCAGATAACGGCCCTCGATCTTCGCACGATCCTGCCACGATAGCTGATGGAAGTGTCCCTCATACATCTCTGTGATTTTCTCAAGATCCATATAATTGGTATACGAATAGAGATCCTTCACCGAAAGAGCCTTCGATTCGATCTTCTCGAACTTGTAATACTCGTGGCTTATGATCCTCGCAATCTCATACCTGTCCGGATACGCAATCCCACTCTCCCTCATCCATATATCCATCCCTAACTCAATATCATCCATAAAAATACGAGAAGGACCCAATCTATAGGACCTTTTTCCAAATGCATCCGTCACCATCGCCTGCACATCGATGAATTGGGTCGGGGTTAAGTGACCACACGTCTGGACAACTGTGTCCATCACATTGCTCACAAACAGTGTTGTAGTCATCGTTGTCTCCATCTTGGTCTTTTGGGTTGCTCTTTCGTTCGTTGGTTCAAGATAATCTTGATGGTCAATCTCTTTACGCTGAGTTGATTAGATCTATCCTTGATCACTTTTCCCTTTTGATTCATCCAATCATAGTATCTATCTGATTCTATCATTCATCTTGATGTAGGTTGTCATAGGTATGGGTGGTTTCAGAGATAGTAACTCAACCCTCGATTTCCGCAAGGAGATGGAGCGAAGCTCCATCGACTCTTGATTTCGCTTGCGAAATCAAGCTTTTGTAGATTAAATTCTTTCTTGCAATGCACCTTACAATGCACTCAGATCCGTCTCACCTAACTCTTCCTCTTCTTCTGCTTCTCCCTCTCCCTCTTGCTCTTGCTCTTGCTCTAACAACTCCTCCTTATTTTCTTCAACCTTATTGGAACCTAAAGGTGCAGAAGGTTGCAGGGAGTCGTCATCACTTGATGGACCCTCCTTCATCGCCGTCATAAAGTGGAAGACGTGTGCATCCGTATCCTTCTTGATAATCGTAAACATCTCCTCATTCGGATAATGCAACTGATAAACCTGCAACACCGACTCCCTACCAATTCTCTGCGCTCGGCCTATAATCTGCTTCTGTGTCTCCGGATTGGGTGTATGCGTAAATATCACGTGCGTCGTGTTCTCGAAATTCATACCACACCCAAACAACGTCGAGTCGCAAAATAGAATCTGCGCATCCTCATACTTATACTGACGGACTGCATTCTCAATCGACTTCATATTACCTCCATCCAACTGCACATACTTGATATCCAACTTGTCACACAAAGGTGTAATCTTCTTGAAGATCGACGAAAAGTCCGAGAAGATCATCATCTTCATCGTTTTCCAAAATGCCTCCGGTGAAGGTAGCAGGGAGTCGTCAACCTCTGTCTCTGCCTGAGCCTGAGCCTGGGCTTCTGCTTCCTTTTCCGCCTTGCTCTTTCTACCCCTCTTCGCTGGCTTCTTCTCAATAGGTGATGTGGATGTGGATGTGGATGGAGATGGAGATATGGATGGAGACTCTTTTGTTTGGGGTTTGGTCTGGGTCTGGGTCTGGACCCGAATCTTAGGCCCCTCCTTTAACACCTTCATAATATGATAGATCATATCTAACTTCGTGATCTCCATCTTTACCTCATAACTTGTCTTATCCGATGCCTTCTTGTCCGACGTGGTTTGATATACTATCTCCTCAATCGCAGATGCATACAGCGCCGGATCCTGATTTCTCTTCTCCATATGCTCCTCCGTTAAACCCTTGATCATCTTCACATACTCCCCATAATGCTTCTCCACTTGCGTATACTTCACATACTCCTCCACATACAGCTTCAAATGATCATAGTTCTCCACATACCCCAACATACTCTTAATCACCGGGATTCCCTTCTCCAATAGACCCTTGTAATGATGTAACGCCGTCAAAAACGCCTTCGACTGATTCGCAAAGTCATTCCGGTTCGGACGCGCCTGCTCCTCAAACACCTCGTGCAATGAAATAATCCTACGATTCGTCTGATGCGTCTTGATAAAACTATCCAACGTGGCTAATGCCTCTCCCGCCGTCTCAAACGTATAGTACGAATTCTGCACAAACATATACAACTTCTTATAGTACTCAATCATATTCTTCATAATCTTGATCACCACCTCCTTCTCCTCCGATGATACCGTCGACTGTGCCATAATATTGTTGTACTTCGTAAAAAGCGCATCAATCAGTTTGAACTTATTCAACTCCTTCACAATATTCGTATAATCCGTCTCCACCTGAATCATAAAATAATGCACCTTCTTATACAACTTCTCATACTTCTGTATCATCTCCAATATCTGCGGCATCTCCATCTCAATCTCCTCCTGTCTACCCTTTGCTGCCCTTATCTGCGGATAATTCTCCTTCTCCATCATAATGTAATCCACATACCTCTCCATCAAATATGACTGCGTATTCTCCAAATGAATGCTCTTCGATGACATTAACCGGACTAACCCCGAGATATACGTACCCCCCTTCTTTAACTCCTTCTGCATAATCTCTCTCGCCTTCTTATGCGCATCGTCCTTCAAAAGCTCATTCAACTCCGTCATCATCTCCAACATCATCGGATTGCTCTTGAAGTTGTGAATCAACTGACCTAATGCGTTGATCGTCGGTACAATCTCCTCCACATAGTCATATACCGCATCGTGCCGATCGTGACGTTCCTCATCAATCTCCTGCATCTTCTTGATGTTCTCCTTATAGTACTTCACCTTCTCCTGGGCATCCTTATACACCTCCTCAAACTCCTTCGTCGTATAGCTAAGTAACTGATCCTCGTTGTTCGGAATTCGCTTGATAAATTGAAAGTTGAGCTGCGAATAGTCATATGCATTGATCGCCTTCATATCATCCTTCGTGAAGTACGGAATCTTCGACACAATCTTGTCCAGAATCGGATTGTAACACTCCATATTGAACTTACAAGGCTCCGGGATCCTCATATTCTTGAATACATACTCATCATCACACTTGCATACATACGTCGGGTCAAAATCATTCGCCGTCGTCGGATCAATGCTGAAATAACTTTGATAGATGCCCATTCGCGACGGCGTAAATGATGCCGACATAAACCACGTCCTCTCCGTCGGAATCGCGTGAACAAGCAGGTTCGCAATCGTATCAATCTCGTCAAAGATGATCCTGCGATAACACTGAGAATCCTCATAGTTCTCATACCGGGCTACCTCATTCCCCTTCTTGTCCTTCTCCGTGATAATGTTCGACTCCATCGTCGATACCATCGGATGATATAAGGTCGATGGAATCAGATAAATGTCATAGTAAGTGCGTGTCTTGACCACCTTTTGTAGGGTTTGACGATTGATCGCCGTCTGAATGTCAAATAAGGTCTCATAATCAATCATATCCTGATAGGTAATCCTCTTGTATGTCAATTCATCCGAAAAACGCTCGATCGACCTCGCCCACTGCTCATAGATGTTATGCGGCACCACGATGAAATTCATCCAATAGTGATCCTTGGGAACCTTTCCCCTCTGCTTTGCCTCCTCGAGTATGCGCTTGTCATTCAAAATCATCGCCAACATCACAAACGTCTTTCCCGCTCCCGGCTGATCCGCCAAGATACCATACCCCTGCTCGTTGTTAAATGAACGCTCAATCTCCTCTACCCGATGCAACATCGTCAGTTGATGCGGGAATAAAGTGAGCTTCGTGTTTAAAGGCTGATCCGCCTTCGGCGAACTCTCCGTTAACACCTTTTTCGGCTTAAACCCCGCCTTGTTCTTTACCTCCTGATCCTCCATTTTGTTCTCTCCTGTTCGTAGATGATAGATGATGATTGAAATCTCTTTATATATAAAATCGGTAATTCTCTTTATATCCAAACGCAAATGGGGAGGAGAATACCAACTTATTGTATGATCGAATAGTAGACATACGAGTACACATACAAGTATAGGTAAAATGCTTCAAGGAATTCCTGCAAAAGATCGCCTTCATCTTCGGTCAAAGAGTGAATTTGATCGTAGCGCCAATGGAAAGCTGCGCATCTTTAAGAAGAAGAATCTATACAATGGACCTGGATGCGATGGGGAAAACGAAATGATCCACCTCGCCTGGGATCCCATCCCAGATGCCGGTTCCTACGCATTGATCTGTATAGATCTTCACCCTGTGGCTAATGGTTGGATCCACTTATATGCCCCATACCTAAGTATCGATCGCCAAAATCTGAATCTCGACTCTACATCCTCCATTGTCGGTCTTAACAGCTTCGGAAAGCGAGGCTACGGTGGCCCTTGCCCTCCTTTAGGGAGTGGAGTGCATCGTTACGTCTTCTATCTTTTTGCTCTCTCTCGTAATATTACCCGCGAGAAGATGGAAGGAGAAAAAGAGAAGTGCAGGGGAATTGAAGAGTTCGTTCAATGGGTCGGTCGTGATAACATCCTTGCATACGGAACCTTCGACGCATACTATGGAAGATAAGAAAGATCAGAAAGACCGGAAAGACCGGAAAGACCGGAAAGATCATACATATCGCTAAAAATAATTATATCACCCTTTGGTAGAATATCTCATCTCTATCTCATCTTTTTATACATAAAATGAAAGGCGCCATCTACCTCTTCCATATGATCTTTGTGGTCCTCCTCTTCCTTTACCTCGGTGTTTACATCTACCAAGAGAAGAAGCTGCCCCGCGAGCTCGGTGTAGCCCTCATCCTCCTCGCAATCGTCATCTTTATCTATCACCTTTACCGTTACCGTGCCGTCAATGCTTAAGAGAGCTAAGTAGATGGTTTCTGAAAAAGGTAATTGATCTTATGATAATAGAAACATCCTATTATCATCCATTTGATCCATAAAAATAGAGATCTATGCATAAAACTTCTGTCGCCTTTCATCCCTCTCCCGCAGTTGATTTACCCTCTCATTCAACTGGGATAGCTCATCCTCCTTCGCCTTCATCACCCTCTCTATCATCCTCTGAAAAGAGCTTGATTTGCGGGTATCGATGCGAGTCTGAATATCAGTATCAAAACCATTATCTTCTCCTTGTCCCTCCTTTGCTTCTGTGCTCAACTCGTCTTTACTACCACCCAGAACGTGTACACTGGATGTAGATGGAGATCGTGGATTCTCATCCGATTTTATAAAGAACCTCGTGATGTACAATAGCTTCGTCTTGTCCCTCGGATCATACACATACCGATTGACCCGATACCTCTTATTATACACATTGCGATATAACCCCGCTAACACCACGTGATTCGGCTTGATGCTTCTCAAATAACCACCTTGACGGAAAAGCTCAAGGCCGTTCGGACCCTTCTCCGGACAATACGTAATGTACTTTAAACGTGTTCCCGTCGGAATATTTAGTAGCTCCTCCTGCGTGATCTCATCATATCCTTCCAACATCTTTGCTACCATATCCCTCGTACTCGTGTTGTTCGATGGATTTGGGTCATTGGATGGTTGATGACTTCCAAAGGGCGCTGCAACCTTCTGCAGATCTTGGATCTGCCAAGAAGGTTGATGAGGAATCAATGATACAAACTCACTCACCTTCTCTCTCTCTTTCGTAATATTCACACCTTTCTGCTCCATCCGCTTCTTGAAGAATGATGAGATCTTCCCCTTATCTACATCCACAAATGTAATCTCTTTGATGGTGTTCTCTTCCATATCTCTCCAGCAAATCTACTACTAATAGATCAGAGATATTATCCAATGATCAATCGTGATCGATCGAGATGGGGTTATGATTGTATGTTGTATACCTTTACGCTACTCGATTTATTCAAAAAGTGATCTTTCTCCCCTTTATCCTCTCTCTTGTAAAGAGAGCAAGTGTGAAAGCAAACCTCTTTACGTTACTGCTTTTTTATTCTGTTATTCTTGAAAATGCCGGGTACCTCCTTTTACTCAAACTCTTCCGTCGTCCGTCGTCTCTTCGCTGAGTCCGATTCGGAAAACGATGATCCCCTTCCTCCTCCTCCCCAGAATGGGGGCGAGGAAATGGAGATTGAGGTTGAAACGACGATAGATTCGGCTCGACGCCGGCTCTATTTTGATGAGGAAGATTCGGATTCGGATTCTGAATCCGTCTCCGACTCTGACTCTGACCAGGGCATTACCCTTACATCCTCTCAAGAGGGACGACTTGTCCTCTTTAATGACAAGCTGTTCCGAGAGTGGAACCGGTCTGGTGGGTGCGACAGCGTTGATATCCCCGTCCTGATTATGGACGTGGAAGGAATGCGCCGAAATAAAGACGTCGATGCCCTCCCCCGCTTCTATATGAACCAACTACGAGGTAGTTACAGTAGTGATCCTCATATACCATTTGTGTATATGGAGGATGCTGGAGCAGGCAGTGATGGTGGCCGATTTGTTGGCCTGCGCGAGTGCTTTCACAACCTATTGGGCAAAAAGCCCAAGGGGTGCATTCCCGCCGCCAAATTCCGGGATATCCTCGAGAAGAAGCCCGCGTTTGACTCAATGATGGCCTTTTATGAAGGTGTTAACATCTTCCTCTATAGCACCTTCCTGCTCAAACAGTTCGCTCCTATCTTCGGATATATCCCCCAATTCTATTCACCCATCTCCGATGAAGCCAAATACTACTTCTACATCTTCTTCGATTACCTCCGCCGGAAAGCGATCGCAAGTGGAACTTTCCTCCGGAAACGGACGGTAGTTGCCCTTGTGCGCGATCTCGGAGCTCTCGACGGTTTAGCCCTCAGTGCTGACCTCGTCGTCAAACGTGTACACGGGATTGATTATGATCTCTTCCATCGTGATGGGTTTACCCTTCTCGACTCCTCAGAACCCTTCGCTTTTGCCATCTAAAACCATCCGTTTGGTTCGATTCGCAATTCGTCAAGGTATAGATACATAAAAACATAACATACTTATAACATCATAACATACTTGATTATCACTCCATCGGATAAAAGTAACCTTCCTGATAGAAGTACTTCGAATACGCTGGCTGATAGTACGGATCCGAGATCTGCGCCGTCCAGACATTGTCCGGATAAAACGGGACTGTGTTCGGTGCGTGCGAGAAGAAGTTGAGATGCCGCCCCGAAATGTGAGGCTGATACAATGCATATGT
>JACCDO010229757.1_pt1 | contig 11861 bp, 9 predicted proteins | sample 7446101 | NCBI WGS metagenome assembly JACCDO01 (sample SAMN15323440, study PRJNA562643) | freshwater metagenome | isolation source: river surface water | place: USA:Blue River Watershed | collected 2017-08-16 | reverse complement strand
CGCCCGCCCGTCGCAGCCGTCGCGAAAACCACAACTTCAGCCCTACCACGCCCGCGAGCAACACGAGCGTCCACCACGCGGGCGCAAGGTGCGGCGTAAGAATTTCCTGCACCGCGTGCCAACCTACCCAGCCGGCCATCAAAAAAACCACGCCCGCCACCACGAGGCCGGCGAGCGGCTCGGCCTTGCCATGCCCGTAGGGGTGGTTGGCGTCCGGCGGACGCGCCGCCACCCGGAAACCCGCCCAGACCAACAGGGACGAAAGCACATCGAGCAAAGACTCCGCCGCGTCCGCCACGAGTGCGTAAGTGTGCCCGAAAATACCTCCGGCCAGCTTCACTGCCGCCAGCGCGAGGTTCAGCATCACCCCGCGCAACACCAACTCCGCTCCGGCACGCGCACGCGCTTCGAGGCGAGCTTGGGTTTCCAGCGAGGTCATCCATAAAGTCACGCCCGACTGAGCCAAGCAGGCAAGCCCGGCTTGGCGACGACCATCCGCCCGTGTTGCCAGTTGACCGCCCTCTGCCGACGGTCACATTACGCGATATGGCCAAAATCGAAACGCCCGCTTCCGACCCGGTGCGCCAATTTTCCATTTTCATCGAAAATCGCGTAGGACGCCTTCACGCGCTCACCTCGCTCCTCGCCGCGCACAATATCCACATCATGGCCATGGCGACGCTCGACACGACTGACTGCGCGATCGACCGCCTCGTAGTGGACGACCCCGAACGCGCCCGCGAAGTCATGGCGGGCAACAACTATTCCTTCTCTGAGTGTGACGTGCTCGTGGTTGAGTTCAGCGACGAGTCGAAACTCAAAGACCTCCTGAAAACCCTCTACTCCGTCGAGATGAACATCCATTATTTCTATTCGTTCATCTCGCGCCCGCGCAACCAGTGCGCTTTGGTGTTGAGCGTGGAAGATTGGGAATTGGCGTCGCAAACGCTCCAGCGCGGCGGATTTAAGGTTCTCAGCCAACGCGACATTTCTCGCTAAGCGCAGCGTCCGCACGCTCAAGGCACCGGAAGGGCGTGACCAAATTTGACTTGGCACTGGGACAGGCGATTTGCCAGCTTCGCGCGCCTTTACCCTAACCCCAAAAATCTTAGCTATGCTTTACTCCATGAATTGGAAACGGGCGACTGCATTGGCGTCGTTCCTAACTGCTGCGGCCATACCCACCTTCGCGAGCGAAGCTGACATCCGCATCCCCGACCTCTCGCAAGTCAGTTTCTTCGATGGCGCGCTCACCGGCATGAACATCCTCATGATCGGTCTCGCGGTCTGCGTCGCAGGCATGATCTACGGCTGGGTGCAATACCTGCAAACGCGCCGCCTGCCTGTGCATGATTCGATGCGTGATGTCTCCCAAATCATTTGGGAAACGTGCAAAACTTACCTCTTTCAACAGGGCAAATTTCTCACCGGCCTCTGGCTGCTCATCGCGCTCTGCATGGTGTATTACTTCGGCGTGCTCTCGCACATGCACGCCCGCGACGTGCTGGTAGTGCTCGCCGCCTCGGTGCTCGGCATTCTCGGCAGCTACGGCGTGGCGTGGTTCGGCATCCGCATCAACACCGTGGCCAACAGCCGCGCCGCCTTCTCCGCCCTCAAGGGCAACCCGCTCGCCACGCTCTGCATTCCGCTGAAGTCCGGCATGAGCGTCGGCCTGCTGCTGGTCGCCATCGAGTTGTTCTTCATGATTTGCATCCTCGCCTTCCTCCCTGTGGAGCTGGCCGGGCCGTGCTTTATCGGCTTCGCCATCGGCGAATCTCTCGGCGCCTCCGCGCTCCGTATCTGCGGCGGCATCTTCACCAAGATCGCCGACATCGGCGCCGACCTCATGAAGATTGTCTTCCAACTACCAGAAGACGACCCGCGCAACCCCGGCGTCATCGCCGACTGCACCGGTGACAACGCGGGCGACTCCGTCGGGCCGACCGCCGACGGCTTCGAGACCTATGGCGTCACGGGCGTCGCGCTCATCGCGTTCCTCGCGCTCGCGCTCGCCACGAATCCTCTGCTCTGCGCCGTGCTCATCGTGTGGCTCTTCGCCATGCGCATCCTCATGGTCGTGACTTCGCTCGTCAGTTACCTGCTCAACGAGATCAACAGTCGCATGCTCTACGGCGGCTCGAAAGATTTCAACTTGGAGCAACCGCTCACCAACCTCGTCTGGATTACTTCGGTGGTTTCCATCGGCGTCACTTTCGCGGCCAGCTACGGCTTGCTCGCCGGCCATCCGGCCTGCCATCCCGACCTTTGGTGGGTGCTCTCCACCATCATCTCACTCGGCACCGTCGCCGGCGCGCTCATCCCCGAGTTCACCAAAGTCTTTACCTCCACCGAAAGCCGCCACGTAGCCGAAGTCGTGACCTCGTCTAGGCAGGGCGGTGCGTCGCTGAACATTCTCTCCGGCATGGTCGCGGGCAACTTTTCCGGCTTCTGGACGGGCCTGTGCATCCTCTCGCTCATGGGCGGTGCCTACTACTTCTCGCAACACGAAGCCGTGTCCGCGATGATGCCAGCCGCATTCGCGTTTGCCGCGCCCATCTTTGCGTTCGGCCTCGTGGCCTTCGGCTTCCTCGGCATGGGCCCGGTGACCATCGCAGTGGACTCGTTCGGCCCGGTGACCGACAACGCCCAGTCGGTCTATGAGCTCTCGCAAATCGAATCCAAACCCGGCATCGCCGCAGAGATTGAGCGCGACTTCGGCTTCAAACCCGACTTTGCCTCCGCTAAACACCAGCTCGAGAAAGGCGACGGCGCGGGCAACACCTTCAAGGCCACCGCCAAGCCCGTGCTCATCGGCACCGCCGTCGTCGGCGCCACCACCATGGTTTTCGGCATCATCATCATGCTGAAATCGATCTACCCCGACACCATCGAGAAGCTCTCGCTCGTGCATCCCGAGGCCATCCTCGGTCTGCTCATGGGCGGTGCGGTCATCTACTGGTTCACCGGCGCGAGCATACAGGCCGTCGTCACCGGCTCCTACCGCGCCGTGGTTTATATCAAAGAGAACATGAAGCTCGATGCGGCCACCGCCGCCACCTCCGCGTCGAAAGAGGTCGTGCGCATCTGCACGCAATACGCCCAACGCGGCATGGTAAACATCTTCATCGTCATCTTCTGCTTCTCGCTCGCCCTCGCGTTTTTCGATCCGTTCTTCTTCATCGGCTACCTCATCGGCATGGCGTTCTTCGGACTCTTCCAAGCCATCTTCATGGCCAACGCCGGCGGCGCATGGGACAACGCCAAGAAAGTCGTCGAAGTGGACCTCAAAGCCAAAAACACTCCGCTGCACGCCGCCACTGTCGTCGGAGACACCGTAGGCGACCCCTTCAAGGACACCTCGTCTGTCTCGCTCAACCCGGTCATCAAGTTCACCACGCTCTTCGGCCTGCTCGCGGTCGAGATCGCCGTAAAGATGCCCGCGGGTCTCAAACACGCTATCGGTGCGGCCATTTTTGTGGTCGGCCTCGTTTTCGTGTATCGCAGCTTCTACAGCATGCGCATCCCGGTAGATCAGAAGGACGCGTAAGTCATCCGGCGGCAGAGGCCCCCTGCGCTGATTTCAGCTCTGCCCGCTTGCCCTCCTAGGCCGTTCCGCTTCGGCGGGCGGCCTTTTTGCAAGAAGTTCTCCGCGTCTTGCTTAGTCAGCACCTCGTGAGGAGTGGTTTACTCGGGGGATCTATAGCTTGCGCCTTGCCAAGTGACAGGCGGTGGTGGACTATCGCTGCCATAATCAGCCTTCGCCCATGAAAAATCTGCGCTCCTTCCTTTGCCTGCTTTGCGTCGCCACTTCTCTTGCTCATGGGGATAGTGCTCCGATTGGCGACGTCGTCGTCATCAGCAAACAGCAGCGCTTCACGCAGATTGACGACGGCACGCCGTATCAGAACGACGACTTCGATCGTTACCGCTTCGAGGCCAGCGTGCAGACCTTCGGCAGTGCCGACCTCAGCGGCCTCACTGCCCCCACTATCACGCTGGCCAGTGGCTCGACCGCCGCCACTGCCGCCCCGACGATCTACAACAACGGCACCCTCGTTTACAATGCAGGCGACGGACAGTGGAGCTATGGTGCCCCCAATGGCACGGGCCACAATGCCGGGACAAATCCCACCAACTTCAACACCCTCTACGCCAACGGCGTTTACACGGTCACCAGCGAAGGCTACACCTACAACCTCGACCTCAATGGTGGCTCCAATAACTGGGCCTATTTCCCCACCACTATCCCACAATTCACGCTGACCGGCGGCTACTGGGACAACGGCACCTACTACGTAGATCCGGCCAATGCTTTTTCCATCATCTCCAACGTCTTCGCCGACTACGCTAATGCCAGCGACAACATCGGAGCTTTCGTCGGTTTTTGGGCATCAGGAGACCTTGAATTCGATGTATTAAACTTCTCGCGCCTTGCCCCCACCGGAGAAACTGCCGAAGCCGCTGGCGGAACTAACGGCACCATCGTCGGGGAGCAGGCCGGGCCCAAAGAAATAACCCCCGGCCTACAACTTCGGTTCGGCTTAGAATACGGCCGCATGGTGAGTATCGATAGCAGCAACAACAACGGCGTCACCGCGCTCGCCCTCTGGAGCAGTCAAACTGAGCTTAACCTCGTCGTCATCCCGGAGCCGTCCACCTACGCGTTGCTCGCCCTCGGTCTCGGTGTGGTCGGCCTCGCTGTCCGTCGGCGCTCACACACTGCCGCCTGAGCCAAGCCCGCACCGCACCCCACTTCGCCGCGACTCCCCGTCGCGGCTTTTTTGCGCCCGGCTGCGCCGCCACGGAAAACCCTTGATCCTTTCCGCAGACGGATCGATCCGATCGCCGCGTGTCGCCCAAGAAAACCCAGCGCCCGCTCCTCCACGCCACTTACCCCGCCCGCGCGGACGACGACTTCAACCCCACCGACGGCATCGTGCGCGACGGCCCCGACGTGCTCCAACCCTCACGCCTCGCCTACCGCGACGACGCCCGTGGCCTTTATCTCTACCACGGCGACTGCCTCGAAGTGATGGACACCCTCCTCGCCAAACACCCCGACGGCCTCTTCGACCTCATCTTCGCCGACCCTCCCTACTTCCTCTCCAACGGCGGCATCACCTGCCACGCCGGCCGCATGGTGCGCGTGGACAAAGGCGACTGGGATAAATCCCGTGGCGCCGAGGAAAACCACAACTTCAACCGCGCTTGGCTCGAACGTTGCCAACGCCTCCTCAAGCCCCACGGCACGCTCTGGGTCAGCGGCACGCACCACGTCATCTTCTCCGTCGGTTACGCCATGCAGCAACTCGGCATGAAGATGCTCAACCAAGTCACGTGGCAGAAACCCAACCCACCGCCCAACCTCGCCTGCCGCTACTTCACGCACTCCACCGAAACGCTCCTCTGGGCCGCCAAAAACGCGAAGAGCAAACACCGCTTCAACTACGCCGACATGCGCCGCACCAACGGCGGCAAACAGATGAAAGACGTCTGGACGTTCACCGCGCCCAAGAACGACGAGAAGACCCTCGGCAAACACCCCACGCAAAAACCAATCGCCCTCCTGGAACGCGTGCTCCTCGCCGCCACCGCCCCCGGCGACTTCGTCCTCGACCCCTTCATGGGCAGCGGCACGACCGGCATCGCCTGCGCCCGAACCACACGAAAATTTGTCGGCGTAGAAATGGATGCCCATCATCTAAACTTAGCTGGAGCGCGCCTCACAGAAACAGCCAGGAATCTTGAATTCGCCTTTTCCCATGACTAAAATTGTCAAGCATACCCATCTCACACTTGCGCTCCGGAGTATCGAACGCGCTGCTGTTCGAGCGGAAATGTTCCAGCATTGGATTGCGGAAAATCCGGGCAGCCAGACCCAGCGAAACACATACCGCTATGACGTAGAGACCCTCGCAGATGGCTCAAAAATATACCTTACTCGTCCTACACGACTGAACAAAGGTGCAGACTTTGTAATCTTCTGCGAAAACTTTATTCGATATAAAAATGGTAATGCCAAACCGCCTAGACACGAAGATATATTCAGTGAAACAGATGCTCTCACCTCACCATCTAAGGCGCATAAGGCGGAACTTCTAGCTGCTCTGCATAAAATTTGGAACTGCGAGAACAGCCAGAACGTCATACAATCTCTTCGTCTGCATAGGAATGATTTTAAAGCTCATAGAGTTCTTCTCTTGGCAAAGTGGTTTTTCATTGAGCAAGACGTAACATATTGGACGGAAAGCGGGCGCCATATGCTCCGAGACGCTTTCGAAGAACGGTTTGGCCCTTGGTCATAACTTTTAGCTTGAGCGACAGATCGCGTAGTGATCTACGGCTTGGGTGCGTATCGAAGAACTATCCTTCCGGTTTGGAAAAGAGATTATTGCTCAAAGAACGGCAACTTATGCTTCTATTCTTGCCGCAGTAGTAAACACTCAAGAAGCCATATTGCGACGACGCACTAACAATGAGCACACAGCACGGTGTGAGTTTAGATCAGAAGGATGGAATCCTTCCCCTAAAAATTTTTTAAGCATCTACAAAGAACGTATCGCTATAGAAATTGAATTCACACGCCACGAATTCGTCTACCTTAACTACCTCCGTTTCCTCTCGGCCTACAATATGGACTTAATTGATGTCGGCGTGCTCATTATCAATGCCACCCCAAAGAGCGACCATCCTAAGCATCTGCCAATGCCGCCTTCTCTCGCTAGAGTGAAAGACGATCTGGTTTGGCTCCGATCTTCTCTCCGCGTCCCGATCTGGATCATTGCTATTAAGTAATTTGGGGCCTAATTCGCCTAATCTAGGGCTCCGCCCCCAATCCTCCACCCTCTCCGCGTGGCACACCGCCCGCGCCCTTTCGCGCACGCCTCAACCCACGCTCAGCACAGCGTAGCTGCGTTTGCCTTTGCGGAGCAGCAGGTGTTTGCCGAAGAGCAAATCCGCCGTCGTGACGTTGCGCGTGTGCTCTACGCGGACGTTGTTCAAGTAGATGCCGCCCGCTTCGAGCGATTTGCGGGCCGCGCCCTTCGATGTCTCCAATCCGGCCTCTACCACGAGGTCGGCGATGGGCGCACCCGCGCCGTCGAGCCGGGCGCGCTCTAAAGACTTCGTCGGCACTTCGCCGACGACATCAGCAAACACGGCTTCACTCACACCTTCGAGCGAGCCGCCGAAAAGAATGGCGCTGGCTTTCTCGGCAGCGGCGAGCGCGTCGGCTCCGTGCACGAGCGTAGTCATTTCCCGCGCGAGCGCCTTTTGCGCGGCGCGCGCGCCGGGGTTGGCCTGCAACTCGGCCGCGAGCGCGGCAATCTCGTCGCGTCCGAGGAACGTGAGCGTCTTGAGCAGTTTGACGACGTCGGCGTCGTCCGCGTTCACGAAGAATTGGTAGAAGCGGTAAGGGCTGGTCTTGCGCGCATCGAGCCAGACGGTGCCGGTGGCGGTCTTGCCGTATTTGGAGCCGTCGGACTTGGTGAGCAGCGGGAAGACCAGACCCCAGACGGTGGCGCCGAGTTTTTTGCGCGTCAGCTCCGTGCCGACGGTGATGTTGCCCCACTGGTCGGTGGCGCCGACTTGCAGCTCGCAACCATGCGCCTGCCGCAAGTGATAGAAATCATAACCCTGCAGCAGCATGTAGCTGAACTCCGTGAAACTGATGCCCACGCCACGGTCTTCCATGCGCGAGCGCACCGAGTCTTTCGCGACCATGGAATTCACGGTCACGTGCTTGCCGACATCGCGCAGGAAATCGAGAAACGAGAGCGGGGCGATCCAGTCGGCGTTGTTGACGAGGAGCGCGGCGTTTTTCGGCGCATCGAAATCGAGGAAGCGCGTGAGCTGGCTCTTGATGGCGGCGATGTTGTGCGCCACTTGCTCGGACGTCTGGAGGTTGCGCTCGTCGGACTTACCGGACGGGTCGCCCACCATGCCAGTGGCGCCGCCCGCGAGGACGATGGGGCGATGGCCCGCTTGTTGGAAACGACGGAGCGCGAGCAGCGGCACGAGGTTGCCGACGTGCAACGAATCCGCGGTGGGATCGAAACCCGCGTAGAGCGTCACCGAGCCAGAGGCGCAGCGCTGGGCCAGCGCGGCGCGGTCGGTGCAATCGGCGTAGAGGCCACGCCAGTCGAGTTCGGCCAAGATGTCGCTCATGGGAAAGTAGCGGCGGAGTAAACGCGGCGGGCAGCCCCGGGCGCAAGGGGAGATTTTGCGAGGCGCGAAAACCGGATTGGCTTGCGCGGCGAGTGCGGCAGCATCCGACCAACCCCGTCTTCCATGGCCCCGCTCCGCTCGTCAGCCGCTACCCCTGCTCTGCTCACTCGCCGCGCCGCGCTCGGTCGCCTCGCTGGCCTGCTCGCAGCCGGGCTCGCCCCGGCCTTTTTGCGCGGCAACACGCGCGCCGCCGCGCCGTTTCGTTTTGCCGTGCTCAACGACCTGCACCACGCCACGCCGGAATGCGACGCGTGGCATGAGCGCCTTTTTGCCGCCGTGCAGGCGGAACGCCCAGAATTCGTGCTCGCGCTCGGCGACCTCGCCCACACCGGCCTGCCCGCGAGCTTCGCCACGGTGGCCCGGCTGGCGGACGGACTCGGCGTGCCGTTTCACACCGTGCCAGGCAATCACGACTGCGACGTCGAAAAAACTACCGCGCTCTACACGCAGCAGTTTCCCGGGCAGCTCAACTACAGCTTCGCACACGCGGGTTGGCAATTCATCGGCCTCGACACCACCGACGGCAAAAAAGCAAAAGATACCCGCATCGGCGGCGACACGTTCGCTTGGCTTGACGAAAATCTACCCACGCTCGACCGCGCACGGCCCACGGTTGTGTTTACCCATTTCCCACTCGCACCCGGCATCGGCCCAAACAGCCGCCGCGTCGTAACTCCGCTCAACGCATCCGAACTACTCGCACGTTTCGACGGCTGGAACCTCCGTGCCGGGCTCTCCGGCCATTTCCACGGACCGACCGAACACACCCACGCCACCGCGCAACTCGCCACCGGCCCGACTTGCTCACGCGTGGTAAAAAACCACGACGGCCCGCCGCCCTCGCCCAAGGGGTGGCGGCTCTGCACCAGCACGCCTGACGGCACGTTTACGAGCCGTTTCATGCCCATGCCGCCGGGCAATAGGGGATGAGCCATCGGCGCACGTTTTCTCGGTTGGGCCCACTCGCGACCGATTCCGCCCAAATTCGGCTGGTTTCTTTCCCGGGAAGGGCGTAATCGTGGCTCTATGTCGATTTTGGCCGCCTCCGCGCTCGAAACCCTAGAAACGCTACCGCCTTCGATGTGGCTAAAAATTGGCATCGGCGCGGCCATTCTCGTGGCCGTAGTCATCCTCTACCAACGAGTGATGCAGATGAACAAAATCGTGCTCGCCGTGTTAGTCTTCGTTGTCGGCACCATCGTTTTCTTCTCTTGGGTTTATAACCGCAACGAGCCGAAATTCCTCACGCCACTCGTCGAAAAACTCGCCCCCTTTTTCCCCAGCGCCGATAGCTTCAATCAGAAACAGAAAAAAGCCCCCTAACCCTAATTCTTATGCCTAAAGCTCACTCAGACATCGGACTCATCGGCCTCGCCGTGATGGGTCAGAACCTCGCCCTCAACATCGCCGATCACGGTTTCCAGATCTCGGTCTACAACCGCACGGTCGAAAAAACCGAGAAGTTCGTCGCCGACAATCCCGCCACGCCCGGCGGCCTCGTCGCCACGAAAACCTTGCAGGAATTCGCCGCCTCCCTCTCCCGCCCTCGCAAAGCCATCATCCTCGTCCAAGCCGGCAAAGCTACTGACGCCGTGATCGAAGGGCTCGTCTCCGTGTTTGAGCCGGGCGACATCATCATCGACGGCGGCAACGCTCTCTGGACCGACACCATTCGCCGCGAAAAAGCCCTCAAAGAAAAAGGCTTCCTCTTCATCGGCTCCGGCGTCTCCGGCGGCGAAGAAGGCGCGCGCTTCGGCCCATCCCTCATGCCCGGCGGCGACAAAGCCGCGTTCAAACACCTCGAACCGATTTGGAAGGCCATCGCCGCCAAAGTGGACGCCAAAACCGGCAAACCCATCATGGGCGCCACGCCCGGCAAACCCGTCAAGGGCGGCGTGCCCTGCACCACCTACATCGGCGAAAACGGCGCCGGCCACTACGTCAAGATGGTCCACAACGGCATCGAGTATGGCGACATGCAGATGATCTGCGAAGCCTACGAACTCATGAAGGGCCTCCTCGGCCTCAAGCCCGCCGAGATGGGCGAGATCTTCTCCACTTGGAACAAGGGCGCACTCGATAGCTTCCTCGTCGAAATCACCGCCGACATCCTCAAGCAAAAAGACCCCGTCACGAAGAAACCGTTCGTGGACGTCGTGCTCGACACCGCCGGCCAAAAAGGCACCGGCAAGTGGACCTCCGTCAACGCCCTCGACATGGGTGTGCCGGCCCCGACCATCGCTGAGTCCGTCTTCTCTCGTTGCCTCTCCGCCATCAAAGAAGAGCGCGTCGCCGCCTCCAAGGTCCTCAAGGGCCCCAAGGTCAAGAAGGTCTCCCCGGCCAAGAAGAAGGAGCTCATCAAGGCCATCCACGATGCCCTCTACTGCTCGAAGATTTGCTCTTACGCGCAAGGCTTCCAACTCATGCGCACCGCGCAGGCCGAATACGGCTGGAAACTCAACTTCGGTCAGATCGCCCAGATCTTCCGGGGTGGCTGCATCATCCGCGCCGCCTTCCTCCAAAAGATCACCGAGGCCTACGCCCGCAACCCGAAGCTCGCGAACCTCCTTCTCGACCAATACTTCAACAAGACCATCCAGAAGGCCCAGAGCAACTGGCGCAAAGTAATCAGCCTCGCCGTCGAAAACGGCATCAGCATCCCGACCTTTGCCTCGGCTCTCAGCTACTACGACGCCTACCGCGCCGCCCGCCTGCCCGCCAACTTGCTGCAGGCCCAGCGCGACTACTTCGGCGCCCACACCTACGAACGCGTGGACAAGCCCCGCGGCAAGTTCTACCACGTGGACTGGCCCGAGCCCACCCGCCCGCAAATCGAAGTCTGAGCACTTCGAGCGAGCGTCCCCCTTCAGCCGCGCCCTCACCGGCGCGGCTTTTTTTGCGCACGCACACTTATCACAGCGCATTTCGTGACGAGGTTTTTGCAAAGGAAGGTTGGCATTGTGCTCTTGGAATATGTCATGCTGCACATTGGTCGCCTCTGCGGTCAGCCGCCGCAGAAGCCCGGAATTCTCGCCCATGAGCCAACCCACTGAAACTTCCACTCCTCCCTCAATACATGCCTTATTGGCTCAAAAGCTTCGGTTGCTGCAGCCACCGCCAGCTGTGCGGCACTGCCCCGTAGATGCACGGATTGAGGCTTGGCTCGACCATGTCCTCGCCGGCACAGGGGAAATCCCACGCCTGCCCCGCCAGACATTGGCTTTGGATCAAGCTGGCCTCGCGCGTGAATTATCCCTGCCGCGCCATGAGGACAGCCACACTTCACCGTTGCTGAAAAGCTACCGCCTCCGCAACGGCGTGCTTCACAACCCCCTCAACGACCGTCGCACCACGAAGGGCGTCTTTCACCTAATGGATCACGGCTTGCCTGTGCCGGACGACAAACTCGCCGTCCCAGCCGCAGTCTTCGCCAAACTCTACGCCCGCGCGCTCCAGCCGCCGGAAGAAATCGCGCGCATTCCCTACACCAGCAACGGCGACGCCCCGGTTTCCTGTTTCGTCTCGCTCCTGTTACGCCCCCTCGTGGTGCCCGCCGTGCCGGGCTTCACCACCGAAAAGCGTATGGAAATCCGTTTCTTCGCGCCGGGCTCGCTCGTCTCCAACCTCGACTTTGT
>JACCDO010051434.1_pt1 | contig 11861 bp, 15 predicted proteins | sample 7446101 | NCBI WGS metagenome assembly JACCDO01 (sample SAMN15323440, study PRJNA562643) | freshwater metagenome | isolation source: river surface water | place: USA:Blue River Watershed | collected 2017-08-16 | reverse complement strand
AGGCTGGGCTCGTCGGATATGTTGCTTCATGCTAGTGCCGGAGCCGAGCAGAACCTTAGTGAAGCTACACCCGTAGAAGAGCCATGACCATTGTTTTGGACGGGGGTTCAATTCCCCCCATCTCCACCATCCCATTAGAACGCCCGCCAGCAATGGCGGGTTTTCTGCGTTAACCGGCGATGTAACGGTCTGGCCTGTGGTTTGTGGCAAGCACCAGGTTCAGGGTCACTGCTCCGATGATTGCCCAGACCGCAGACCAGCTCATGTCTGAAATTGCGAAACCGATGATTACGGCTGCATCCAGAGCCATCTGCACATATCCTGCTTTCCACTTGAATTTATCTTGGGCAATCAAGGCCAGGACATTGAAGCCGCCCAGGCTGGTGCCGTGGCGAAACATGATTAGCATGGCCACTCCAAGGAGTAGGTTGCCAAGTATTGCACCGAACCAACTTTGAATTGAACTCAGGTCAATAAGTTGCGGCAAGAAGAAATTGAAAATAGCGAGGGCGCCAATAGTGACCATCGATTTGAGTGTGAATGCTATCCCTCGACGCCATAGGGCAAGTGCCATGAACGGAAGGCTGATCAGGGGGTAGGCGATGGAAAAGTTCCAATTGAGTTCATTGCTTAGTAACAGAGTTAGGCCTGCGGAGCCACCGGTAACCACTTGAGAACTTTGCAGCAAATAAATACCTAATGCGGCAATCAGGGAACTTGTGAGAATCGCCTGAAGATCTTCAAGGAAAGAATGTTTACTTGCCGGCACGTCCAAAGCCTAATTCATTGACTTAGCATTGAGTCATGTCTCGCGCTCTGCTAATTGTTGATGTCCAGAATGACTTTTGTGAAGGAGGCTCACTTGCCTGCGAAGGCGGCTCAGCTGTTGCTGAGCGAATTACCGAATATTTGAAGGACAACAAAACCGATTACGACTATGTTGTTGCGTCACGCGATTGGCATGATTCAGACAACAACAATGGGGGCCACTTTGCTGCAGTTGGCTCGGACCCCGACTGGGTGAACAGCTGGCCAGTGCATTGTGTTGCTGGAAGCCGCGGGGCTGAGTACCACCCCAATCTAGATGCAAACCTGATCGACATCCACGTTGAGAAGGGGCAGGGGAGGCCTGCCTATTCTCTGTTCGAAGGGACCACTTCGGATGGCAGGCTAATCACATCAGTATTTTCAGACCTTGGGATTGAAGCAGTTGACATCTGCGGAATAGCCACCGATTACTGTGTTCTGGCTTCAGCTATTGATGCTCGCGAATCAGGAATGAAGGTAACCGTATTGCAAGATTTAATTACCGGGGTGGCGCCGCAATCAAGTGCTCAAGCGCTCGAAAAAATGCAATCAGCGGGTTGCGCGGTTAAGTAAATGTTGATTGCATCCTTTGTTTTTCGACAGCACACCAAAAATCAAGACTTCACTGATCTTGACGAAGAAATCATGCTGCGTGCTCAACAAAATCCTGGGTTCATAAAGAAGACCAAGTGGACATCGGGTGACACAATCAAGGTGGATTACTACTTTGCCGATAAAGATTCACTGCAGATATTTAGAACAGACGAAGTTCATCGTGTTGCCAAGAAGCGTTACCAGGAGTGGTATGTGGGCTTCGAGGTTGAGATTTCAGAAGTGATTTACGCTTTTGGTGACGGCAAACTTTAGGCCTTGTCTGAGGTAACCAGCAGGATAAAGCCATGTGGAACTTCATAAAACAATTATTTGGTTGGCTTTGGTCTGGCAGTAGCACAGGGTCATCGTCAACTACTTCCTCCATGAACGAGGGGGATTATCATTCAGGGCCTCACGGCTATTCGCCAAACACTGCTTACCCAGACACCGAGTACGGTGATCCAAACTGGGAAGAGGAAGAGCACTAAAGCCTAGACTTAGGTTGACCATTTACTAAGGGGAGACATGAGCTTCGGCGAGGCAATCAAAAGCTATTTCAAAAACTACGCAGTATTTAAGGGGCGTAGCCGTCGCAGTGCTTTTTGGTACACGGTTCTCTTCACAGGTTTGGTGAGCATAGCTCTTGGAATCATCAATCCAGGTCCGGCCGATGAGTATGGCTTCAAAAATCCGAGTGTCTTAGAAAACTTGTGGAGTTTAGCTACATTTATTCCGTCATTGGCCGTTTCAGTGCGTCGACTACACGACATTGGCAAATCAGGTGCAAATGTCTTTTGGATTTTCTTGCCTGTGATCGGCTGGATCATTCTGCTCGTGGCTTTCGTGAAGGACAGCACTCCGGGTGCCAATCAATACGGAGAGCCAGTTAAGTAATGTTTTCGCTCAACTGGTGGACGGCAAATTTCGCGATACTTTTTGAAGTAATTGGCACCATTGGTTTTGCGCTTTCAGGCTTGATTGAAGCCGCCCGTAAGAAGTTAGACGTAGTCGGTGTCTGTATGGTCACCGCGGTTGCCGCTTTTGGAGGGGGAACCTTACGAGACATTTTGCTAAATCGTAGGCCTTTGTTTTGGGTTGAGAATGACTGGTGGATTTGGGCAATTCTGATTTTCTGCGTTCTCGCTTTTGTTTTTGTTCGTGGAAGACACCTAGAATTCACCGAACGAGCGATGCAGTGGCCGGATGCAATTGGCCTCGGAGTATTTGCTGCTAGTGGAACGCAGATTGCATTAAGCGCTGGCACGCCAGAGATTGTTGCAGTAATCATGGGTGTCATGACGGCGGTATTTGGTGGAATTCTCCGCGATATTTTTACCAATCAAATTCCTAGAGCGTTCGCAGATCACCAGCCATACACTGTGGTTGGTTTTGGCGGCAGCTGGATTGTGGTAATCGGTTTTTGGCTGAATTGGCCAGCAGTGCTTTCGGTTTCTTTGGCGGCGCTTGCGATTATTCTGGTGCGAGTTGCCGTGATGGTCTTTGGTTGGAAACTTCCGCAGTGGCGGGGTTAGTTAATCTTCTGTAGTGCAAGGCGCTAGCTGAGCAACACGCTGGGGAGAAACACCTAGAAGCACTGCAATGTCTCTCATGGTGAGGCCCTCATCGCGCATTCTTGAAACCACATCGCGAATTTCGGTAGATGCCTCTTCTTGAAGCCGCAGGGCCTCGCGTGATTTCTCTTGAGCTGCTTCTAGGTCGCAAATAATGCCGGGCATAGTGGCCTCGACTTTGATGATGATGTTGCAACGTTCCTCACCCGAGGTGGCGCAGGCGAGGTCTTTGATTTGGTCTGTGGCTTTATCGAGGCGCTTAGCGGTCGTGACAAAGTTTCCTAGTTCTGGTACTTCAACGCGCCAGCCATCGCCTTGGCGCTCAAACTTCGCTTTGATTTCCAAGCAACTCACCGCCTTCAGATTCCAAATTAGTAAAGCCCCACTTGACAAAACTTGTCAAGTACTGCTTTACTTACAACCATACGGGGGATAGTTCCCCAAGACAATACTTTGAAAGGTAATCAATGAACGGCGTGATTTCACTAGTAGTTGCAATCGCAGGTATCGGTTTCGGTGTTTGGGCAGCCCTAACTTTCTGGAAAGCTGGAAACTTCAAGCTCAGAGGAACCAAAGAGGCCTTTGCGGCTGCTGGGTTCGGTTGGGCTGAAAAGACCCCAATCGGCGTGATTCGCCTAATTGGTTTAGCTGAGGTACTTGGCGCTATCGGAGTGGTCTTGGCACCTGCCGCTGCTTTGATTCCCGGGCTGGAGTTTTCGCAATATTTAGGTGTTGCCGCAGCTCTTGGCTTGGCTTTGACAATGGTTGGCGCAATGGTTGTGCACCAGTCTCGAGGAGAATCAAAGTACACCTTCAAAATGAACTTCAAGCTGTTGGCAATTTCGTTAGTTGCAGCAATTCTTGATGCACTCGTTGTACTTCCACTTACTTTCTAATCTGAAAGTTTTCTAAACCCGGCCCTGTTCGCTGCACGATTTAGTGTGGTGATCAGGGCTGGTGCAGTTAAGCCAATCAAAATCGAAGTGGTTACAGCTCGTGCCGTATCCCAAAGAAGGCCACCGGTAATAATTTCATAGTTGATAAATCGAGTTAGATTTTCAGTGATACTCGCACCACCGATGTAGGACAGGGTGCTATCTGATCCAGCAAGAAATGGCCAATTCCAAAGAGTCATAAGAGCGCCGTAGGCGTAACTGGCGAAGATTGCGAATGCTATAAGCGTTGCAAGCTGAGGCAACTTTCTTGTGAATTTTGGTAGTGCGCCAGCACCCAATCCAACTAAACCTGCCGCCATCATTTGGAATGGCAGCCATGGACCAACGCCTGCTCCTAGCAGCGCGGAAACCAAAATAGAAGTGCTTCCGAGAATAAAACCAAATGAACTTCGGAAAATGTATCCACCGATAATGATTAGAAAGAACGCAGTTTCTATTCCAGCGGTTCCGGCACCGAGCAATCTAACGACTGCGTTAACAGCAGTTAAGACTCCGAGCACGGCAAGTTGCCGAGATCCGATTTCGCCGGTGCTGAATTCAATTAGGGTCAGGGCAATCAATATCGGCATCAAAGCAATGAAAACCGACTGAGCAAAAACGTTCTCGGATTGATTCGTGGTTGCAATTAAGAGCGGCCAGCAGAACATCAGCAAAGACGCTAATCCCGCCACCGCTATGGCTACCTTCGAGATTATTTTTTGGCTACGCATCGAACACCAACTGCTCCAATGCGATGAGACCATCGGTTTCGAATACTTGAGCTAGCTGGGTGGCCAAAGGTCCGGTGTGGCTCAGAGCCTTTGCCACTGGCAGGTCACTCAGAACTTTTCCTTGCTTCAACTGCACCACTCGGTCAGCAGTGAGTGCAACAAACTCCACGTCATGACTAGCGAAAACAACGGTTTTGCCACTATTTGCCAGCTGACGAATAACATCCGCAACCTGTTGTTTCGCAGAGTAGTCGAGACCTCGGGTCGGTTCGTCGAGTAGCAAAGTGCTTGAATTCTTGGCAAGTTGGATTGCCAGAACCAGAGCCAGTTGTTGTCCGCTGCTCAAATCTCTTGGATGCATTGACGTATCGATGCGTCCCACCAGTTCTTGGAAAATCGATGCCGTGGTGTTCTTTTCCACACCAGCAACTTCATCGGAGTCCGCAAATTCTTGGCTTATGGTGCTGAGAAAAAGTAGATCGGCTGCTTGTTGCGGAACCATAGCCGTGTTTGCAATCTCTTCCCTCAGTTTCCAGAGCAATGAAGTTTTACCGGAACCGTTTTGTCCCATTACGGCAACAACCTCGCCTCGGCTGGCTGTCAGAGAGATGTCATCAACCGCAACCGTATTTCCGTATTTCACCGATAAGTTATTCAGCTCAAATGCCTTTGTTTGGTTCGTTTTCTCAACCAAGTGTTTGAAATTGGTGGGTTTACTTATTCGATTGCGCGCCTCTGCAACTGAAAGAGCTAAGGGATCCCATTTCTTTAGCTGACCGAGTTTTAAAAGTGGTGGAACAAATTCAAACCGCGCCAATTGTTCGCCGGGTTCACCCTGAGCGACCGTGCCATCACTGCTTACTACAATCACTTCATCCACAAGGTCAATTAGTCGTTCTATACGGTGCTCGGCCACAACCGCGGTCAGACTTTCGCTTCGACAAAGATCATGAATAAATTCGAGAAGTTCATGTGCTGCCTGCGGGTCAAGCGCCGAAGTTGGCTCATCTAGAACCAGGATTTTCTGTCCGGCGCTAAGCGCGGCGGCAATAGCTACTCGCTGCTGTTGTCCGCCAGATAATTCAGTTAGTCGTCTATCTTTCAGTTCGGTTAAGCCGGTGGCCAAGAGTGCCCTATCGACTCGAACTTGCATTTCGCTTACAGGAACTCCCAGTTGCTCTAATGTAAAGGCCAGTTCCTCGAGCACAGTTTCGGCAACGAATGAACCTTCTGGCTGCTGGTTCACGTAGCCAATTTGCTCGGCTGTGTTGTGTGGCAACATCGCCGTCACGTCTTGGTAATTCACTAGTCTTTGGCCAGACACGAATCCACCTGTGAAATGAGGCGCTAAACCAACCAAAGCTTTGAGCAGAGTTGATTTTCCGCTGCCTGTGCCCCCGCAGACCAATACAAACCGTCCGGAATCGATGCTGATATTGACTCGGCTTAGTGAGGGCGATTCCGACTTTCCATAGCTAAAGCTGAAGTTTTTCAGTTGGATCATCGTAGCCACCCAGCAAAGTTCGCAATCAGCAGCAGCAGTAACCCCAGCATTATTAGGTAGTCAAAAACCGTCCGCGCTTGCTGGTTCAGATTGGTTCTAATTTTTCTTCTAGAAGTTAGCCGAATGCTGTAGGCACCGATGGCAAGGCCAATCGCGATTAGCCCCATCGCGAGATTGAAACTAAAACCACTCAGCAAAATGAAAATGCCGATCAGGTTAAGCAGTAATCCAAATAAAGATGACAGACGCGCGACCACGAGTTCAATCTGCGTTTGATTTCCTCTCCGACCAAAACCACGCGCATCCATCGAAGCAGCCAGAAGTAAGGAACGGTCAAGAGTGTCCTCGAGAACAGGAATTACAATTCCCGAAAATTGACTGGTTCGGCGAGATCTGCCTCGTAGTTGCCTCGCACGTCTTACCCGATTGAAACTTTCAATTAACTGCGGGGCAAGGTTAATTGCCACAGAAACACTGGTTGCAATTTCAAAAAGAGCACCAGGTGCTGACTTTAGTAACTTCCGAGGATTTGCCAAGGTTGTTGCAATTGCCACTGAGAGAATGATTGCCGCCAGGCGCGCACCATCGATTAGGGCACCGTATAGAGCAATCCATGAAACCGAACCTAAAAATTCAAATGCACCAAATCCAAAATTGATTTGAAATCTTGGCAGAGAAATGGCGATAGAGGAGTCCGGTGATGAGTATGAGAAGAGAATGCGAAAAAGCAATCGGATGATAATTACTATTCCAGCCAGTGTCAGATAGAAACCTAAAGACCTAGACCAAGTGGCATTTTCTCGAAACGTCAAAATTAGTACAACTGCTATTAACGAAATTACCGCTGGTGCAATTAAATTGCTGGCGCTACCAGCAACCAAAGCCAACGCAGCACCTAGTAACCACCAAGTGCCCGGGTGAATCTGGTTGGCTAGTCTACGCACTTGAATGTTTTAGGTTTCTTGGTTGGCTCGTGATTCGGTTCGCCGGGATTGATGAAAACCCAGGCATCCACATCTCCACAAGCAGGTTCTCTCGAACTTGCTCCGCTAGCAGAATAAAACCAGTGGTCACCAAGGGCAGAACTGGCGTAGTAATAGGCCCAGGTACCCTGGGCCGGGGTTGGAGTCGATGAGCATGGCTGCTGCTCATTAGCTGGGTAGTCGTTAATTCGACAGACGAATCCGATCGGATACTCAATCGTTCCCTCAACCTTTTGCCCACCGGCCGCAAACAGTTCCCAACCGTTGCCGGAGAAGCTTGGTACACAGGTAAGGGAAAAGTCCGAATCCGAACCCAAGCCATATTCAATAAGCAGACTCACGCCCTCAGAAGAGCAGAATTCGCCAGATTGTGCAGGTGTCGTCGTCTCTTTTGGCTCAGAAACTGTGCTGAGTGCACCACTCGTGACTAGCGCCCCGATGGCCACCAGTCCGATAAGTGCAATCAGCACAGCCCTGAGTGAGATTCGCATTTACTTGAGTAGGTCCAAGTAGCTCTTACCGATCAGCGCCACATAACCTTGGATAGTTGCGTAGGGGTTACCGGCACCTGCAGTCCAACTTCCGGCTTGAATACCGGAGTCAGCAGTAGAAATCTTGCTAGTCAACCATTTTGAGTAATCTGCAATGTTTGATCCAGAGGCTCTCAGCCCCATTGCCGCATATGCGGTTGAGTTGGCACTCCACTCTCCCCATGAATTAAAGAATCTTCCAGCGGCATCCTTTTGAGCTGTCGATGCGAGCCAAGCCCTCGAGCTAGAGATAATTGCATTCTTTTTTGACTCTTCTGCTTTAGCACCAATACCTTTTACTGATGCCAACGCTTGCAAAGCAAGGCCGGTTGCGTCTGGGCTAGCACCAGATGTCGCATCGGTTTGGTTGTCTGCAAAACCACCAGTTTTTGCAATCGAGAACTTAGTCAAGTTGACTGCGACTTTCTGCGCTAAAGCATTTTCCTTCATGGCTCTAAGTCCGAGCACGAGCCAGGCACTTGTGTAAATGTTTTGGCTCGGCGCAACTGAGTTGTCAGGCACCGCCAAGATTGACCCATCTCCAGCGATATGTTTTTTGACCGTGGCCAAAACAGATTTAGCCGTGGAATTACTGTTCAACTTAAAAGCACCTACGGTAAACAAGTATTTACCTGCGTCTGCGCTGTTGAAGCGTTTGTCCGGTGAATACAGGGCTCCTACTTTGTTCTCCCAACTACCAACGGTGGCAGAACTCTTGAGGTTGTAGTTCACTGCCGCCGCTTGCGCTTTGGCATGCCTGCCTGCCGCTAAAAGTTGAAGCATGGCCTCGAGGGTCATCCCGAAATCAGCCTTGCCTGGGGTAAAACCGACCACATACTTGCCCTCAACAAATTGTGCTGCCAGGTATGAAACAGTTTTCGGATATTTAACGGCAGCATTTGCCGGAGTATTTGCTGTGATGATTAGCGCAGCGGCTACTACTAGTGTTGCGATTTTGCGCAACCCAGATTTAGTTTCAAACATTTGAAACCTTTCGCATTTGGCGATCTGAGTGCGAAGGCGAATGGCCACAGTGGTGGCCCCTCGACTCCACCCGTTGACCTCGACGGTTAATTGGAGTCTTCGCTAATCTCAGGCATTCCGACTCGTCCAAAGACTTACGGTTGCGGGACAGTGCCGGGATTTCACCGGCTTCCCCTGGGATTTGCAAGAACTACAGCAGGTTTGCTGCTCGACTAATCTAGCAGTCGTCTGGCTGAGCCTAGAACAAACCGCCGAGGCCAGCTAATTGTTTGGCCAGTAATGCGTACCCAACAAAACTGACCGCATCTAATAAAAAGTGAGCAATCAGAAGTGGAGCAACGCGCCCCCATCTGCGATAAGCCCATCCAAAGATTAACCCCATGACAAAATTTCCAACCAGTCCGGCAACTCCTTGGTACGCATGGTAAGCGGCCCGGATGCTTGCACTAATTATTTGCTGGGTTCTAAAACTGAGATTCAATTCGTCAAATTTTTTGTAAAGGTAGCCAATCATTATGACTTCTTCTACTGCCGCGGCTTTGAGTGCGCTAAACAGAAGTATCGGAATTGACCACCAATATTCAAACTCTCCTGGAACTACTTTTGACGCCAGGCCTAGTGCTCTGGCGCTCAAATAAAGAAAAAGTCCAGGAATCCCAATTATTAAAAACAGAAGTACCGATCGGCGAAAATCAGATGCACGGAGTTTCCAGAGCCCTAAATAATTGAGCGGATTTTTCTGCTGAAGAGCAAGCAGGTAAATCACTAATGCTACGGGTGTGAAGCCGAGCGTGATGCCAATGAATCTGTAGCTAAAATCAAAAAGTTCTTGATAACTCTGACTCGGGTTAATGGCTGTAGAGCTTCCGCCTATTCCTTTTGGCGATAAAGCTTTTTCTAGCAGCGACACCAGAGAATAAATCGCTGAAGCCCCGAGACTGAGTAGCAAAACAATTGTTATTTCAGACTTAACTTTTCTTTGACTAGTCAAGGTTCACCATTTTGCATTCCGTAGAAGCACCAGGCATTCGGTGACGATTCCGTGCCACAATTCGATACACCAGGGAAGATATCGGGCGGATCGGGCACCAATCAATAAAGTTGCCGAACCATCTCCAGCCAACTGATTTCTGACCTTTCAAAATCCAGGCGACTGCTCTTGCGCCAGATAGAACCGTTGCCCCAGAAATAACCCATACGGCTTTCCGTACATCTGCATCGGTCAAACCGTAGTTTTCCGGCTGCAATGACTGAAAGGCAACGGGGTTCGGAAAAGCGGACAAATTCGCGGCTCCCCAAACTACGCAACGTGTGCAAAAAGCACAATCACCGTCATAGATAAGGGTTGTGGCTGGGCCGTTCATTTCTCAAAAGTAACAGATTTGTAAACGCTGGCTAAAAATCAATTTTTTTGTTTGCCTTGCTTGGTTTTTGACTTAGATTGAGAGCACATAGGCACAGACGCCTGGCGACTGTGTCACCTTTCAAAAAGGAGAAACTCTACAAATGAAAGCAACAAAATTTGTTCGCTCCATTGCAGTTGCCGCAGCGGCAGCATTGACCCTAGGTGGTCTATCAGCTGTAGCGGTGTCACCTGCAACGGCTGCAGCACGATCAACGGTGATTATTCACACACCTGGTGAAATTACATCACTCAACGCCGATGTGATTCAAACAACCTATAACGCAAATGTCGCCTACCTAACTGGTGCTGGATTCCTTTACACGGACAAAGGTGGAAATAGGGTTAGAAACACTAAGTTTGGAACATTCGCAATTTCGAAGAAGACTCCAACAGACTTCCGTATCACTTACAACGTGCGTCCAGGTCAGGAATGGTCAGACGGTACCCCAATTACTGCTGTAGACCTACTGCTCTCACACGTAATTCAAAGCTCAGCTTTTTCAAAGGCTGCAGGTTTAGGTGACCCATCAAACAAGAACGAGACCCCCGCATTCGACAGTGGTAGTTACGGAGGAGCTTATAGCGACCATGTGGTAGGAGACCCTGTTCTAAGTAACAACAACATGTCGCTCACAGTTCGCTTCAACAAACCACTTCCCGACTGGGAGTTGCTTGCACCAGGCGCATCGCCGGTGCACGCACTGATTTTGATGGTGAACGGTGCAAAGAAACTTCAGTCTAAAGCGGACAATGTTTCCGCTAAAAACTCTTTCTTGGACGCTTTCAAGAATAAGAATTTTCTTGCTCTTAGCAAAATGGGAAAGATCTGGAGTAACGACTACAACATTCAGACCGTAAACTCTTCGACCAACCCTTTGTTGCTCATCAGCAATGGTGGTTTCATGGTTAAGTCGGCAGACCCGACCACTATGACATTGGTGCGTAACCCAAAGTACTCTTCTGGCCCAGCAATGGCAACCAAGAATCCAATCAAGACAGTTGTATTCAAATACATCGCTAGCCCGACTGCAGCAGCAGCTGCGCTTCGCAATGGTGACATCGACATATTCTTTGAGACCAACGGAACAGCAGCAACAAAAACTATTCTGACTGGTATTTCAACTGCTAAGACACTCACTGTTCAGGCTGCTGGGTTCTCGCACTTCGAGCTACGTACCGGGCCAACCTATGGAAAGACCAACGATCCATACAACGGCCCTTTCGCTGGAAACTCACAGAAAGCAAAAGACCTTCGTCAAGCAATGCTTCTAGCATTGCCTCGTGAGCAGATGGTCGAAACAGTGATCAAGCCTGTCGACTCTAGGGCAGTGCCAATGGATTCACAGTTCACTTTCCCCGGTACTAAGGACTACGCAAAGCACACCGCAGCAACTGGCGTCAAGCGCTACAGCACCGGCACCCAGGCTGATCGCACTGCTAAGGCTCTTGCTTTAGTTCAGAAGTACTACCCAGAGGCAAGTGCTACCAAGAGTGCAGTGAAGGTCAAACTCGGTTTTGCGAGTGCATCAGCCCTTCGCAACACTCTTGCTAAGTTGATCAAGGCAGAAGCCGCTAAAGCTGGTTTCGACGTGGACATTAATGGTCACGCCGACTGGCTTGGCGCATCTGAGCCTGAGCGCGACTCCGAGTGGGATGCCTTCATGTACGGCTTCTCCCTTGGTGCGCCTACCCAAGACGCAGGAACCTACTACTACAAGACTGATGGAGAGTTCAACAACTTCGGATGGAGCGATTCTGCTCTAGACAAGATTCTTGCATCTCTTGAGTCCGACGTCCTTACCCCTGCACAGGTGCTT
>JACCDO010516702.1_pt1 | contig 11864 bp, 14 predicted proteins | sample 7446101 | NCBI WGS metagenome assembly JACCDO01 (sample SAMN15323440, study PRJNA562643) | freshwater metagenome | isolation source: river surface water | place: USA:Blue River Watershed | collected 2017-08-16 | reverse complement strand
GTTGTTTACGATAGTGTTAATGAGCAGTTGGGTAGATTCTTAGGTTTTGCTAGTGGTGATCATGATGTTACTAATAATATAATTCATTCAGATCCTGTTGGTAGTAATTATATAGACAGTAATAATAATTTTATAGATAGGGCTAATTCTCATTTTAGTAGTGTTAGGCGATCAATTTTAGATTTTGCGGATGAGAATGTAGGTAGATTTTATAATATATTTGATAACTCTGTAAATAGTAAGCGTGGTGTTGGTGTTTATAATTTAGAGGGTGAGATTTATATTACAGATCAATTCTCTTCTGTATTAGCATCAAATTTATATGTAGATTCTTCATCTTCTATCGTTTTCTCTCCAGGTGATTTATTAACTTTTGGAGCGGGTGTAAATGCTGGCAAATTGGTTAAAGTTGATACATCTGGTTCCGGTCCTAGTGTTTTAGTAGTAGGAGCAGTAGTCAGATATGATGCTGGATCTAATTTATTATATTTTAGATATCATTTAGAGGTATATAGGAGTGCTACATCTTTTGTTACATCTAATTTATCAATGAATTTAGATGCAAAAGATCCTGTTTCTTATTCTGGTTCTGGAAGTACATGGTTTGATACCACTGCTAATGCTAATAATGCTGTTTTATCTAACGGTACTTATTGGGATCCGAATGGTTTTATGGTATTAGATGGAACAAATGATTTATTAACAGTTGCTGATAGTAATTCTTTAGATTTTGACACTGGAGACTTTACTGTAGAATCTTTTTACAAGGGTATACAGGGTGGTTTACATGCTCCTATGTCTAAGAGTAATTGGGCTATATTTTCATTCTATGGCACTTATGGATATTTTTCTTGGAACTGGACTATACCTGGTAATAACAATTACGATTTATTTGGTCAGAAAGTTATTAATTTAGGAGAATGGTATCATATTTGCGTCACTAGAATAAGTGGTATTAAATATTTATATATAGATGGTATTTTACAAAGTAGTATTGCTGATCCATTTTCATATACTAATACATCTAGTTTAAATTTAGCTTATTGGAATTCTTTTGTTCTTACCAATTCTCATATTGGTGTTAGTAGAATTTATAAAGGGTTAGGATTAAGTTCAGATCAAGTAAGACAGAATTATCACAATACAGTAGCTAAGTATATTAATTAATCTTATGTGGATATAGGAAGTTTATTAAACCTTCTAACATAGGAAATATTTTATTCTGTTCTGATTCATTTATATAGAATAATGGAATATTATTTCTTTTAGCATATAGAGCTTTTATTTTGTCATGTTTAGCTGTAGATAAATGTCCATGTAATCCACCCCATCTTTTCACTGGATGGAAATGTTGATCGCCTTGGAATTCTATTAATGCTATAGGATTATCATTTTCATCTAATATAGCAAAATCATATCTTAATCTTTTTATAGCTTTTAGGTCTGAAAACGTATATTCTGATTTGAAATGTATCTTATGTTGTTTTAACCATTTAGATATCATTTTCTCGCCTTTAGATCTGTCGAATTTCACTTTATATTTAGGGAACTTTGATTCCACTGCTAAAAGGGTATGATCTTTGTCGTATATATAATTTTTATTATTGTTCATATATCGTGTAATTCTTAGGCTTAAAAACAGTAAATAACATTGGTTTATTTGTTTTTATGGGAGAATATATCTTTTACAATTAATCTTATGTTATTTTTATTAATTTGTTTTGGCATTATAAATATATTTTTATGTTATCGGGTTATAAAACATAGGAAGGGTGATTTCACTTTTATGTTTGCGGTATTTTTGTATTTATATATTTATGTTTCTTTTTTGGGTTATTATTATTTCTCTAGTTTTTAGATTTTGTGTTACACCTAATAGCTGCCTTCATATGGTAAGTCAGGTTGTTCAGTGTATTGGTTAAATCTCATATATGGAATTTCTTTTTGAGCATCTAATTGTGATATTTCGTTAGTTGTATCTAGGTCTACAATTTTCTCAGGATCACCAAAAACTTTATTTCTAGCTCTATATGCTTCTTTGCTAAATATTTCTCCGTGAATATATTTTACTTCTGGGAATCTTTCTTTGATGATTTTTTTAGCAGATTCATATAAGAATTCACCTATTCCCCATTTAACTCTTGACAAGCTATATTCATCAATTTCTTCTGGGTTATATTGGGATCTAAAGTTTTGTTTAATTTTCTTTGAAGGATCCATTATTTCTATCATATCCACCAACACTACTCTGTCTTCTGGTGCTACTGTTTTGTCTAATGATAAATCTATATGTCCTAGTTTAATATTAGTGCCTTTTATGTAAGCTATTATTGATATATCATGATATTTTTTTTCATTACGTTCAGAATATATTCTAGCTTCATATTTGGATTTATCGTAGGGTAGTTTGATACCTAGATCCAGCACTCCTTGTCCTTCTGGGTTAAACATATAAGCTGCTGTTTTTAATATATTATCTATTTTATCGGCCTTTTTATAATCGCCTATTTTGTCTGCTTCTTTTGCTTTTTCGTTATATTTAGAATAAGCGATAGCCCAAGCTGTTGACTCTCTATCTTTTTTATTTTTTTTAGGATAGAAGTTTGGATCAGCTAATAATTTCTTCACTAATTTATCTACTACGCTTGGCATATTATTTTTCCGATGATCTTTTTTTTAATATAAGGAATAATATAAAAAGATTATTTATGAATGAGAATAAATTACTTTTTATTTCTTCCTTATATGTTTCTATATAATTTTGTTTATATTGTTTTATATAAAAATCTTTCCATAAGTTGTGAATATATAGTTGTTCTTTATTAGATATTTTTTGTTCTATATTTTCTGGAAGATTTATTTTTATATTATTTTTATTTATTAGTTTATAGTCTGCTTTTATTAGGTTATATGAATCTTTAGCTATATTATATGAGAATGATATAAGAAATATATTCACTGCTACTATTAGGAATTTCTTACCTATTTTTATTCTTACTTCTTTGTAGTGATTTTTATTATGGATATCTATTGGATGGAACAGCTTATCTTTTTTTAGTTTTTCCCACCAATTTTCTTTCCATTCTTTCGGGGCCATAGATTCATTTTTATGTCTCACTTCCCCGACGATCTTATATCCTTTTAATTTGATAAAGAATAAATGTAATAATTCGAACATTTTATTTTAAAAATATATAGAGAGGGATTTATTCCTCTCTATATGGGTTATCCTACTGGTTTACCAGATGTTGGATTTGTTGATCCTGGTTGAGTTTTATAATAGAAAAGATTTTTAGCTTCAATCATAGCTTTGTTATTCATGGATAATGTTGGATGTTTATGAAGTTGATCTTTTAACCATGCCCAGCCATTTTTAGTTTGATTATGAACTTCTACTGCTTGATTTACTAACTCAGCAATCTTTGCATTTTGAGTTTGATTAGTTGTGTTTGTTACTTCTGGGGCTGTTTTATCTCTATTTGGCATATTTAATTTTTCTTTAGATGCTTTTTCGGCCCACTGAGCAAAGTATTGTTGTAGTTTAGGATAAGCTGTAGGATCTATTTTATCCAATTTAGTTTGTTGTGCTCTGATATGATCCCATGCAGCACTCTGGGTAGGTCTTGCTCCCGCAGGTTGATTAGCATATTGAACGTTATCTTGTTGATGTTTCAGATATGCATTATTTAAAGCCTGTTCCATAATAATAGCTGCATCTTCATGTAGTGTGGGACTTCCTCTAAATTGACTAATCTTGATCATAACATCGGTAAGAATTTCTGCTTCTTTAACATTTCCATTATCTTCTAATAAAGAAGCAATTTTATTTAAACTATTTAAAGTATCAAATCTGTTCATAAATCTATCTTTCCTAAATTTGTTTGACCAAGTAGAATGGCCTACAATTTGTTTTAATTATTTTTTACACTATAGATAAAAACAATATGATTTAATTTTCTGATCTTGTATTTTAATGTCCTTTAAATAGAAAAACTATAGAAATATGTGTTTGTTAACATTTACTTAACATTTCTCTTAAACCTATTAGGAATAATACAAATGAAATTTCTTAAAAAAGGAAAAAAGATGAAGAAAGCATTTACTCTTATTGAGTTACTCGTTGTTATTGCCATTATTGCTATTTTGGCAGCTATTTTGTTCCCAGTGTTTGCTCAGGCTCGTGACAAGGCTCGTTCCGCATCTTGTTTATCTAATGAGAAGCAGATTGGTCTTGGACTTATGATGTATACCCAGGATTATGATGAAACATATCCTACTGCTTATCAATACAAGAATAACACTGCAACAACAAATGGTGGAAGTGCTGGTGGTTACATTCATTATTCTGCTATGATCCAGCCATATATCAAGAGTGACAAGGTATGGGTATGTCCTTCTGATAAACTGGGTGGTGTAGGTCCAGACAATCCTCCTTGCCTTCCTTGGACTGATGTAAATACTCTTGGATGTGAAGCGCAAGTACCAAAGCTATCTTATATCCCTAATTCAGCTGTATTACCACGCAAGAGAGGCCCACAAGATGCACCGAGTGTTGTATCTATTGCTGCTGTTGATTTTCCATCAGATGTCATTGCAATTGCTGAAGCTACAAATCATCTAAGTTGTATTTTCTTGGGTTCTACTGGTCAAACAAATACTGAGCGTAGAAACAAGTCACACAGACCTACAAATGCTATGATGAGAACTGTAAGCGGTGGTCAATGGGCCGGACAGAGCGTGGCAGATGCTACTGGTCCTATTTATGCAATTACTAAGGCTGCTGCTGAAGGTGCTGAAGGTTGGGGTGGTCCATCTGATTCTGGTTTACAAAATGGTACTGGTGGATGTAGATCAGTAGCTGCAGACGGTGGATTACATATTAGATTTATGGAGCCTGGTCGTCATACAGGCGGTTCTAATTATGTTTTTGCTGATGGACATGCTAAGTTCTTTAGATTTGAAACTACAATCAATCCAAACAATTTCTTGTGGGGTAAGAGCTATTATCCAACAGGCCAGACTATTTTGGATCAATTTGGTAATCCTGTAAGATAATCTTTTATAGCCTAATAAACCCAGGATATATCCTGGGTTTATTCTTTTTAATATGATAGAATAAAGTATGAATTTTATAGCATTAGATTTAGAATTAAATAATACAAAAGAAGGTATCAAAGATCCTAAAATTATTCAGATTGGTGTATGTATTGGAAATAAGGAATCTGAATTAACTAAATATAAGTGGTATGTATATCCAGAAGAACCTGTTACAGAATACATTACAAATTTGACTGGAATTACTGATAAGGATGTTATTGAGAAGTCTAAGAGTATTTCTGTAATAGCTCAAGAATTATCAGATCTAATTATCCAGCATAAAACATTCTCACATCCTATAGTTTGGGGTTGTGGTGATGTTGGTGCTTTAATGAAATTATTTTTAGATAATGATGTTAAATTCGGGCATTTTGGTTATAGAGAATTAGATGTCAAACAAATATATTCTTATTTGATGTTGAAGGACGGTAAAAAACCCTATGGAAGTTTAAGTGAGAGTATGAAAAAGATGGGTTATTCTTTTAAGGGTGACAAGCATAGGGCTGACATTGATGCTTATAACACATTATTCTTTTGGCTTAAATTATTAGAGAGGACCTAATGGTCCTCTCATTTTATTTACTTGTTTAGGATATCTGAATATTGATCAAATAATCTTTTATAAATTTCTTGATCGATACCGTCTTGATCTTCAGGTTCTTCAGTTTCAGCTTCTACTGTATTATCCAACATATTTTCTTCAGCATAATCATAAGTTTCAAATGCTAATTTCTGCATAACATTAGTAATAGTATTTGCTTCTGAGAATAAGCCTGTTTCATCTAAATCATTTGCTACGTTTTGTAAGCTTGCTAAAATTTCTTTTTTATCCATAATATTCTTTCTTTTTTATATTCTTAAATATTGTCAGGAAGATGGAAATAAGATAGCCCCGTCCGACAAAAAGAGGAAAGGGGCGATTGTTTTCCATCTTCTATCTTTTATCTAATTCCTCTTGACACAACTCTATCATAATTTTTAAGGTTTCATCTGGTAAAGCCTTAATAATCTTTTCTAATTCTTTGTTTTGTAAATCCCCGAAGATTTTTTTAGTGATAGGATTTTTCATCAAATCTATTTCAGGAACTCCAAATCTAGCTTTTAACAAAGATGATACGATTGACATTTTATATTCCTTATCTATATTTACTAGATGGATAAAGACCATCTGTAGTTATAGTTCCTGCTTTGATTGTTTGTATAGTGTTTAAAAATTCTGTTGTATTTTTATTCAATACATCTAATTGACTAAATATATTATTAATTGTTTCTTGATTTAAGTTGCTATTATATTCTTTTTGTAATGTAGTCATTGAAGATACAGAGTTTGTTATTCTAAATTTAGGACTAATACCGTCAGAAAATTTTACAAATTGATCATAAAGATCTGTAAATTGATCTTTATAAACATCAAAGGTATTAATTGTTCCAACACTTGCATCTGTACTATACTTAGCTGCGGATCTTAGAGTGTTTAATCTTTGGGAATTGAAATTTTTATCTTCTTGATATGTTAATGTATTATTGAAAACATAATTTGATTTTAAAAACCTATTTATATCTGCTAAGTAATGATTCTTCACTTGTTGTGCTGTTAAAGCAGATTGATAAATTCTAATAGGACCAAAAGAATAATCCCCTCCAACAACAGTTCCCCATCTAGAAACTTCAAGGTTTTCTGTGTTTGTGTAATTATAATTATCTAGAACAGTCCTATTACCCCTAAGTTCACCATTACAATAAATTTTTATATAGCCTTGATCTCTAGTAAATACATTATGATACCAGTTTCCCTTAAAAATTCTAATTTTGGATTCGAAAAAGTAATTGTCATTAGAGGCATTAAAATTTCTCCAGCCTAGAAAATTTCCTTCATCATAAGCTAATGTAGCCCAGCCACCTACAGTCCAAGTATAGCCCCTTTTTTGCAAACTACCCAAAGGTCCTGTGACACCTGGCCTAAACTCCCAATATTCTACTGTAAAATCACCTGGAAAATTTACTGTAGGATTATTTGTTATATATGCCCAGTCATTAGTACCATCAAACTTCAAGACTCCGCCATAATCTGAATTTACTGATGGGCTATTTACTAAATTTAAATGATTATTGTTTCCACTTTGATCTAAAATTCTTGCATTAGCTTGATCATAAGAATCAAATTTACCAGGTTCTATCCATACAGTCATTCCTGGTGTTATAGTGTATGTCTTGAAGTTATTATATAAAGATGATGGATATGGCATTTTAATACCTATTCTGACCTGAAGGGTATCTAGAACCAGCAACAGGGAATTCTGTATATCCTGGTACTGGTTCTGCTTGAATTTTGACTGTTTTTTCTGCTAATATATTTAACATATATTGTACAGAAGCTAATTTTCTAGATATAAAAGCCATTTCACCATTTAATGTTTTATTGATATATGATTTTTGTGTTGCGTTACTGGAATCATATTCAGAAATAACTGATGATAATAAACTAGAATAATCATTTAGCATTGTTACAAGATTTTCTAATGTAGCAGTATAGTTATTTAAATTTGCTGTTCCTTTTGGGGCATCTGTTGGATATTTTGCTGATGATAAAATATTAGTTTCAGATGTCATAAGGTTAATTGTTTCTAAAGCAGAATCAAAATTATTTACAACATTACTACCTTGTGCATTAGTAGTATTATTATCTGTTCTTTGAATACCTTTATATGATGAAGATGGATATGGCATTAATATATTCCTTATCTATATTTACTAGACGGGTATACTCCATCTTTTGTTATACTATTGGCCTTTAATAATAAAATATCTTTATATAATCTTGTAGCTTCTTTTTTGATATAATCTAACTGAAGAACAACATTATTTATAGTTTCTTGATTTACATTAGAAACAAAAGCTTTTTTATCATTATCTATTGTTAAATTTTGAATAGCTTTAGGTTGATTTGATAAATGATTGAAAGCTGTAAGTAAAGTAGTAAAATCTGTAAGTAAAGCTGTTGGATTATTTCTTCTTGTAGTTCCTTCTGTAATATCTGTGGCATATCTAGCTGCAGATTGTACAGTAGGAGTACCAGAATAATGTGTAGTTTTAATTTCTTTTTTACTTGTTATTGTGCTTATTTCATTTTCAAATCTAGCTTTATTTGCATTATAATTTTGTAAAACTTCTGCAGCATTGAAACCCTTTTGATAGATTCTTAAAATAGAACCTTTCATCTGAGCAAAAGCAATATTATCCCAATGTCCATATTGAATTGGATATGCACTTGTGTAATTGTATGGATCTGTATCTGTATCAATTAATATTCCATTTTGATATAATTTAACAGTTGATCCAGTTCTTGTCCATACTACTTGATTCCATCTATATCTAGTATAATATCCAGCATCTAAATAATTAGTATATGGAGGGAACATTTGAGACATCCAAAGATTTTCCCCAGTAGTGGCTATAACCCAAGTATTAGCTCCGGTTCCGGATACAAGATCTCTTCTATGTATCAATCCCATACCTGTCCAACCGGTTCCACCATCATATGTAGATCCTCTAAATGGAATCCAATAGAACCAAAACTCTAATGTAAAATCTCCAGAGAAGTTTATATCTGTGGATGCTGGGATTCTTACAACATCATTAGAACCATCACAATAAATACATCCTCCGCCAAAAGTATCAAATCTAGCACCATTAACTAAATCTGCATTGTTGCCTCTGCCTGTTAAATCATAGAGAGTAGTACCATATCCTGGGTAACTGTTAAGGTTAGCTGGATCAAGATGTACTACTAAATTTTGAGTAACAATAGAATTACCATATATTTTACTAGTAGATGGATATAACATAATTAATACCTATTTCTGCTTGAGGGATATCTTGCTCCGCCAACTGGAAATTCTGTAAATCCAGGTTTAGGGAAATTAGCATTGATATTCATTGTGTCAAATAATTTAGCAATATCGAAATTAGCTTTTTGAATCTTTTCTTTTAAATCGTTAAGATCATTTCCATTTGTAAATTCTATATATGATTTTTGAGTAGCAGATGCAGAGCCAATTTCTGTAGAAATATTTCCTAATACAGTATTGATAGCTAATAAATAAGCATTTAGATCAGCTAATGAACTGGTAGAGTCCACTAATTTAACAGTTCCTTGTGGGACATCTGTAGGATATTTTGCAGCGGATAAAATATTAGTTTCTGTAGATACCGATACTACTGTTTCTAATGCTGAAGTAAAATTGTTAACACTATTACTTCCTGGATCGTTTGAAGTAACATTATCCGCTCTTTGTGTGCCTTTATAAGACGATGATGGGTATGGCATATTATTTTCCTTATCTGTATTTACTTGATGGATAGACTCCATCTTTATTGATTGAGCCTGATTTTATATTTAAAATATCTTTATATAATCTATTAGCTTCTTTATTTATATAGTCTAATTGCAAGATTACATTGTTGATATTTTCTTGGTTTACATTTGATACAAAAGCTTTTTTACTATTATCAATTGTTAAATTTTGCAAAGTAACTGATGGATGTGAAGTATTTTTGAAGTAATCTATTTGTTCTTTGAAATCATCAACTGTTTTTGTGTATAGTCTTCTTGTTGTTCCTATAATTTCATCAGAAGGATATTTTGCAGCAGATAATCTATTTGAAGCTCCCGCATAAGAATAATGTTTTCTCTCGATATTTTTAGCAATATTACTTTGTTTATTATTAAATCTTGTTTTTATAAAGTTGTAATTGCTTAATACTTCAGTAGCATTGAAGCCTTTTTGATATATTCTAAATAACATAATTTCATTAGTCATATATGACCAATCGTTCCATTTGGACATATAAATATTATATTCAGAAGATAAATCGTATGTTTCTGTACCTGTATAGCAAAGTCTGCCATTTTGATACAATTGCATAGTACTTCCAGTTCTGGTCCAAATAAGATGGCTGAAATTTCTTCTTACATGAAGACCTCCGGCAGCTAATACACGTCCAAAATTAGCTCCAGGACCTTCCCATATAGTTATATTAGCCCTATCACCATCTGTTTCGCAACTCCACGCTCCAGGTAAAGAATATCCATTATCATATCTTCTATATAATGTTCCAATTCCATACCATCCTCCCAATCCATCATAAGAAGAGTTAGGAAGGATTAATTTACTAAAAACATATTCTAATGCAAAATCGCCTGGGAAATCTAAATCGGGTGAATTAGGAACTACAATATGATCGTTAATACCATCTGTTCGAAAATAGCCATTACATTCATCAATATAACTAACGCCATTAACTAGATTTGCATTATTTCCTCTACCGGATAAGTCATACCAAATTTCACCAGAACCAGGATATGAATTTTTATCAACTGCATCTAAGTTAACAACCAGATTATTTTTGACATATCCATCGCCAAATAAAAATGTATTAGAAGGGTACAGCATATTTAAATAGTTCTAAAATATAATTCTTTTGTCCTATATAATAGGAAATATACAAGAACCTGTAACAATAGAACTGTAAGGCTCAATTACAATAACCTTATATTAGCAAAAAGGAAAATAATATGAAAAATAAGATAGCTGATATAATGTTTCAGGTTGCTTATGCTTTAAATCCTGATTCTGAAGTATTAAATACGTTTGTTATGATTAAATTCAAAGATAAATTTGATTTATTGGAAAAATCTTTAAAAAGTGAAATTCAAACAATTAAAAATGCATATGAGACAAGAATAGTTGATTTAGAAAATAAATTTCAGAAAACTATTGACAATTACGAGTCTCATATAAAGAATGTTTTAAGGATTAGGTAGTTTTGTATCTTGCGTTAGGTATATAATTTTGTTGAATTTGTCCAGTATTTCTATATGCTTGGCTACCAAATTGATTATTATTATATACCTGCTGATAATTTGTTGTAGAAACAGGTTTAGTTGGAAGTGCTTTACTCATTTGCGCAATAGCAGTAGTAAGGTTTTTGTATTTTATATCATTGGCATTACGTTCTTCTAGCCATTTCCATTTTTCTGGATTTTCCCATACTTTTGCTTCATTACTATGTAAGAAATCATCTATAGCTTTACCCATTAATGCTGCTTTATTAACTTCTAAACCATTTGAATATAACGGTAATCTTCCTTTGATATATGTTAATACAGCTTGAACATCTGGATCTGATGTATCTGCAGCCACTGATAAGTTTTGTTCTGCTTGCTGTTGAATAGCTTGCATTTGTTGTTCATTTTCAAATCCGCCAGCTTTTGTGCCTAATGATTTTGCTACTCCTGGTGCAAAATCCATAGCAAATGTAACACCTAATATTAAACCGCCTAACGCTGCTGTAGGAGGGAAGGTCAACATAACATTACCAATTACATTAATACATTTTGTTACAAAATAATAAATATCTTCAGTATATTGCGCTCTTTCTTCATCTGTCATTCTTTCTGGAACGTTTTGTTTTCTATACCGCATTTTATTTATGTGTTGAATTAGGTCTGTGGTTGATAAAATAGTACCAAGAATACCAAAAATGACATTTGGCATATGTGAAGCATTATCTCTTATCAACGTAGTCACTTTATTTAGGGCTGGATTTTTTACTGTAGCATTAATTTCTTCTATAGCTGAAAGTAATCTATTACCCTTACCAATATTAGCTTGATCCATTGCAATTTTATCTAGAGGAAGAATATTTTTACCTTCAGCTACTTGCGGTGTATTTTTTACTATATTACGAAGAGCATCCCTAAATTT
>JACCDO010465634.1_pt1 | contig 11864 bp, 14 predicted proteins | sample 7446101 | NCBI WGS metagenome assembly JACCDO01 (sample SAMN15323440, study PRJNA562643) | freshwater metagenome | isolation source: river surface water | place: USA:Blue River Watershed | collected 2017-08-16 | reverse complement strand
TTACGTTCTCGCACCTGCCCAATTCGTTGGTGCAATGCCAGTTCGCCAAGACATCACTGTCCTCCCAGCAGACGATCCAAAGAGACTTAGACTCGGATGGGTTGTTTACGAAGAGCTCGGTTTTGCTTTGATCAATGACTATGCAGTTTCAAGAATTACCGTAAGCTAATTCTAAACTAGTCATAAAAAGGAGAGGTAGAAATACCTCTCCTTTTTTTTATATGTGAATTTTGTATAGTTTACAAAAAAAATCTTTACATGTAAAATAAAATTAGAAATGAATATTTTAATTCCTATAGCAGGCTTGGGATCTAGATTTCCAAAATCTAAACTTCCAAAACCACTTATTGAAGTAAATGGAAAGCCTATGGTTCAAAAAGCCGTAGAATCAATGGGCATATCTGGAAATTTGATTTTTATAACCCGTACTGAACATAATATTGAATTTGGTTTGGATAAAAAAATCAAAGAATTATTTCCAGACTCTACAGTTATTTCTGTAGATTATTTAACTGAAGGTCCAGCTTGCACAGCTATGCTTGCTAAGGATTTAATTGATAAAGATGAACCATTGATTATCGCTAATTGTGATCAAATAATGAATTGGGATCACGAAACATTTAGTTTATTTTGCGACAATTATCCACACGATGGTTTTGTTGTAACTTACTACGCTAACACCGAAAAAAACAGCTATGTAAAAATTGGTAATAATGGCTTCGCACAAGAATTAAAAGAAAAACAGATAATTTCAAACATTTCAACCAACGGAATTCACTTTTGGAAAAAGGGAAGTGAATTTGTACAAAGTGTTATAAGAATGATTGAAAAAAATGATCGTGCTCCTAATGGAGAATTTTATATAGCTCCATCATACAATTATCTTATTGAAGAAAATAAAAAAATTGGTATCTATCACATTCCTAATTGTCAGCACTGGGCGGTTGGAACTGAAGAAGATTTAGAAGAATACTTAAGGCACAACAATGACTAGAGATGAAATTGTTAAAAATGATTTGGTAGAAGAAATTAGAACATTTTCTGAAGTGGATGATCAAGAACTCAACTTAGATATTTTTAAGAAAAAGTATGGTGTTAATATGAGTTTGTCTGTCACTAAAGAATTTAGTGATTGTAATAAATCTCAACTTATAAGACAATTTAAAAAGGTTGCTCCACACGCCAAGGCAATTTTAGAAATAGGCGTTCATAGAAACGGTGGAGATTCTTCAACTTGGTGTTTCTTGAATTACAAAAATAAAGATACATATTATTTTGGTGTTGATATTGTTGATAAGTCTTTTTTAGATGATAAAGAAAACAATATATACACAATAAAAGAAAATTCGTCAAACACTGACAAAATTATGGATATTATTAAATCTACAGGTGTTGAAAAATTTGATTTTATCTTTATTGATGGATATCACAGTATTAATCAAGTACTAGATGATTGGAAGTTTACTGAATATTTAGCAGAGGGTGGAATTGTTGGTTTTCACGATACAAATATGCACACAGGATCTATGCTATTTGTAGATTATCTCAATACTGATAAGTACAATGTTGAAAAGTCTTGCACAACTTGGTTAGTAGATTGGGGTATTGCTTTCGTTTCAAGAAAATGATTATAGATAATATTTCTAATATGTTTAGAGGCTGGTTTATTGGAAACTTTGAACCAGCTATTTTTAAAACTAAAGATTTTGAAGTTGGAATTCTTTTTCATCCAAAAGGCGAAAAATGGCCAAAACATTATCATAAAGAAGCTGTCGAAATAAATGTTTTGATATCTGGAAAAATGATAATCAATGAAAAACTATTATCATCTGGCAATATATTTCTTATTGAAAAAAATGAAATTGCTGATCCTGAATTTTTAGAAGATTGTACAATTGTTTGTGTAAAAACTCCATCTATACCTGGAGATAAATATGAGGTCAAAGAATGATTTTTGTAGATGAAATTGATTCAAATAGATATATCAAAGGATACTATTTCTTAGAATCTAAAAAAGGCGTTAGAGATGCTGCTTGGAATTTAGCAATTGGTCAGAGCGTTGGCAATCCTCTTGTTAGACTTGAGCGTGAAACTGATGAATTGTTTTTCAATCATTCTTGTGTTGTAAAAAATTCTCCTGAGCTTGATTTATACTCTGGTCGTGTTGAGATTGGTTTTCCTGTCGCAAATATTGATTTTGCTTCAGATGGTATTGCTCAACTTTTGTGCTTTCTTATGGGTGGCCAATTAGATATCGATACTATTGAAACTTGTTGGCTTGAAAAACTTGTTATTCCTGATTGGGTAATTGAGAAATATTTCAAGATGCCAAAGTACGGCATCACTGGAGCAAGGGAATTTACAAAAACCCACGATAAGCCATTATTAGGTGGTATTTGCAAACCAAAAACTGGCATTAGTCCATCAATCCTTCTTGATATGGTAAAGGAAATGGTTGAGGGTGGCGTAAATTTCATCAAAGAAGATGAAATTATGGCAAATCCTGATGTTTGTCCTATTGAAAAGAGAGTTTCATTAATTTCAGATTACATCAGAGACAAAAATGTAGTTTACTGTTTCTGTATTAACTCAGATCCAGCTCATATTTTAGATAGAGTAAGATTTGTCCATCAAGAAGGTGGAAATGGCATACATATCAACTTCTGGTCAGGTATGGGTGTTTACAAATCTGTAAGAGATCTTGACTTGCCATTGTTTATGCACTTCCAGAAGAGTGGCGATAAGATTCTTACAAATAAGAGTCATGCATTCCATATTGATTGGAGTGTAATTTGTTATCTTGCTGGACTTATGGGAGTTGACTTCATTCACACTGGAATGTGGGGTGGATATGCAAGTGATGATGAAAATGACTTGAAAAACACTATGGGTATCCTGCATTCAAGAAATGTTGTTCCTGCTTTATCTTGTGGTATGCATCCTGGAATTGTAAATACAATTACAGAAAAATTCGGCATAAACTATCTAGCAAACTGTGGTGGAGCATTACACGGTCATCCTAATGGAACTGTTGCAGGAGCTAAGGCAATGAGACAAGCCATAGACAAAACTTATGGTGAAGAATATACCGATGCAATCAATAAATGGGGGTTGGTTGAGTGATTTTTATAGCCCATAGAGGTAATACTTATGGTAGGTCTGAGAAGAACGAAAATGAACCTAAGTATGTATTACAAGCCTTGAATAAAGGTTTCTATGCTGAGATAGATCTATGGGTGATTGAAAATAAATTTTTTTTAGGACACGATAATCCAATATATGAAATCGATCCTAATTTTTTAAACAAATCTAAACTCTTTGTTCATTGTAAAAATGAAGAAGCTTTAGAAACTCTTCACAATAATAGTTATAAATGCGAATATTTCTGGCATAATAATGACAAATATACAATTACATCTAAAGGTAATATTTGGACTTATATGGGCAGTTATTGTCCCAAAAATTCTATAGCATTAATGCCAGAACTATTCGATAGTAATATAAATTATGAACATTGTTTTGGTATATGTTCAGACAAAGTTATGTTTTATAAAGACATTTATAAAATATAATCTGCAGACCTTATACCATTAGCTTTAAAAGGCAAAACATCTCTTGTAATTTTTGAGAATTGAAAATTTCTACAGTTATAATCTTTAACAATCTCATACCATCTGTGAACGTAACAAGGGAAATTAAACCTGTACACCAAGATTTTTTTAGCATTATTTGCATGAAATCTAAAACAATTTTCAGCCCAAAAAACACGATGGTTAAATGAATAGTTTCTGCAAGTATTGAAATAATCTTTAAAACTATCTAGACCACTTTTATTCATAATGTAGCAATGGTCTAGTAAAGAATAATTAATATGGGTTCTTGGCACAAAAACTATTGGCTTATTAGAATCAAGATATTCATTTAATTCAAAATAGTTTGGACTACATATATACTGATTATCGTATCTTGATCTAATAAAAACATTAGAATCACTATTTTCTATAGCATAATTATAAATCTTACCCATAGCATATAATTGTTTAATGGAAGTAAAAGCAGCGTGTTTCATATCACTTGCTTCGTGTTCTCCTACTTGCTTTTGAGATATTAAGACACTTTCTGCGTGAAATAAATGTTCATCTTCAGAAATAAACGGTTCTGAATTTTCATCGAATGGCAATGTATCTTGTTCATGAATAATTGTTATGTATTCAGGAATTTGTAGATGCTTGATTTTTTCGTATTCTTCGTTCCACAAATGACAAATTACATCATCGAAATTAAATATTTTTTTATGATATTCAATAATTTCAAGAAAATCATTTGTAACTAAATTTCTCTCAAATTGTCCCGATATAAGAAGAGTAATTTTTGGTTTTTTCATACCAGCTTTGTACAAAAAAATCCATTGTATAATTCTATTATGAAAATAGGTATTGTTGGACTAGGTATCATTGGATCTGCTGCAAAATATGGTTTTGAAAAATTAGGTCACAATGTTTTAGTGCATGATACAAAACTTAATACTAGTTTATCTGATTTATTATCTTGTGAAATTATTTATGTTTGTGTTCCCACTCCAGCAAACGAGGATGGGAGTTGTAATACAGAAATAGTAGAAAGAGTTGTCGATGATTTAATTAATCTAAATTTCACCAATATCATCGCAATAAAATCAACAGTTGAGCCTGGTACAACTCAAAAATTGATCGAAAAATATTCTTCGGAAAATATTTGTTTTGTACCTGAGTTTTTAAGGGAAAGATGTGCTGTGAGTGATTTTACAGAGAATCACGATTTACTTGCAATTGGGTCTAGCAATAATTCTGTTCAAGAAAAGATTTTATCAAGTCACGGTAATTATCCAAAATCTCATAAATTTCTCAAACCTACAGAAGCTGAACTTCTAAAGTATTATTCTAATATTTTCAATGCATTAAGAATTATTTTTGCCAATGAAATGTATGAAATTTGTAATTCTTTAGGAGTAGATTATTCAGAAATTAAGAAAGCATATGTTCTTAGAAACACCAAAGATATGTATCTAGATGTTAATGAAAATTTTAGAGGCTATGGTGGTGTTTGTCTTCCTAAAGATACTAAAGCTATTGCAGCACTTTGCAAAAAATTAAATCTAGATCTAAAATTATTTGAAACCATAGATATCGAGAATAGCAAGTTCAAGACTACAGTGTTTGATAATATGAGAGAGCATTGATGAAGAAAATTATAATTACAGGAAGTCAAGGATTCATTGGTAGCTATTTGTGCAATGAATTTTTAAACAATGGATATGAAGTTTTTGGAATAGACAATTATTCAAAGTATGGAATGCTCAAAAGGGGTCACGACGATCATCCTAACTTTAGATTACATATTGGCGATATATGTAATCAATCTTGGTTTGAAAGTATCTGCGAATATAGACAACCGGATTACATAATTGCTGGAGCTGCTATGATTGGAGGCATATCTTATTTTCATAAATATGCTTATGATTTGATGGCAACTAATGAAAGAATTTTAGCTTCTACTTTTGATGCTGCTATAAAATTATATAAAGAAAAATCCTTAAAAAGAATTATTGTACTTTCATCTTCAATGGTTTACGAAAATACAAATATTTATCCAACTCCAGAATCAGAAATTAATAATTGCCCAGTTCCATTTAGTACATATGGTTTTCAAAAATTAGCATCAGAATATTTTGCTTTAGGTGCTTGGGAACAATATGGTTTACCTTATTCAATTGTAAGACCATTTAACTGTGTAGGATTAGGTGAAGAAAAAGCTTTAGGTGCAGAGGATATGAATGAAAATAATTCTACCTTGATGCTTTCTCACGTACTTCCAGATATCATTAAAAAGATTATGCTAGGTCAAAACCCTGTTGAGATTTTGGGTAATGGTGAACAAATTCGTTGTTACACTCATGGAAAAGATATAGCTAAAGGTGTGCGTATGGTTGTAGAAAGTGAAAATGCTGTAAATGAAGCATTCAATATTTCTACTTCTAAGGGTCATTCTGTTTTAGATTTAGCTAAATTAGTTTGGGGTAAGCTAAACCCAAATACTCCTTTCGATTATAAAAGTGTACCTGGTTTTGAATATGATGTTCAAAAGCGAATTCCAGATGTTCAAAAAGCATATACAGTTCTTGGTTTTGAAGCTGAATTGAAACTAGAAGATGCGATTGATGAGTTGATTGAATATATGAGGCCTATTTATGGAAATTAGTGATTTGATTGATAGTAAAATAGTTGAGTCCATCAAGACATATGACAATAGTTATGAATTAGGGGACAATCCTTTTGAAGAACTTCTATCAATGGGAGAGTTAGTTGATAGATTATCTATTGTCAATTTCAAACTTTACAAGTTGAAAGATGAAGTTATGATTAGACCTGATGATGAAGAATTTAAGTCTTGGGCATCAGTAGAAGATGTAAAACTTGTAAGAGAACGAGCAAGATTGAAAAGATGTATTGATACAAAACTTTTATCAATTATCCACAAAGTTAATAGTGGTGAACAAGATGGCGGTTTTAATCCAGAAGTAAAAAAATACGGGCTTTAGGCCCGTATTTTTATTTAAGATTATCTACAATCCATTCAAATTTTTGTAAGAATGCTTTTGCACTATGAGCTTCGTACATAAATTCTAATGGTTCTATTCCTGAATTAATTATATCAACTAATGGTCTATCAACTGCATAGACTGACGGATTTACATTTTCAAAATGTCTGAACATATTTGATTTGGATAAAGCTATAGGTTTTTTTGCCATAAGAGCATAATCTGTTGATGCAGACAAAGTTAAGTCTGACATATTATCCCTATCAGCATGCATAAAAATAATACAATCATTTTTGTTTAGAAACTTAATTAGATTATTATAATCTAAAAAATTTTCAGAGATATTTATTTTTATATTTTTATTTGAGTCTTTTACTATCTGGTTGCAATTATCTATGATGCTTTTTCTTATATTGATATCATAGTCAAAATGACATCTTGGTATGTTGAAATTAATCACTGCTGTATCAAATTGATTGACAATCATTTGAACAGCTAAATCAAAATTTTTATGATGACCTCCAAAGCCATAACTTCCAAAATGAGGAATATCATTTTTTGTAAATTCAAAATTAGTGTCATATAAAGGTCTTGGCACTGAAAAGAACTGCTTACTTATATCATCTTGTTTTGTAGAGTCAACGTGAATTATTGCATCAGAAAAGCAATCATTTCCAAATTCATGATAAATCAAAACTTGTTTGTATTTGCCTTTAGCATTATTAGTAACTATAGGCAAATATGGAAAAGTCATTTTATGGTAATTATAAATGACAATATCTGGTTTGAAAAAAGTAGCTGCAACATCAATATTTTGAACGTGAGATAGTTCAATATACTTAATTTTATGCTTTGAAGATTGTTGGATAACGTGATTGAAACGTCTACCATAATCTGTGAGCCCATCAGCTTCTTTGTCAGAATTGACAAATAAAATTCTAGCCATTTTTAACAATCTCAGATTTTATAATTTCAAAATTTGGACACGGAACTATAAAAGCACCACCATTGTCTAGAAATTCTTGCTCTCTAGTTACAAATTCAGAAATAAAACACCAAGGTAAAATCAAAAGATAATCTGGTTTTTCTGCTCTCATTTGTTCTTCTGAAATGATTGGTATATCCGTTCCAACAGTTTTCAATCCAAACTTGAAGCTAGATCTTTCTGCAATTGCGTCAATATCATTGTAATCTAAGCCAAAATATTGAAGAAGAGTATTTCCTTTAGTTGATGCACCATAGCCATAAATTTTCTTTCCTTTGGCTTTTTCTGACCTAATAAAATCAACTGTTTTTGTTTTTAATTCTTCTAATCTATTTGAGAAAAAATTCCACAAAGATTGACTTGTCAAATCATAATTATTCTTTTCGTAATCTAAAAGAGCAGCAATTCTAAAATTACAAACATCTCTCAAAGGAGCTGTTCCAAAAGAAGTTATTGGAGCTTCGTTCTTTTGAATATAAATTCTAGCACTACCACCATTAGTATCATTCAATTCTGCATCAACAATCTTCAAATCGTGCATATCAAATAATGTTTTAAGGCTAGTTAATGAATAATAATATACGTGCTCATGACAAATGTTATCAAAGGCTAATTGATCAATCATAAGAGGTGTGTATGAAAGTTGAATTACCCAAACGCCATCATCTTTCAATACCTTCTTAATATCCTCTACAAAAGAATGTGGGTCATCAAGATCATAAAACATAGCAATTGTAGTGATAACTTTTGCAGTATGTTCTCCAAACTCACTCTTTTTCCAAGCATCGTAAGTGAAATAATCTTGAATTACATAAGCTAACTTTGATGATTCTTGGTGGTAAGAATCATCACAAGGATCACAACCTACCTTCTTAAAATCATCTGGAATAAACTTGAACATTGTGCCATCATTACATGCAATATCAAGCCAAACATCATCTTTCTGATATTTGACTCTTTTTACAATTTGCTCTGCAATATTCTTAAGCTCAAGGGTCATAGATTGATTAATTCCAGACCTGTACCAATATTTACCCCACATTGCTTCTGGTGGTGCTAAATTCTTAAGTCTAGCTGCCCCGATTGTTTCATCCAAATACAGATCCAAAGAATATTTATCATGCAATGGTTGTTCTTCAGGTTTCAAAAAATCAGAAATATAATGATTTCCTAATTCTAAAATTTTTTTCATATCTTTACCTCAAATTGAAAATGACAAAGATGTTGCATCTTTTCGTGTACTAAGCCCTTCCATTTGCTTTTTGACCCATTCAAATTCAGTGTATGATTTGACATAAGGTAAATATTTTCTAGATTCAAACTTGTTTTGATAAATGCGCTTATCATTAAAGTTGATTTCTTTGAATGTTCTAATTAATTGTGGACCATTTCTAACCCATTTTTTGGGGTAATAAACATAATTTTCAGCATTTCCACAATTACCATGCCAAGTAGTGAATGTTGGGTTCTTGTTTGTTGCTAAAGAAAAATCTCCATAACAAATATCAACATTATAATGAGCAATATCAAACAGGAAAAGATTATTTAAGAAATCCCAATCGACACAATGACCGCCAATATACTTTTCATCAAAGAATCCAATAATACTAATCAAATGCTTACTAAAAGCTGTGTATTGTAGCGGACCTGATAAATCTACAGCGCCATATCCTTCATTAAGTTTGTCAAATGCTACCTGATGATTTTCCCTTGTTGGTCTGTATCTCCAATTACAATACAAAACATATTCAGTTGGACAATTTACGATTAATTGATTCAAAATCTTAGGGAAATGACGACCTGATTGATTTTTTACATATATGACTCTGTCGTTCACTACGTAGTCTTCAGGATTGCCTTCATCATAAAGAATAACAATTTTACAATCACTATTTTCTAAATGGAAATTGATATTTTTTCTAGCAAAATCAGAGCAATCAATTACTGGAGAAACTATCGTTGAATTTTCAAAAGAAGCATTCATTATTTAAACCTTTTTAAAGAAAAGACCAGATCGCTTGAAGTGAGCTGCTGGCATAGTAGAAGCTTCTCTTAAATTAAGACTCTCTGCTGCAGAAAACTTAAATCCATAATTAGCAAAAGTTTCAACCCAATAGCCATAAAGTTGCTCATTTACGTGATGATGACCACCTTGTCCTGGTAGAGCGTGAGTTGCAATAACATACTTTGCTTTTTGAAAAGAATCCATAAAGTTAGGAATATATCGAGCTTCTACGTGTTCAAGAAATTCACAACTCCAACATAGATCAAACTCGCCTTCAATTGGTGCGGGGCCTGTAGTATAATCGTGAATTATTACAGGGTTGCTATGAGTAAGCGTAAAATCTCCATCAACTCCAAGCACTCTTAGTCCCTTAGAAGCTGCAAGTTCAAGCATTCCTCCTGGACCACATCCAACATCAAGATAAGACTCAATTTTATATTTCTTGATCATATAGTCCAAAACACCATTGTCTATATGAGTTTCATTATAGTGTCCACCAAGGTGGGACGGTAAAGAATTATTTTCATTCATAATATTTTTATACCTTATATACTGAAGCACCATCGAATTCAAAATTAAAGTTAAATGGCTTGCAAATAGATAACTTTTCTTTTATCTTGATTTGAGAATAAGGATCAGCAAATAGAAGCATAAAACCTCCACCACCAGCACCTAATATTTTCCCACCTTTAGCTCCGCAGTTTTTTGCAACTTCATAAATTTCATCTAATTCTTGATTTGATATATCGTTAGATACTTCTTTTTTTAATTGCCAAGAATAATCTAGCATTTCACCAAAATATTTCAGGTCTTTATTTTTTAAATCATTTTGAAATTGCTGAGCTAAATCAACCATAGATTTCATATTTTGGAAACTTTTATCATTATCAGTCATTCTTCTATTTTGATTTTTGAGAATGTCATCAGCTGATCTACCTTTGCTTGTATATAACAACAAAAGATTAGTTTCAAGATATTCTATAATGTCTTTGTCCAGTGAAAGATTTTGAGTTTGAACACCGTCTTTAGTAAATTTATGAGCGTTAAATCCACCATAAGCACAAGCATATTGGTCTTGTTTACCAATTGGCTTTTGGCATAATTTGATTTCAATACTACAAGCTAACTCAGCCAATAAACCTTTGCTTAGAATTTCTTTTGAGTGTTTGAAATTTTCTAAAGCTTTGATTAGACCTACAGCAAACGCACTCGAAGCTCCCATTCCAGTTCCATTAGAAGGAAGATCTGAAATTGATGCTAATTCTATGCCTTTAGTGATGTCAAAATATTTAAGTGTATGTTTGACAATATCGTGCTTTAATTGATCGATGTCATTTACATTTTCAGTGACGGAATAACTTACACGAATAGAATCATCAAATTTCTTGTTCAAAGATATGTAAAGATGCTTATTTATTGTAGCTGAAACAACCATTCCTGGGCTTTGATTGTAATAAGATGGTAAATCAGAACCGCCCCCAAAAAAACTAATTCTAAATGGTGTTTTAGTTACTATCATATACGTTGATTGTACAATATGACTATGAGAAACGCAATTATAACATATGCAGAGGGAAATGATTTTGTTGAAAAGCTCGATTCTGAAATTTTTCTCAACAACCTAAATAAACATAAAACATTTTCAAAAATAGTTTTTACTAAATCATTGTCACAAAAAAATTTAGAAATGCTAGATAGGTATTTTGATGAAGTTATTGTTTGTAATAATCCAATCTACAATAGTGCAAGAGATAGGTTTATGTCTTACTATTTATGGATGATTGAAAATTATAATAATTATGATTATATAATGCATTTAGATTTCAGAGACATCATTGTTCAAAAAGATCCTTTTGATTTTATGTTGTTGCATCCAGAAAAAGAAGTATTTGTTGTTTCTGAAGGAATGAAAATCAAAGATAATAATTGGAATAATTTAGATATGTCATATTATCTAACAAGATTGCAATATCACAAAGACGACTTTTCTAATTACTACGTGATAAATGGTGGCACAATTGGTGGTAAAATTTTTCCACTTTCACAATTGTTTTTATTACTCTGGACTAACAGCAATAGGCCAAGTCAATCAAATACAGACCAAGCTACATTAAACTATCTTTATCCATATTTAAAGGCTAATCCAAAAGTAATGGTTTGCCATCCTTTGGAAGATTCTTTTTGCGCTACAGGAGAGGGCATCAAATATGGAAATGTAGATGTGAAATTTGATGGTTCTTTAGTTCTCAATACTGAGGGAGAAAAATATTGTATTTTCCATCAATGGGATAGGACAG
>JACCDO010381699.1_pt1 | contig 11864 bp, 6 predicted proteins | sample 7446101 | NCBI WGS metagenome assembly JACCDO01 (sample SAMN15323440, study PRJNA562643) | freshwater metagenome | isolation source: river surface water | place: USA:Blue River Watershed | collected 2017-08-16 | reverse complement strand
GAAAAACGCAAACGTCTTGAAATCCTTTTATCTCCGTTCATTTTGAAATGGATGGATAGCTCTGAACCTGGACCAAAACCGTTTGAAAATCTGCTTCGTGTAGACTGTACCAGTATAACTCTCGCTGATAAATGTAAGAGTCCCTGCATATGGAAAACAGGTGGGACAGAGGGAGATGCCTGCTATATCCATACGCCAAAGTCTGAAGAATCAAGAGGCATGAATACGCCTGATATATTCCTTGCACGGTTGATTGAAGAGTTGATACGATTCCCTGCAAGGCGTGCAGAACTTCTCAAAGAAAATAAAAAGCATGTGAGCCATCTTGTAAGTTTGAAATCGGCTGTTCGAATGGGGAATACGATGGTGATTCCTGAAGATAGTACTGAATGGGCAGAAATCCTTCGTATAGAATGCAGGAAATCAGCAAAAGAGCGTGCACATTTCTTTGATGAGATCTCTAATGAGGAGGGAGTGATTGAGGAAATCGAGGAAGTCGAAGTAGCAGTTGAACCTTCTCGTTTGGGTGCATTGCCTGAAGGGGTTCAGGACCTCTTTGGAGGGGCAGATCCAAAGACAGGTACTCTGGCCCTCTATGAATGGAATCGCGAAACCGTGCCTCCAGAAAAAGATCTCGAATCAGTCTTACGATTTTTACAGATTCCTCCTGAAGTGGCAATGGCCATGCCTGGAAAATCTGAGCTTCTACCTCCTGAACTCTTCAAGATTGCTGGGGCCATTCAGAAAGGCATTGTGCAAATCAATCTTGCAGCCCCAGATGCTGCACGTATCATTTCAGGCTTTACCTATGGTACATCCAATGATGTGTTTGTGCTTGTAAAGGATGGTACAGAGTTGAAGTTTGTTGTCTCCAAAGCACGTGGGTTAGGCCCGCTCAAGGAAGAGGAGTTACCAGACCTCTTCGCTGCTCGTGTAAGGGCCTTACCCAAACGTAAGAAATAAATAAAAGAAATCAATCGACCATTGCACATTCAGGCAGAGGGATCATGATCGGCTGCTTGGACTTCATTGTAAGTGCACGTTTTCTGCAGTCCAACATATCAAGAACTTCCTGTTCAAGACGATTGAGGCGAATGCGACGATAGTTCTTGTTGTTAGGATGAAGAATCACCAAATACATATCACCGATTTCAAGACCATACAAGGTCTCCAAAAACCAGCGATATGTATTCAGCTGAAGCGTGTAATGCCAGTAGTTTGTATTGGGCAAATGATCGACAGGAGGATACCCTGTCTCATAATCATTGGCCGTCTTAATATCCTTCGAACGTTTCCAATCGTAAATGACGAACTTGCCATCCGATTTGCGACGAAAGACACCATCAATACTGCCGCAAAGAAGATGATCTTCGGACCAGACTTCCCATTCCATACGATAGGGCTCGAGATCGTCGCCACAGTCTCGCCAGAAGTTCGTAAAATAGGTCCATTCTGGCGTTTCTTTCGTAGCAGGGTCAATGATTGCCTCGGCACCATTCAGAAACTGCTCAATGGCCAAGTGCATAGCAGTGCCAAGCCCACTGGCCTCCTTTCCAGAGTCAGACCACTGTTTCTCAATCTCTTCTGCAGTTTTGCCAAAATACGGTGAGGTGGGCCATTTGGGAGAGGCCATCATCTTTTTTATGGTTGTTTTGGGGTCAAAATGAGGAAAAAAATGGTGCAAGAAACCAGTACAGCTGATCACGCGATCAGAAGAACCTTTAATATAATAGGTGTGGGTGGGCTCGTAAAATCGTACATGTTTATCACGTGGGTGCTCATTTTTCACCCACAGCGTCTGCCAAGGCTCAGGCATCTTTCTCTAAGTCTTCTTGATTTCTCTTTAGGTTTCACCAGTTGCTACGTTTTCTGTAAGGTACTTCATTTTCCAAAGATCTGGATTCTGGGCTAGCAGCCATTCGCGGATAGATGACACATCTGCATCCTTGATGCCAATCTCCACAGATTTTAGCTCGAATCTATGGTTCCGAAAGGCAGGCAATACCTCTTTTACCTGATTTGTATGATAAAGATTCATATAAATGAGTTGAAGTAAATACTGGCCTCTCTCGGGACGACATCCCCATGTGAGGAGCACGAAGTTGGCCCAGTTTGAACGAAGGCCGATCCCCATTTGCTCAAACTGTTTCCATGAATCATACTGAACACAATGCTGAATATTCTCTATCCAAGAGTGTGTTTGCTTGACGAGTTCCATGGTGCTACGACTATTCAAACTTCGATTGTTTTCCTCAAATTTTCCCGCGGACTTTAGAAGTCTGCGAGTTCCATAATAATCTTGCCCACACGGTTCTCGCCTTCAATGCGGCCATCCTGCTTTCGGACACCTCCTAGCTCATCTGCGGCCTGTGAGTAGTATAAGAGGTATTTGCCCTTGGCCTTGGCCGCCTGCACAATGCGAATGAACTCAGCATCTTCTGTGAAACGCTGTGTAAGTGCATCGCGCAAGACCTTTTCCTTGACGACAGCCCAGCGTGACGCATCGAATGTCATGCCCTGACGGCGGAGTGCACTGGGAACCGACTCATCGCGGACTCTTTCGCGTTCCTCGGCTAACAACTCGTACTTGCGATCTTCCGTGAGTTTCCGTTTTCCACGACCCGTCTCTGCGAGCTCAATCGCGACAAACTCCTGGTGAATCGTGCCTGTACGTGAGAAGAGAGCTTCGGCTAACTCTGGAGTTCCACCTGCAAGCTTCACCTTCATACCAGCCAGGAAGTGTTCAATCGTAGGATATTCGACCGACGGCTTTTCAGGATCCTTAATACGGAAAGGTGCACTCAGCGAGAGATAACGAGCCGCACCCTTGTTTCCAATATCGAGAGTATCACGGAGTGCCGCATTATGGAAGAACTGGAATACTTCTGACGCGGCGTATGTGCGACCAGCCTCGTTAATCGCTCTCTTGGCTGCTCCAGGTCCAGCCTCAACAGGAACTGTAGGAACCTGTTCACGACCCAGTGCTCCTACAACTTCTCCAATCGCTGCCTTTGGCCGTGCAACACTTGCATTTACCGCCAAGGCGGATGCTGCTGCTGCTCCTCTCTCCTCTGCACCGAGTGCAGCCGCCACAGCACTGGCATCCGCTACAACTGCTTCCTCTTCCACAGCTTCCTTCACACCCTGTGCAGCAGCTGCTACACGCTCAGATTCTTCTGTACCCAATCCATCAGACTTTCGCTTGAAGATGAACCAACGATTTAAGAAGCTGAACTGCTTCACTGTATCTGACATGGGATACTTCTGCTTGGCCTTCACGGCCATATCATAACTCTTGTCAAACATGTTCGTGCTTGCATTCAGTCCCAACTCGGCAAGTTCACCATCATCCAAGAGCTCGCAGCCGATCATCTTCATCTTTTCCACGAGAAGTGGGAACGGCACTAGATACTCACGGTGAGATGTGCCGATGCTGATGAAGTTTACATCGATACCAAGGCCGAAAGCATCATCACCTACAGGCAGATCATCCTCGTCATACTGCTTCGTGAGAGTCCAGATAATGGTATCGTCCTTTTCCTTGCCAACCTTCGTTCCACCCTTCGGGATATCACGCATAAGCTTGAAGACAGCCTCACCGTCAAATGCACAACCGATGAAATATCCGCCAACTTTTAGGGTTTCACGGAGATTTTCCAAAAGTCCTGTAAACTTGTCCTCGGAAATGAAGAAGTAGTGGATGGCAAACATACAGGCTACCACGTCTGCTCCGTACTTCAAACGACCACCGCCTACACGATCTACATAAATGGGTACATCACCTCCTGCAGGGAATCTGCGGAATACAGTTCGGAGAATACGTTGTTCCTCTGCTGTACCTCCAGCTTCACCATTGACGAGCGGCTTGCTACTGTCTCCAATGGCAAAGATCATCGGTGGCACATTTTCCTTTCCATTCGTCATCCAGGTGCTGAGAACACGGGCATAGGCCCCATTCTTGCGATCCAGAATATTCTCGCCTGAATAATCAACGCCCAGCACAAAGTCGACATTTGCACGTCTCCATTTCTGAAGATCCCCTGCCTTACCACAAGCAACATCGAGGAGTGCTTTGCCTCCACCTGCAATGGTAGACTGAATGAGGATTCGCTCCTTGACCCACTTGTTGTGGAAGTCGAGGAGACCACGTACGATCAACATGTCATTCTTTTCAGCCTTACGGTCGTAATATTTGCGTTCCAAATCAACACGACCCTTTGCAGCCTTGAGGAGGCCTGCGATTTCCTCTTCTGTTGGTTCCTCGGACCCTGTACGAATCATCGATTCCGTGATAGGGTCATAAATGGAGTTCCAGTTATCGTTTGCGACTTTCTCGGAGTTAAGTGTACGTTCGATCGTGCCTCGTTGGAGTCTTTCAGTTTTATCGTAACGAACACGAAGAGGAATCCAACGCCAGCCAGGATCGTTTCCAGGCTCATAGGCCATTTCAATAATGCTACGATCCTGAATCGGCTCCCCTGAACGTTCTGTTTTGATGAAGTCTTCCTCCGTATCTGGGTCCGTGTTAACTTCACGGTAGCAAACAGAGGCCATGGTATCCGAGTAGTTGGCTGGAATGAAGATGGCCGGCTTGTAATCGCCCTTTTCTTGCTCAGGCCCTCCAGGGAGAGGAAGCTCCTTCAGAATCGTTGCACGCGGATCATCATAGGCGGTATTTCGCGAACTACCCACAAAGAGACGTAAGGTCTTGTAGCGGATTGTCTCACCTGTTTCAGGCTTTACACCTACGCTGATTTTGTCCATACGTGGATTGTCGACATCTTTTTCCGTAACAACCAAGAAGTCAATCGTGTTTTCCTCTGCAGGTTTCCACTTGAACTGTTGATCATAGGTGGCTCCTGCATATTCAGGAATCGGTGTGGTATTGCTTGTAATAATGAGGCCATCTGTGTGATAAATACGCTCTACGCTGAGGCATCGATCACATGCCTCAAAGATACTTAGATCTCCTGCACTGCCGAACAAGAAGGTCTTTTTTCCCACCTTGATTGTAGTATCGAGTGTGAGACCTTTTGCAATCTTTGCCTCTGCAGGATCCCATGCAGCCAGCCAAGCTTCTAAGGCCCCGTGGCGGCCATCATTTTCCTTCCCAGATTCTGCAAAGATGAAGGGGAGCTGCGTCACCTTCTTTCCACCCAATCCGATATAAATATCGAAGAGGAGCAGCTGCTGAATAGGACGGCCAGCTTTGTCTTGTGTAACCCATTCACCATCAAGAAGCGTATTTGCACACGCCTCCTTTTTCAGGCCAGTCCGATAAATATTCAGACCCATATCAATCATCCAGAGTTCACCCTTTTCATTGCAGAAGGCCATGACACGAAGGCCATCTGCCTTGTCCGTGACATTGTACCCGTCGCGGATGTTTGGGACCTTTGGTTCACGTTCCATTGTCATATTTTTTACTTGCAGCGTACGAGGGGCCACACCGCGGAACTTTGGAGTTCCTGCAAGCTTTGTGTATTCTGCAATCACACCCACTCGAACTGACTTCCGTGTGAGCAGAATATTCTTTTGAATACCACGGAGTACTTCACCAACGCCACGAATGAGATTTTTGAGGGCAACTTCGGCAGTAATCCCTTCGTCGCGGATAAGTTCCGCCTCAATCTCATAGGTCGGTGCATTTTCAAGAAAGCTTTCTGTATTAAATGCGGTTGCCCAGCGATACTCGCCTTTAATATTCTTGGAGGTGGATCGAATCATAGACAAATCAAATCGCACTCCTTGGCCACGGAACGTCCAGCGACGAATCATACGAAACGCCTTCTTTTGGTTTGTCCATCGTGCAAGAATCTCGGCCACTTGAGAATCATCTTTGGCCAAGGGTATTTCACGACGAACTTTGATTCGAACGTCATAATCGTCCAAGTCAATCTTAGATTCTCCAGAGGCCTTATCCTTGATGATAGCAACAAAGGGTTTGCCCGCCAAGATTTCATCGCGGCAAAACTGTTGGATAACACCCATTCCATGAATGGAAAAGCGAACTCCTGCAGGCGTCAAGATATTGAGCTTATCCTCCTGGGGAAGAGGCTCAAATCCTTTGGCCTTGAGTCGCTGAACAACATTCAGGAATGTGGTGGTATCCACCTCTCCTTTTGGGCCGAATGTCGACTCCAACTCACGTTCAGGATGAGCGAGCCAATCCTTGATCATTTCTTTCAGGGTATTCACTTCAGCGGGAAATAAATCCATGTTCCTATTGCTTACCCGTAACTTCTGAATCCTCCGCCTTCAAACTTTAGCCTGTCCTTTCTGGCCAAGTTTCATTTCCTAGGATTGTCTCAGATACTGGAATACCTGTATCTTTCCAAGTGAAACTGCATAATCCTCCTTCAGAGGCTTACCTTTGGGATTTTTTGTATGAGGAAGTCCAAGTCCAAGTGTATTCCAGGCTTCCTTCAAGGATTCCATGGTGCCCGTAGCAAGTGGATACTCAAGCTGGAATCCCTCTGCTTCACGATCACCGATCCATTTCGCTAAGTGAGAAAATCCAAACTCTGTTCGGCCCGCCACTTCACCTGCCGAACGATACCGTTCACGTGTCCAGAGGATGGGGATATCGCGTCTCCAGGTCCGGAGATCACCCGGGATACAAGTAATCTTCTTTTCATTTTCGTGAATACGAATCCATTGAACATTTCCAAGAGAGCTTACAACTTTTTCAAGGGCCTCAAAGTTTTCTTCAGAGGCATTTTCAACCGTGATCGCCAAGGCTTCGGCAAGCTTACTTTTTGAGATTTTTCGGCCGGCATTTACTTCTCCCTTCTGCACCCGATCTTGGAACTTCACCAGAATGTCATTCAGCATCGTTCGGCGTTGTGCCTCACTGCCTGCACGATATTCTGCATGGGTAGACCACAGAAAAAGACTTACTGGGCCGGGAGGTTGAAGGCGGACCCAATCAACACCATACTGGCATTCTGTACTTTCATCCACAGGAGCCGAATCGCTTTCGCCGGGCATAGGAATATACTCCGCGGTGAGCGATTTATGAGGGTTTTTATCTAGAAACGGCAATAGACTATCCATCTTGACTTACTAGAAAAGGCGACCGAAGTTTAAACTGTTTCCTTGCGGAGATCCTCCATTGTCTGATCGCGTTTTTCAAAATCCATTCGATTTTGCTGGCAGAAATTCAAAAACTTTTTAATCTCATCTAACACCTTTGCATCGAGTTTTCCAACATCGAAAAAAATACCATTTGTATTTTCTGTATACTCGATTTTATTTCGCAACAAGATTCGGAAAAGTTCCTCCTGTTCCGATTTCATAAGAGTTTTCATGGCTTCCCACACTTTTTTTCTTTCTTCGTATTCTTCTTGAGTTTGACTCATCTACTCATCTTCACTTTCAGCTGAGGCCACCGTTTCCGCAGCAAGTTCCATTCGAAGCTCCATGAGCAGCTTGCCAAGTTTGTTCTGTCCCTTTCCATTTTTGCCTGTACCCCAGTAGGAATCGGTAGGAGAGGCCTCCTCCAGTTTCTTATTTTCGGTGCCTAGCAAGAGGGCTTTGAGATCCTCATTTTGAGTGAACTTGGCCTTCAGAGCTTTTGCCATGACTTCATCTTTGATTTCATCCCAATCAGTACGGATCGGGATGACCTTCGTTGCACCCATCTTCTTGGCACCTGCTGGTGTTTTCTGGGCAATAATCTGATCCTGGAAGGCTGGATTGTTAGGGAACTTCATAGCCTGGAAATAATGTTCAACTGTTGGATACGTCTTTCCATCGATCGTAAACTTGGCAGGGTAGAAGTTACTGAGTTCCTTGTAGGTTTCAGAGTTACTATAGAAACGGACTGCCTCTGGAGGCTTTGTACCAGCAGCAGCTGCTGCAGCCCCATCGCCGGCTTCCTCTTTGCTCTCCTCCACTTTTTCCTCCTCGGATGCCTTCGTTGCGAAGACAAATGCAGGCTTTTCTGCGACCGGAACTTCCTTCGCAACAGCCTCAAGGCCTTCGCCAACTTTTCGTCCACGATACACGCCGACCGAGAGAATCGAGGTATCATTCACTTGATATCTTGACTTCTTAATCTCTACACGAACGATTTCACCTACCTGAACCTCATCAAACTCCTCATCACCAATGTGGAGGTCACGAGGAACAATCACGCGAATGGCATCACGATAGTTCACATACATGCCCATTTTATTCTTGCGAATCACTTCTCCCTCTAGCACGTATCCATCAGGGGGCTGAAGTACTGTAGATTCTGCTTCGGCGTAAAACAGGATATCGCCCGTGAAACGGCCCTTCTCAATAAGTCCTGCACTTCGTGAAAGAAGTTTGACAGAGCTTGGGACAACGTATCCATTTCGAGAACACTTACCTTCGTATTGAGTTTTTATTTTTTCTTCCAGGAGCTTGTCAATACTTTCAATGTCCTTGGAGAGATCCTTGGCAGTCAGTGCCACTTTTGTCTCAAAGTTACTTTGTACTTCCATGGTGCTATCTACCCTACCCTTAGTCCCGAAGAATCAATTTTAGGTGTTCCCCCCCAGCCCTTTCTCAAAGGTTCCTTTATGCCCCGCAATCTTAGAAGGAATACTCTTGTACATCCAACGCTTTCTTGAGATACCTTCTTTATCCATAAATCGAAGAACAATATCCATCAAAAAGCATGCACGAACAGCATTCTCAAACTTTCGCGGACCCGTAAGTGTTGTATCATCAAGGCCAAAATCTGTACCTTTTTTCTCAGACTGCAAGGCGCTACCAAGCTCTTTCAGTTTTCGCAAATGGTCGCTGACTTGACTGGAAATACTACATTCTTGACCCTTCTCAACTTTATTTCCAACTCCAGGGGGATTTACATTTTTGAAGATAAGTTCGCCCTTCTTGGGAACCAAGAATCCATACAGGAACCCCGTATTGGTTGTGTTGACAACTACAGATTTCAACTTGTTTGATTCAGATTCTTCTAATACAGATTTCTGGATTTCTGTGCATTCGCGACCATCGCAGATATATCGAAGTGCCCCTGTGCGTAAATCCACAAAACGGAAAGCACTTGTTGAACCAGAAGTCAACCAATGATCTTTGTAAACATGATTATATTGCGTCATTTTTTCAGAAGAAGTCTTCCACTGGCTCATTAGACCCATTTGATCAGTGGAGCTCAGGAACTCATCCCATATGATTTCCTCCAAAATATCTGCAAGAAGCGCACGATTCCGCTCGTCACCTCGCACACTCATGTAAAACCAGGTAATCATTCCGAGCCTTTCTGCACTTCTGCGGAATAACTTCTCATCGCGGCCATGAAAGAGATTGAGAGCTGTTGCCACAACAGGAGGAATATTCACTTCAGGCTTTTCGCGTTTGGTGGTCACATCTGTCCATTCAAGTCCTTCATTTCTACGAAGAGTTCCTGCCCACTCCTCGATTGATTTCCAAAAATCGTTTGTAATATCCATCGGCTCTTCAGCAGGAGCTTCCTCCACTGCCTTTTTACTCACCGCTTTCACAACTGGTTTCGGTGCAACAGGAACAGCCTCGTAGGCCTCTGGCTCATAACTATCACGCTTTACAGGATAGGGGGCAATGCGAAGTGCTAGCGGAATGCTTTCATCTTGGAGTTCAATCGGCTGGAATAAGAAGTAGCCATTCTTGTAAATAATGCGGCCCTTTTTCCCAAACATCGTTATATAAAACGATTTTGTCTTCAAAATGATCTGAAGAAGCATACTGAGTGCCTTTCGTGAGATATCTGCAAAATATTCTAAGAAATCTGCAATCGTCACAAAGGCCTGTTCCGCTTCTCCTGCTTTGCCTTGAAATAGTAAGCGAACTCTGTCAAGCAGTTGTTGTTCTTGCCACTTCGCAGCATATTCTGTATATGTGCTTTCACTCGCCTTTTGGGGATTCACAGGGATCTCAGGAATGCATCGATAACTATCGCATTCCTCCCAGTCACACAAGGCTGTAAAGGGCGTGTCATTTCGATCAGCCTCTCTTGGATTTCCCTGGGCATCTAGCATATTTACCTTTGAAAGTCCAGTCACCAAAATGGCGTCGTGATTGAGATTGCAGTCGATTGCATATTCCTTCAGCACTCGAGTGACACGACCAACTTCCACGGCCTTGCGAATCGCACGTCGATACGTATAGAGATCCATGGTTTCCATAGTGGACCCATCGGCAGCGGGCTCAAATGCATTGGCCAGTAAATAAACAGTGCAGTTCCGAAGACGGGGATCAGGAATCAATGCATGGCTGCATGTACGAATACCACGACCTACAACTTGTTCCAACTTATTCAAATGGAACCAACTGTCAAACACATAGATTTCGCGGATAAATCGTAAATCAATACCTTCACTCACTACTTGCGAGCCTACAACAACTTTGATTTGTTCTCCATACATATTATCAATACGGCGCTGGGCAGCGACAGCTCCAGGATTATTTGGTGAATATTCCTCAGAACCAGTCAAAAGCACATACTTGGCTGGTAGGAACTTGTGGGTGGCTCCAGCGTGTTCATCGCGTTTCTTAGGACATCTTGCACATTGCAACCCTCCTGGTGCGACAATCCCATCTCCCAAGAATCCCTTTTCACGGCCCCATGGAGTATATCCATTGGCCTCCAGTGCAAGAGCAATGGCCAATGCTCCAGATTTTACAAAACGGCTATAGACAAACGCACATCCTTGGCATGTACGAAGGCGTTTCATGAGCACGTGTGTTTTAGGACTTACTTCACGGAGCCTGTCCTCGGCTAACCATTCAGGCTTTCCAAACCGACTGCGGAATATGATTTGTCTAGATTCCATTTTCGCTTCAAACTGATTATCAAATCCATCATTGCGAATCCGTGATTCAATCGGTTCATCTTCTTCACCTGGAAATATCCAGTTGCCTGCTTGCACGAGTGAGTTTGCATTTTGAATCCCCAAGCCAAGACCAGCCACACGCAATGTGTAGTCTTTGTATTCTTGGGCGTTCGGGCCTTCAAAATAGGTTTGCACAATAGGCAGTTCAAACCGATTGGCTCGCTGAATCTCAGAAACACTGGGTTCTGTTCCTTCAGGCTCAATCAGTTTTCCATTTGGGGCTTTTGTCGGCCAACGTGTTAACAGAGGCAAGGAACGACTTGCTTCAGGCTTCAACCGCACAGGGAATGTCAGTGGATTTTCACCACGCATAAAACTCACATAACGCCCCGCTATTTCTCCTAACCGTGCACGTCCCTCTGGCTTGAACTGGCCATTTGATTCGAAGATTTTTTCTTTGGTCAGTAGTTCAGAGGCTCTCTTCTCATTCAAAAGCAACAGATTCATCAAAAAGATGATTTCACTATAAGAGTTGTACATAGGAGTTCCCGTAAGGAGAACAAGTGTTACACCTTCTGCAACGGTTAGAACTCGACGTAAAAAAGGTGTGAGTTTTTTACCGGCGGCGGCATCACTGAGTTCTCCTAGACCTCCTGCAACGTCCAGATTGTCTTCCTCACCTTCATCTGGAATATCGCGAAGATTGTGGGCCTCATCGATAATAATCACTTTTCCATTGTAGGCTTTTCTGATTTCTTGATTCACGAGATCTGCACTTCCAGCCTTTCGTGGGATGCGATTTTCCACAGATTCTATTTCATTTGCAAACTGGGTGTATCCCATGAGCTTATATCGTCTACGAATCAGGGCCCTCACACGACTCTCAATCGCCTTTCTATCCTGCTCAAAAAGAGTTCCAGTTAGTTTGAGATATGTATTGCCTGTACAGCCTTTCGCTATGTTCATTTCGGACTCCGCTTCAGAGTCGCCGATTCCCTTGCCAACTTTAAGTCCATCAAAATCAAAAATCGTTCTTTCAAATCCAGGCTGAATATTAGGAGG
>JACCDO010983740.1_pt1 | contig 11866 bp, 4 predicted proteins | sample 7446101 | NCBI WGS metagenome assembly JACCDO01 (sample SAMN15323440, study PRJNA562643) | freshwater metagenome | isolation source: river surface water | place: USA:Blue River Watershed | collected 2017-08-16 | reverse complement strand
GGGTCAGCGGCTAGATCCTGCGCGTATGAAGAGCTTGCTATCAATAATGTGGGAAGGGGCATTATTCGAATATCTTAAATCGATTGGTCATCCTGTAATTTCAATGTTCGTTGACCCTCGTGACACAGTAATGAAGATTTGGCAGGTGCGTCCAATGTTTTTTTTGTTTCATGTTATTTTATCCTAGTATTTGACTATTCTTTACACGCCTATAGTGTCTCTATTTATGCAATGCTTTTCAAATCTAATCAATTATGTCATCGAATCTTCCACCAACTCTTTTCAACATGTCTAAACTCGTAGGAGGGTGGCATAATTGGTGCAGGCGAGTTTATCCCCTCTTTCGTTGCGCGAGAAGTGAAAAAGCGTTATGAATGGGTAGTCTCACCGGATTTGGAGGAGAAACTGGTGGTATTACGACGCGAGCAGGAGTTTGTGAAACGTGCAGAAAAAGAGATGCTCACTGGTGCTGATTTCACTTACGTATTAAAATATCTCAAAAAACTCAACAACTTGCGAGGGCTGGAAAACGGCTTTCGTGAATATGCAATGGGCGAACTAGAGATAGCTCGATCTCGCCTGGACTCTCAAAAAGAGACAGCGACGATGATTCGCGAAGATCAAGCGGAACTGGAAGAAAAGCTGATTGTTCTCTCCCAAGCCATGAGCGAAAAATTGGCTTACAGCGAGTTCGTGGCGGAGACATACATGAAGGATAATATACAAACAGAGACAGACTTACAACGTTTAACAGAGATTATGGAATCATATATAGAGGCAGAAGAAGATCGAGCTGAATCCGGGGGTGGGACTGCACAAGCCGCCAGTTTGCGCCACGCAGATCTCAGCCGCCAGACTGTGCGCAACCTGCATGGAAAAATGCAAGAGTACCGAAACATGCGCGATGAGCACGACGAGCAGCTTCGAGAGCGCGCTCGCGGTCATGTAGCCGAGATAGATCGATTGGAAAAGCACCTGCTGGAGCTAGAACACAAGCTCGAATACACCACACGAGACCTCGTGTTTCATCGAGCCCGAGCTGATGCTGCAGAAGAAGATGTCAAGTTCTGCGCCAAGAAGATGATGAAAATGGCCATTAACAAGCAATTTGGCGTGCAAGAGAGTTGGGCTTTTGGACTGCGTCGCGCCTTGCTCGTGACGGACTACGAGCGCAAAATGAGCGAAGCAAAGATTCTTTGCAAAGCAGCACTGCAGGAGTCCGATAACCCACTGGTAGTCCTAATGGCGCAAGGTATCAACGATATTTTCCAATTGATCAGCCCAGATGACCAGCGCGAGCTGAATGAGATAGAAAGCATGACAAAGGCAGATGCTTTTTCGCTGAAGCTAAGACGCTACTTAAAAGAGCGTGAACAAATGAGCAAAGGCAAGCCTAAGAAGGCCGGTAATAAAGACGATGGGGCTGATAGTAAAAAATCTAGCAAGTCCAAAAAAGGGGATGATGACGATGATGATGAAGATGATGAAGGAGGTAAAGACTCCAAAAAGACGGGCAAGAAAACAAAGAAGGGGAAGGGTGGAGACAAAGAAAAAGGAGACAAGAAAAAGAAAAAGAAGAAATAAAATACATTTTCTGCGTTTTTATTAGCGCATGTATATTGTTGGAACTGCGTCTGGCGATCATATTTTATCAGGAGTGCAAGCTATGTGCCAACTTCAGAGCATTTGATACACATTATTATTTTGTTTACGTTAATGTACATACATATCTAAAGCTTTATTAGTGATGATGCACTTTTCCCATTTTGAATCGAAGGCCACAATACTTGCAAACAGCTGGTTCATTGGAAACCGTGTCCAGCTGAATGTACTCTACTGGATGACCCAATGCTCCACTGCCACCATCGCAAACAGCAACCGTAGAAGGGACTTCAATAACAGGCACCTTATTAACCAATTTTTGCGCGTTACTGCGATGAATTCCCTCCTTATATATCGGACCAGACGAAGTCCTAGAGCCGATTTGTTGCGAACCTGTCGCGACTCTTGCTGCGGCACGAAAGCTACGCGTTCCCAACACGCGATTTACCGCAGGAGTGCAAACACTGCAAAGCGCCAGGGTAGATTTGAACATTGCCATCGTCAATAGTTGAAAAGGCTTCAGCTTACAGATGGTCGACTCGTCTCCGCTTCATGCAAAGGACTCCCATGCACGGTGGCTCCCACTCCGATTTGACGTCGTTCAATCTTCTTTCAAGTTCTGGTATGTGAAGTATTAATTACTACGTATAAATTTATTGCATTTTATACTGTAAATATATATAAATGTAGTAGCAAACTAACATACAATATAGTTTGCTAGTGAAAAACAAGTTCTTCATTCCATTATAAATATTACATTATGTTTCCCTAAAGCTACTGCCCAATCGCCGCCTGCTCGTCCTGATCGAGCTCTTGACCTGACTTCAACTTCTTGATAATATTCTTTAAACGGCCCATTTCAGCTGATTCTGCGGCTTTATTTGCGTCGTTCGTTATGAGTTTCACACGCGCTGCATAATTCAACGCTGCAACCGTTTCATCAGCATTATAGTCTGCTGGACTGAAGTTCACGAACATCAGAGTCTTCGCATTTCCACCAAGGGAGTCTTGCATCATTTGCGTGAGTTTGCTGTTACGATATGGGATGATTTTTTCGCCCGAGCTTAATGCTGATATGACATCACCGAGTGCGGACAAGCTCTTGTTGATGGCAATGCCCTCCTTGAGACGGTCGCCGGTGGCGCCAGTCTTGTCCGCACGTTCGCTACCCGCGAGATCTACCAAACTGAGCTTGCCAGTGACTGTGCGCTTCGTGCGCGGGTCGTAGGACTCGATTAGGACGGCGAATATGCTATGCGAGCGCGAGGAGTCGGCATTCATTTTTGTGGCACCTACATGCCGCTCAGAATTGCCGCGGTTGAAGAGATTCATGAGCTGTGATGCATCGGCCGCCTCTTTGATAGTGCAGTTGCTGATATAAACCATTTTTTTGCTATCCAGTTTTATGTCCAACTTTGGAGGCTCTTCTTTACTGCCTTTGTTGTCCAATATGTAGAGTAGATCTACGATGGTATCCAGATAAAGTTCAACAAAGTAGCACTTAACAGAAATCTGCAATGCCGCGCGCTCATCTTTAAGACGAAAAATTTCGTCAATAGCACGCGGTGTAAGACCAGGGAGGGCGGGAGAACCCGTCATAGTGAATGTCTTTCCGGAACCCGTTTGGCCGTACGCGAACAGACAGACGTTGTAGCCATCAAGGCAAGATTCCACAAGCATACGCGTGTCCTCAAACACAGTTTCTTGTTTGGAGGTCGGAGGAAACACTTGGTCGAATGCGAATTCTTTTAAGCCTCGGTCTGATTGCACAGTGAGTGTCTCATCGCTCGTAAACTGTGCGACTGTATTACACCCTCGCTCAATCTCGTACTTCGCCATCGGCCGACATCGAGCGTAAACACGGATAGCTCCCTTCATGTCTTCGAGATCATTTTTGTACTTCTTTCGTAAAGCAGATTCCTTTTTCAAGGATTCAGCGGTAACAGCGAGCTCCCTACTTAACTGCGCCGACTCTTCGCGCAGGCGAGGGATTTCTGCCACTTGACCACGCAAGCCTTCCAGCTCAGCTGCAGCCTTCGTGAGATCGCGTACTTTAATGCGCAGCGTGTCGCGCTCCTCTACCGCAGGTCCTGCCTCCTCCTGCAACTTTTGCAGTGCCTTCTCAGCTGAAGTCGCGCGCCGCTCCAGCGCGGCTGCGGCTTTCTTGGATGATGCTTCGAATTCTTTAAATTTCTTTGCAGCAGCTTTCTCTGCCTGAATCTGTCCACGCTTGCTTTCCGGTGCAGGGCCACCAGCTCCACCCACCCCGCCTCCGTTTTTGAGTTGCTCTTCCAAGACTTTTACCACACGTTGTAGCCGCCTAACTTCCACGTTTGCGACTGTAAGATCTCGCTGCAGGTCTTTATCTTTGTCCTTGCCAACTGCACTCTTGCTGACCGAGGTTGTTGTGGCATTCATAGAAGCAGCCATCTGTGCAATTTGCCTCTTCAGCACATCAACCTGCTTCTCCGCAGCTTTTGCACGGGACAACAGTGATGCAGAGGTACCATCTTCCCCGGCCTTCGGTTGCGATACAGACTCACCAGCCGCGATAGCAGCATCGCGTTGCATTTGAGCTTCGAGACGTGCTTGATCTTTATCACGCTGCGCTTCTTGTAACTGCAGTCGCAATCCAATCAACTGGCTTTCCAATTCCTGCACAAGAGGGCCACTCGCAGAGAGGCTAGCGGACATGGTTCCAGTTTTCTTGAGTACGCGCCCATTCTTGCCAGGCGTGAGAGGAGTGCCACTGGTAGAAGTTTGCCCCAATGCTGCCGCATCGTCCTCAGCCTTTTTCGCTTGCGGCGTTTTCCCATCCACCAACAACTTGTCTAATGCTTTACGCAACGTGACCGCCGCTTTAGGCTTGTCTTGGCTACGTGAAGCTTCTAGCGCTTCCTTTAACGGACTCAGCAGTTCGTCACTGTACAGCTTGCTTACCGCACTCTCCACTGCTACTAAGTACTCTTGATGACACTCTTCGCGTTTGTTCTGTTTCCACAACGTCGTGCCAGAGGCAATGGTGTTCCTGGCCAAAGCTAAAACATCTGCAAGTTTGCTAGTGAGGTCTCTGGACACAGACTCAGCAACAGGAGTCGATGGTGCAACTACCATAGACCGAGTCTGCGGCACAGAGCTTGCAGCAGAGCGAAGCTGCTCATACACCGCAATAGTCTGTGCTGCGACTTTTGCTTCTGTCTGCATCTGCTCCACACGCTCCGTAAGCGATATAATCTCTTCCTGTGCAGTGTCCAGGTCTTCACGGACACGCTCCAGGTCAGATACAGGCACCATGCCACTGCCACTAGCTGCTAGACTAGCAATGGCATCTGCCACCTCGACTTGTGAATCCCGCAATGCAGCCTGCACAGCTTCGGTATCTTTTTGCGCCGCGCGGACTCGGCCTTCCGCTGCCTGTACTTCTAACACAAGCTCTGTAATGCGCTGATCCTTTTGCTCCAGCGCTTGCGTGATCGCAACATTGTCTGACTGGCGCTTGTTCATTGCCTCTTGGTAACCTCGATCATAAGCATGATCTTCCGCCTTAGTCTTTTCTTCATCGGCAGTTGCAGCAGCGTTCCAACCAGCAGTCGCCGCCTTGGCCTTACTGGCTACCTCAGCGCGCTGTTTAGCGATGACATCGCGAAGTGCTGCTACCTGTGCATCCATGCCGACTCCGGCTTTGCTCATTTCGTCATGCACTTGAAGCTCTTCCTGAGCCATCTTCAGCACGAGCTCTAACTCGCGCTGTTTCTCGGCTGCTTGCGTGGACTCTTTGCGGAGTTTGGCCACCATCGCTGATTGTTCAGTCATGTCAGAGCGAGCTTGTGTCAATTCTTGTGTTAAACGAGCTAACACATCCGTACGCTTTTCAGCAATAAGCTCCTGCATTTGCTGACGCAAAACTGCTTTCTCATCCTCAGCAGCCAGTACTTTTGCAGAACTGGCCTCCAATTCTGCTTTCATTTGGACGAGTACGTCTTCCATACTCTCCATTTCTTTAGTCTGTTGCTTGCGCTGCACAGCCATAACCTGCATATCAAGCACGGCTGCGTTAGACAATACAGTCCCGGAGACACTTTCAGCATCAGCTGAAGCAGAAACAATTGCAGCTGAATTGGCCGTGGGTTCATCTGCTCCCAACTCCGCGATCTGGTCTAGAAGCATAGCCAATCGCGCCTCTGTCTCGATTTTGAGTTCAAGAAGTGAATCTTTGGCTTGCACAAGCCGATTATATTCCGTCTGCAGTTCATCGTGTTTCGCCAAGGCTTGTGCATCTATCAACTGATCACCTCCCACCAGCAATTCAGCCTGACTTGCAACCAAGCGCTTTTTCTCTGAGATCACGGCGTTCACAGCAGCGTTGTACTGCATTGACAACAATGCCACATCATCCTGTGCACGCACTCGCAGAGACTGGATAGAATCACCTGCTTTGCCGACATTGGCATCAATGTGGAAGTCAAAGCCCCGTCGGTCAGGTTTTGGGGCTGTGCTGTTGTGCGCAGCATTCACTTCTTTGTCAACGTTTTGAAGATTTGTTTCATATTCTGATACAGGCAATGCATCCGGCAACACTGTCGGCCTTGTAGTCGCTTTTCTCAGAAGCGCAGGTCGAGGACCCGACAGCGTCTTGAGCTCCACAATGTCAGGTGCTGACACCTCCCGCAGAGGCGCCAAACGGTCAAGCATATCTGTCATGCACATTTGCACCTCACACGCGATCAACTGCTGATGCAGTAGTGCAGATTGTCTTTCGGCTTTGCTCACTGCCCCCGAAGCATGGAATCGCAACGAGATGTATTTTGTCTTTAGCGTGGTCAATTGCGCTTGTAGCTTCTGAACAGCACTTGCACGCTCATTATGTGCAGCCTGCAGCGCGTTGGTGTGGTCTAATTCTACCTGATGTAGCTGGTCCAAGCTAGTACCTACTAGCCGACCAATTAAAGAACGCTCAATGACAAGTTCCACCTGGAGGCGATGTATCTGGTCGCCTTGGTGGCGGGCAATCCGCCCATTCTCTGCCTGAGTCGCGTTTAGATCCGCCAATTTATCTCGCAAATCTTCGATTTGGCCTTCCTTTTCACGTATAACTGCCATAAGTTTTTCCTCTAACTGCTTCTTTAGAATCCGTTGTACCTCTACATGTCGCAGTGCTTTTTCACGTAGTTCGGACGTCTGTGCTTGAAAATATTCTTCGTTTTTCTGTTTCATTGCATCATGATGAGCTTGTAAGGCGGAGATGCGAGCCTCAAATGCTTTCTTGGCGCTTTCGTAAATAACCATGGCCTTATGCATCTTCTCCTCGGCAAGCGTTGCAGGCACAAAATCCTGTTTCTCCAATAACTCTGTTTTGACCGTGGGGAGGTGAAAATGCGTGGCATGCTTTCCGGTCGTGGCGTGCACAACATTCCCAGCCTCCAAATGGTCTAGTTTTTCTTCGGAGACAGGAAGCGCCTCTGGTGCAGTTGTCGGCACAGTATTGCTTGTATTAACTCTAAAAAATCGTAACATCTCTTATTTGGACTCGTTTATTACAATATACATGAAAATCTTATACTTTCAAGCCATATGAAATCCGCTGGAAAAAGACGCAGTATAGAGTAGTATGCAAACAAAATAGTGTACCTGAATGACGGCTTTTGCTCATCACTTTTTCGGTCCGATTCACCTTGTGGGAATTTCATGTGGGAACTGTAGAGGAAGAGGAAAACTAACCCCAGACCTTATGAACATCATGAGTTTAAACAAGGCAATCAGTTGAACAGAGAAAAAGTATTCAATGATAGTATTGAATGCCTTATGTGTTAAAGATCTAATTTCCAAAAATGATTGATGAAAAGTGGCCTTTGGAAGACCAAGCTCGGGAAGCCCAACTGCTTCATGCAGAAGTGCACGAATTGTGGACACACGTAGTTGAAGATAACAATGCAGTCGTTGACTTCTTTGATGAACGTAAATATCAGGAACATGAATCCGCGGTGCGGAGGCAACTACAGTTTCGACTACAGCAAGAGCCTCTTTGTTCAACTTGGGAAAGAAACGTGGAACTTATTAAAGCAGATCATGGTCTTTTCGATGCGCCTTTCATGGCTGCTATTTTACTTGCTACACATTTATCTCCCCGTTTAGGCCTAATACTTCAGGCATTACGGGATCGGCACTTAGTTCATATCACGGAGTTGCAAACTTTGCTGATGATGCATCAAAGTTGTAAAATCTATGAAAATAGTGCAGATAAAAGTTTAGAAAAGAAATATGAATATGATAATACCATAGAGGAAAAAGTATTGGAAAAAGAATTAGTCTCAATCAACGGGAAGGAAGACCATGAAGACAAAGCTTTAGTGCTAGACTATTGTGTCGCAGAAGACCGAACAAAAGATTCAGAATCAGAACTTGATGAAGAAGCAGAGGCGAGCGTATCGACAGACTCAAAAATAAAGCTTGAATTATCGGACACACCACTTGAGTTCGAAAAATGGATGGCTAAAGACTCTGTTCCCTTGCTTCGCGGTAAGACACTATCAGCGCCACTACCTCCACCGGCTGCAGCTACAACAGGCTCTCATTGTTATTCGCATTCTGTACGAACATCCCGCGTTATGACTGAAACCCGGAGTTCCCCAACTGCAGCCAAGAAAAATCGCCAGCTGATGCCATCAAAGCGACTGAAGTTGTTGTCTTTTGTGCCCGTACCGAGCACTCGCACTCGAGACCAAACTATTAAACAAACTAGCAATAGCGTGTCGTCTGCATTGCAAAAACATCTGAGCTCAAGTAGAGAATTCGATGCTGGTGTCCAGTTAATATCGGACGAAAGGGGTTTCGACCTCTCTCGGGCTCGGTTACTCTTGAGACAGGCTACACAAGGAACGCTAACACATACGTTGACATTAAAAGAAACTGCAGAAATCGCAGTACAATTTTTAGAATCTAAAGCTGCAGCAGACTCGTCGGTGCTAGCACAGTGGGGCCGAGCACCACAGCCTGCCTCTCCAGGGCGTACGGTCGCGGTGAGTTTGCTGACACTAGAAGAACATGTGTTGCGCTCCGTCCTGCAACCTGCAGCGTTGAAACATGCATATAATGCTTACCCTACGACCTGGGCTGCTAAGTCAATAGCGCGACTAGCGGTCTTTCTGCAATCCGTTCAGCACCATTGTCACAAGCTAGGCGCTGCAGCTCCTCTGTTTGGCAGTCCGATGCCCACTCCATTTGAGCAAGTGTTTGAGGTATCATTGTTTCACTATTCATGGGTTGCCCAACTGCATAATGAGGCATTGCGCGATATGCGGACTTGGACAGGACTGGTAAGGCGGTCGCTGCAGCAGATCTTTGTGCAGAAAGTGCCTCATGGCAGCAACCAAGACACACGCAGCGAGCACTGGGAAAATTTAGGTGGTCATATTTCATCTAGCGAATGTGCACTGCTGGTGCAAACTTTGTACCCGCAACAGTCACCGACTGATAAAATGTGGCAGCAACGCCTGCTTCGACAGTTACGTGAATTGGCACAGGAAAAACAAGCCGCGCAGATAGGGGCGAGACGCCTGTCCGTGCTAAGCCCCAATACTGCTTTCCTAGGAGGTGCCACGTTTCGCAAGCTTGGCTATAATGTACGTAGTACGGAACCTCTAGCAGCCTTAAGGGTTTATAGCTCGGCACTCCAAGGAGCCTCCAGCAACCACGACTTGGATGTAGTGCGTACAACCGCCGAAGCGGCATCCAAAGAGTGCTTGCGGGAGCTTGGCTCTATTGGCAATGTAAACATTGAGGTTGAGATGGACTCGGAGATGGCAGGAGCCTTCCAGCTCCCAGCGCGTTCTGTCGTGTGGGTCTTGCTTGAGCATCAGCTCTGCAAGCAGGTTGGCTACTTTGCTCCGCTAGCTAGCGCATTTTCCGAAGCAGACATTGATTGCGACGGCTATCTATCTCGCATGGAATTCTCAAATCTTTTCTTACACCAACTCCATCATGATGATTACTCTGTTGTGCCTGAGACTCTGCACACAAAGCGCTACGGTAGAGATAAGATCGGAAATGTTGTACTTCTAGCGGTGGAAGGAGACATAGATGCGGTGAGCTCTGAAGATGCGCTCCAAAAAATATTGAAGCGAATTGATCCGTATCATGCGGAACGCATACCTTTCTGCCATGCTGCAACAGCGATGGGGGACCAAAGTGAGTGCTATTGACACAAATACTGAGTTTACTAAAGTTTTTATACATATATATTTTTGGCAAACCATTTAACTGCAATAATGATACACATATACGTATTAATATCTAATCTTCGAAGAAATGTAACATATATTCGCAGCAATTCATATATGTTTACATTAATACTTTACATGTCAGAGCTAAGAAGAACCATTTCCACTCCAAAGAGAATGAGAAAAGGTAAATACCTAGATAAAAATATGGAAAAGTAAATATGTACGCAAGCGCACAAAGAAGGAAAAATCTAGTGATACATATCATGTACCTAATTACTTATATCCATAAGATAAGATTAGTGAATAAATAAATAGAAAAATTAGACAGATAAAAAGACGCTCGAAAATGGTTTGGAAAATCCTCAAGTTATGATCAAGACAGACGCATTCTGTAGCATTATCTTGAACTAACTGGAAGATCATTAAGCATGAGTACTGATCAAGAGAAGATACTAGAACTAGAAGCCAAAGTGCGCCAACTCCAGGAGTGTCTCGGGCGCGTGGGGCAACCAAAGGAGAAGCGCAGTCAGAAAGACAATAATCAAGTCAAGGAGACAGCCCCCATTAAAAAAATAGATATTGATTCAAAAGGTCTTACAGCTAAGCCAGTTGGAGATACAGATCCTTCGAACGGAGCACAGGCGGGGGGTAAATCAAAACCGGCTCGCCACACAGTTACCTCGGAATTAAATCCTTCAACAACAAGTGGCAATGATACAGAGAATGTGACTACAGATTTAAGTATTGCAACTGATAAGCACAATGTTAATTCTTCTTCGTCCCGCAACGTCTGCCAGGTAGGGGTGACGCCGACACAATATCCTGACTTTAGCAATTCAGACAAACATGGGAATGGCTTGACTGCCGCTCCAATAAAAAAAGTAGGTGTTAGTCCATCCCGCCTTGCTCTATTTGACCATTTACCAACTCAGAAGGCAATTTCCAATCTCAATGATATCGATCCTGATCGCACACTACATTTGGGGATCGTCAAGCTGGGGGAAATGTATCGCACTGGCCTGCTGCGAGAAGACGACGATCGAGTTGCCGCGCTAGTAGCTGTTTTCTGCGCCGTCATTCAAGACTATGTTACTCCACCTAACAAGTCCCTGAGTTGGGATCTTGACAAGCACCTTCGACAGCAAGTACAGCACCTCGTCGACTGCCGAGCGCTGTGCGCTGGCATGGGCTGCCTAATCAAGCAGCTGCGTACACACATTTCCAGCGTACCACCAGACATGGATGAAATTAGCGCAAAGACCGCATTAACCGAGCGCCTGCATGCATTTATGGAAGACCGTATGGTTTTCGCCCGAGAGAGCATCGGTATGCTGGTGGCCGATGTGATCAGAGATGGAGATGTCATCCTCACGTTCGGTTCGTCACCACTTTTGCGTAAGGTTCTGCTCTCAGCTGCAGCTCACAAGAAATTCCACTTGATCGTGGTGGACTCGCGACCTCTGAGTGACGGACTGAGCACCTTGCGCGCCTGCTCCCCTCACATTGAGTGCGTGTACACGTCTCTGTCCGGAGTGGCTAAAGTCATGGGAGACGCGGCTCGCCAAGCTATGCGTAAGCGGCAAGATATGCGCGTGCTGTTGCCCGCAAGCGCCATGCTCTCCAATGGCAGCATGCTAGCCCCGGCAGGTACCGCTATCATCGCGTCTTTGGCACGGCAGGAAAAGTTGCCTGTGATCGCTCTCAGCGAATCGTACAAATTCAGCGAACGCGTACAGCTAGACTCCATCGTGCACAATGAACTAGGCAGTCCCCGCGAGATAGCTGTATCCGATGGAGTTGGTGGGGCTGTTCCACAGACTACTCCTGGGTACTACGGCACTGCAACCAAAGCTGATGGCGCAGCGCTGCCTTTTAACGTCGTGAACTTGCGGTATGATCTTACGCCAATAAGCAACATTAGCCTCGTTGCCACGGAAACGGGCCTTATTCCACCTACTAGTGTGCCAGTGCTGTTGCGCGAACTGCGACTTGAGATGGAGCGTAACGGTGCACTTCTACCTTAGCCAAGATATTATATATATATT
>JACCDO010235148.1_pt1 | contig 11866 bp, 13 predicted proteins | sample 7446101 | NCBI WGS metagenome assembly JACCDO01 (sample SAMN15323440, study PRJNA562643) | freshwater metagenome | isolation source: river surface water | place: USA:Blue River Watershed | collected 2017-08-16 | reverse complement strand
ATTGACCTCTAGGTTTCTGGCAGGGTATGCCTCAAACGACCTTAATATCGCCGCGTAGTTAGCGTAAATCAGGGGAATGATGCAAAAATAGGCAAACATCACAAAAACCAAAACATGAATCTCCGCATCTACCGCGCTGTCGGTTTCACAGGCATCGCACAAATTCTAGCCAGCGCAGGCTCTCATTACCTCCCTGCTGTCACCGCCATCCCAGCGAGCAAAGATCTCGGTTTATCACCCGCAACAATCTTCGCAGCTTTTTCTCTAGCGCTCTGCGTGTCTGCTTTTACTGGCCCCTACGTGGGTCGACTCGTTGACCGCTTTGGCGGTAGACCTGTCCTGATGATGTCGAGCGTGTCGTTTGCAATCGCGCTCACATTGTTAGGTTTTTCCCAAGGCTTGGTGTCTGTACTGATCGCCTATGCAATCTTGGGTTTTGGGATGGCGTGTGGATTGTTTGAGGTGGCCTTTGCCACGATCGTCCGCCTGTTCGGCAAAGAGTCACGCAATCCGATCACCGGCGTCACACTGATCGCCGGCTTCGCAAGTTTGGTGGGCTGGACAACCTCCGTCTACATCGAGTCCAAGTTTGGCTGGCGCGGTACCTGCTGGTTCTGGGCTGCCACCCACATACTGATTGGTTTGCCTGTCAACGCCTTAGTACCTAAACCTGATGCCGCAACAGCATCTAAACCGACAGCTGCTACAGCAGAAAAAATTGGAGCTGCGTCAGCAGAAGCAACGAAGGCATCATCCACAGATCAGAATGGTCCCGGCAAATACACAGGCGCCCTGCTCGCGTTTGTCTTCGCCGCCAGCTCCTTTGTGGGAATGGGCTTGATGACCCACATGCCACGCATGCTCGAGGGCATCGGTGTACCGCTCGCAGTGGCTTTCGCAATCGGCGCTTTCGTAGGGCCATCGCAAGTCTTGGGTCGCTTACTTGATTTCTTTTTTATGCGTCGTTGGCATCCGTTAATCAGCGCCCGCATCGCAGCGTTTGCGCATCCCGTGGGCGCGACACTACTCATGATATTTGGCGCGCCGGTTGCTGCACTCTTTGTCGTGCTCCACGGCCTCGGCAACGGCATTTTGATTATTTCGCGCGGCACCCTGCCACTTGCCATCTTTGGTACGCGCGGCTACGGGCAACGCCAGGGCTGGTTGATGATGCCCTCTAAATTTGCACAAGCAGCCGCACCCTTTTTATTTGGTTTAGCTGTCACTGAGTGGGGTTCGGGCGCCCTCTGGCTGTCCGGAGGACTTGGCATCGGAATCTTTGCTGCACTGTGCCTCATCTCAAGCAAATACAAACCAGATTAAACCTACCACACCGAAATCAATGAGCAATCAATCTACTGACGCAATTCGTACCACACCGCTATACAAAAAAGACTTTTCTTTTTTTGAAGCCGTAACGCTACGTTGGGCAGACAACGATGCCTATGGGCATATCAATAACGCCCACTACTATTCTTTCTTTGACACGGCAGTCGATGCATTTTTATTGCATTACAACCTGCGGCCGCACGTCGCTGGGGTCTACCAGACTCTGGTGGTAGCCTCGGAGTGTCGCTATTTCAGCCAAGTGTCCGCACCGGGCACAATTCAGGTGGGTGTGCGTCCGGGTCGTCTTGGACGCAGCTCGATCACGTACGAGGTTGCAGTCTTCACAGCCGATTCAGATGTAGCTGCGGCCCAAGGTCTGTTTGTGCACGTTTGTGTAGACCGTCAGTCACAGCGCCCGGAAGCACTCCCCGAGCCATTCCGCAAAGAGATCGAGAGACTGAAACCTGCTTGATTTCAGTCCCATCAAATCAAAACTTACTGACGCTCAATCCCAGAAATCTTGACCAGTTCGCCCCACAGGTCATAGTTCTGCTTAACGAACTTGCCAAAGTCGGCAGAGGTCGGGCTCATCACAACTTCTGAGCCTAAGGCGACAAGCTTTTTGCTGGTTTCGGGATCTTGCAAAGCACGGTTGAGCGCAGCATGGATCTTATCAACGATAGGCTGTGGAGTGCCCTTTGGTGCAAACATGCCAATCCACGCACCTAGGTTGAAGTCCTTAATACCTTTTTCTTCGAGTGTTGGTATGGCCGGATCCATTTCAGCGCGTCGACTCGTACTCACTGCCAAAGCATTCAGTCGGCCAGACTTATAGTGGGGATGCACCGTGACCATCGTATCGAAGGTCGCATCAACGTTCCCACCAATCACATCCGCTTGCGACTGTGAGCTACCTTGATAAGGTACGTGCACCATTTTTAGATTGGCCTTGGTCAACAACATCAGCATCACAAGGTGACTCGTTGTTCCGTTACCGATCGATGCATACGTTAATTTTTCAGGATTCGCACGCGCATACTCAACAAACTTCTCGAAGGTATCCAGGCCCTTCGTCTTGTTTGTCACGAGCATCATGGGTAGCCATGAGGTTTGTCCAATGGGTACGAAATCTTTAAGTGGGTCATAAGGCAGACTCTTGAACAGATGCGCCGCCGTATTCATTGGTGCCGTCGCGCTCAGCAGCAAGTTGTAGCCATCAGGCTTAGTTTTAGCAACCTCAGCGGGTGCTAAGGTGCCACCGACTCCAGGCTTATTGCGAACAATGATCGGTTGCCCCAGATCCTTACTCATCTTCTCGCCCAGAATCCGGGCGATCGAGTCTGTCGAGGTTCCTGGTGGGAACCCCACGTGGATAGAGATCGGTTTATCAGGAAAATTAGCCTGTGCTAGGGCGGATTGCACACCCGCAATTCCCAACACGCCGGCCAAAATCATTGTCGAAATCGGTTTACTCAGCTTTACCATTTAAATATCTCCCAACTCAGTTTTTCTTATACGTTTGTTTGAAGCGCAATTATGCCCTTTTTACGAGCCGTGTCGACACTTCCTCGCACAAGCGGGTAAGATTAACGACATCGAGTCCGTAGCATAAAAAGGATTGTTGAGACATGTCACACGTAGTCACCAAAGAGCAAGCTCTCAAAGAGCGTCACTATTACAAACTACCTAACGGAACCGATACTTGGGTATCCTCCTGTGTAGGAATGAACTCCGTTGAGCGCAGGGCAAAAAACATGCCTCCGCGAGCCCCAGAGGCGTTTCCGCCCCCACTGGAACCGATCGCCTTTCTCGTTGAACAAGGCGCCCACTCATCCATTCCTGGTCACTACCATCAAGCGGATCAGTTTCAAGTGTTTGTATCGGGTGAGGGTAAGTTTGGAATCAAGCCCATTGAGGGCATGACGGTGCACTATGCCATGGCATTTACTCCTTACGCACCGATTCATGCTGAAGGCACTAACGTCGAGTACTACACCTTGCGTAACGGATGGGATCCTGGCGCACGCTGGATGCCCGAACACAAAGATGCACTGAAAGGTAAGACTAAGTCTTACCGTCATGGCCTGGGATTAATTCCAGCGCTAATTGGCGATACGGATGGCCCAAAGAATATCGACGGAATCAAAACACACGCCGTTGTCCCAGCAGAAGCGGACGGACTTGGTGCGACACTTTTCCAGACGACCTCAGCACAAGTCATTTCTGGTCCAGCACCGGACACTGGCCGCGGTCAATACTGGATGGTCCTACGTGGCGCCTGCACGATTAACGGCGAAGATGCATTCGAACGCTCATTGATTTTTATCGCTCCCACAGACAAGGCGCCCGTCGTGCAATCCTCGAGCACGGGTGTTGCGATTATGTGTATGCAGTTTCCTAAGCGTGACGGCGCATAACCTCACAGGCCAAAGCAGAAAAAAAGGCGCCTGAGTGAAGGCGCCTTTTTTGATTAACGACCTTTGAATTGCGCAGCGCGCTTTTCCATAAAGGCAGTGCGCCCTTCTTTAAAGTCTTCGCTGGCAAAGCAATTCTTCACCATCTGTACTGCGCGATCCATGTCCTGCTCATCGGGATGTGCACATACTTGGCGAATATTGAATTTGCTTGCCGCAACGGTTAGTGGCGCATTTTCAGCAATCATCTTGGTGTACTGATCCACGACCGCATCGATCTCGCTACCCGAGCAGACGCGAGAAACAAAGCCCATCCGTAAAGCATCTTGCGCATCAAAACGACGAGCTGTGACGAAGATATCGGTTGCATTCGCCAAACCGATAATGTCCGTAAATCGCTTGATCCCTTTATGCCCATAACCTAGGCCTAACCGTGCAGCTGGCATTCTGAAGGTTGCGTCTTCGGAGCAAATCCGGATGTCGCACGCAGCAGCCAAACCCAGTCCGCCTCCGAAACAGAAGCCACGAATTTTTCCAATGACAGGTTTAGAGCACTCAACCGGCGCGACCATCGAGTCGGCCACCGCGTTGTCGTAATCATCCTGGGTCTTTGCCGAACTACGCAGCTTGTCGAACTGCGAAATGTCTGCGCCCGACACAAATGCCTTATCCCCTACTCCGGCAATCACGATGACCCGCACCTCTGGATCCGCATCAAACGCTCGGATCGCTTTTGGCAAATCGGTCCACATCTGGACGGACATGGCGTTCATCTTCGTGGGGTTGGAAATCGTGATCGTGCCAACAGCACCATTTTTTGCAGTCAAAATCTCGGCCATGAGGGGCTTCTCCAGTTATAGTTGTTCACATAGTAGTATCCCTTGCAATAATACTGAAAGCAACTTATAAAACCGTTTCCAGCCCCAAAAAAACAACAAGGCTCGATACAATTTTTTCGCAATCCTCTCTGATTCATTTCCATAAAAGCCATGTCAAAAATTCAAGCTTCATCTGCCCTGTCAAACCTCAAGGTTTTGGATATGTCCCGTGTGCGCGCGGGCCCAAACTGCGTGCGTCTCTTAGCCGACTTTGGCGCAGACGTCATCCGCATCGAACCCCCAAAAGGTGTTGACCCGAACGAAGGAATGTTTGCAGCAAATCGCGAAGGAGGTGACTTTCAAAACCTCAACCGCAATAAGCGAGCGATGACCTTGAACTTGAAAAAGCCAGGCGCACTTGAAGTCATGATGCGTTTGGTAAAAACCGCTGACGTGGTCGTCGAGAACTGGCGCCCTGACATCAAAAAGAAACTCGGTGTTGATTATGAGTCACTCGCAAAAGTGAACCCACGGATCATCCTGGCCAGCATCTCCGGCTACGGTCAAGAAGGCCCCTATTCCTCGCGTCCCGGTTTCGATCAGATCATGCAAGGCATGGGCGGATTGATGTCAGTCACCGGCATCCCCGGCCAAGGTCCAGTGCGCGCAGGTCTAGCTGTTGCGGACATGAGCGCAGGCCTCTACGCCGGCATCGGCATTTTGACTGCGCTTCTTGAGCGCGAGCGTTCAGGCAAAGGCCAGTGGGTTCACGCGTCCTTACTCCACGCACAAATCGCCATGATGGATTTCCAGGCGGCACGCTACCTCAACGAAGGTGACGTCGCAGGTCAAGCAGGTAACGATCATCCTACCTCGAGTCCTATGGGCTTGTTTGAAGCGAGTGATGGCGTGTTTAACCTCGGTGCTTCAGGTCAAGGCAACTGGGTTCGTTTATGCGAACTGATGCAACATCCAGAATGGATGAACGATCCTGACTTCGCCAATGAAAAAACACGCGCGGTAAACCGTGCGAAGTGCAACAAGGTACTCAACGAAGTGTTCCGTACCAAAACGGTTGCCTACTGGGTGGAATCGCTCAACAACGCAGGCGTGCCCGCTGGTCCGGTCTACAACGTTCCACAAATGTTCGCTGACGATCACGTCAAACAATCGAACATTTCAAAAATGGTAAATGACAAAAACGGAAAACAAAAAGGCTTTATTACACAGCCTGCAGTGTTGAGCCGTACCCCCGCCGATGTCGTGACCACTGCACCGCAGTGGGGTGAGCACACCGACGAGGTCTTGGGAGAAGTTGGCTACTCAGCCGACGAAATCGCCAAGTTCCGCGAACAAGGCGTTGTCTAGGCAAATGACTTTGCCTAGACGCGGCTTTACCTAAGCTTCGTCAACGATGGGGTTGGACAACACACCAATCCCATCGATTTCGATTTCAATCGTGTCGCCCTGCTTCATAAATACTGGTGGCTTTCGCGCGTAGCCAACGCCAGCTGGCGTTCCAGTGATGACCACATCACCAGGCTCTAAAGTCATGCACTCTGTGATCAACACAAGAGTTTCGACGATGCCCCACAAAAAGTTTTTGGTGTTTGCATCTTGCATGATCTGGCCATTCAGGCGTGACTGAATCCGCAAACCATCTGCAGCGCGTGGTAACTCGTCAGGTGTCACGAGCCAGGGGCCAAAAGCGCCAGTACCATCAAAGTTCTTCCCGATAGTCCATTGAGTCGATTTGCGCTGATAGTCGCGCAAACTACCATCATTAAATGCGCTATAGCCTGCCACATAGTCCAAGGCATTTTGCTCAGTAAGATGGCGCGCACGCTTGCCAACAACAAAAGCTAATTCCGCTTCGTAGTCGAATTTATCTGAAGCTTTAGGGCGAATCATCGGTGCGAGATGCCCAACCATCGAACTTGGACCACGCATAAAAAATGCCGGGTACTCTGGCCGCGCATGAACGCCCTCAGCCGCATGGTCTGCATAGTTCAAGCCAAGGCAAATAATTTTGCTAGGCTTATCTACCAACGGAATAAAATTTACGCCTGCCAGCGGCTGGATCACGGCGTTAGATGCCTTGGCGAGTTGAGCAACACGATCCATCGCGCCAGCAGTCTCGATGATTTCAAGCAGGCTTTTCGGTAGGGCTGCATCGGTCGCACATAGATCGATAAACTCTTTAGCATCAGGCGCGCGCAGCAAACCTACTCGCTTCTGATTGTTTTTATCTTGATAGCTAAATAAACGCATCTTGTGCTCCGGTAATTTTAAGAATGTATCGATTGGATTAATTTAACTAAAAGTGTACCTACATAACAACTAAATGACCTCACGCCCTAACCCGTTAACGCCAAGTGAGCGATATAGCCTGAGCGCGTTTCGCCAAGAGATCGAGCTTTTGCATCCAAGCGCGCGAGTACTTTCTTCGGTAAAGAGATATTCACACGCTCTATCTCATCAGAGAGTAATGCCGGATCGATTTCCACAATTGCCCAGACCCAACCCTTGAATTGCTTATTTTTTCGATGCAGGGCAATGGGCTGGGGAGGTGGAATGACTTGACCATGGTCGATAGCAACCTCTATCCAAAGTTCGATTGCTACCTTCGACTGCTCGATCGCATCATCAATACCAACATCAGATGCGGAAAAGCAACCGGGTAAATCCGGCACAACAACCCCCCAGGACGAAGAGTCATCACCCGGCTCAATTGCAATTGGATATTTCATGATTTTCGTACCTCAATACCAGCCGCCCTTAGGATTTTTTGTGTCAAGCCGATCCCAAGGTCTTTCTTCGGATGTGGCACCGACAGGTGACCACTCTTTTCCGGATGTGTGAACACATGATGGGACCCTCGCGCAGCGCGGAGTCGCCAACCCGCATCCGTGAGCACACGAATGAGATCTCTACTTTGCATAAATATTATACACACCATACACACAAAAGGCTTAGTACAAACGGTATATCACCAAGCCAATCGGGTTAAACAAGTAGCGTGCACACTAACAATTTATGCAGAAACATCACAATCGGAACACTGCGTAGATCAACTCATCCAAAGCCAAACACCGACAATAATCCCCAGACCTATCCGGTACCAGGCGAATACTCGGTAAGTATGCTTTGAAACGAAAGCTAGGACTGCGCGCACCACCAGCAGCGCGCAAAGAAAGGCACTAATAAAACCCACAGCAATCGCAAGCATGTCCTGTTGGCTCAGCAAGCCAGCGTGCTTATAGGTATCGTAGAGCGCGGCAGCGAGCATCGTCGGCATCGCGAGAAAGAAAGAAAACTCTGTCGCAGTCTTACGCTGAATACCAGACAACATGCCACCAATAATAGTGGCACCCGAGCGCGAAGTGCCAGGCACCATCGCCAAACATTGCGCACACCCAACCGCTAGAGCCTGCTTCCAGCTAATTTGCTCAAGAGTTCGAGCTTGAGGACGCGCCTCAAGCTCAGCAGCCGCTGCAGGCGAGCGGCGACGCTCGACCCACAGCATGATGAAGCCACCGAGCACCAGTGTGACTGCAACAACGCCTGAATGAAAAAACAAGGCCTTGATCATTTTTATAAATAGCAGACCAATAATCGCTGACGGCAAAAAGGCAATCAATAGATTACGCGTAAAGGCAACTTCAACTGGATCCAAACGTAACGTCCCGATAATCATCTGTATCAATCGCTGACGAAAAATCCACATCACGGCCAAGATTGACCCCAGCTGAATCACTACCTCAAAGACTTTTGCCTCATCGGATTCAAAATTGATCCAGTTACCAAAGAGGATCAAATGTCCTGTACTTGAAATAGGTAAAAATTCTGTGACGCCCTCTAAGACACCCAGAAAAAAAGCTTTCAGCAAATAAATAGTTTGATCAGTCATAAAAATTCAGGATGATCCTATGAGCTTAAGGACGAGGACTTGAGAATGTTTGGTGAGATACATAGCGCCCCTCTGCAGTCACGCGTGCCACCACAATATCGCCTACACCAATCGCTTGTCCGGTGAAGGCTTCAATATTCACGTGGTGGGTGACATAAATAAGTGGCTGCTTTGGATAAGCTTTTAAGTTGGCGGCGATCAAGCTTTGCAAAGCGCGATTCTGAGTGTCGCGCTGGCGCATGTCATCAAAAAAAGAACCAAGAGCGGCTTCAATCTTGACCGGCCCTTTATTCATCAGTGTGGCTGTATCAATGCAACGGCACCAAGCGCTACTAAACATCTTTGCGTTCTGAACTTTGCGGTCTGCAAGCCACTGACCGATGGCAACCGACTGTCTGCGACCATAATCGCCCAAATTGCGCTGGGTTGCACACTGATCCAACTTGTATCCAGCGGGATCACCCACACCCGGAGCATCAGCGTGCCGAATCATCAAAACATACTGACCATCGGTTAAGTTTTCGAGCAGATCCGCCTGAGCGATACCGACAGCACCCAACGTACAAAAAATGAATACAACTACGCTTCGCAGACATCTTTTAAGCCACTTATCTATTGAGATACGCATGCCTTGCTCCTAGGATTTACGCTCAAACTGTCTCAACTGTTTTGAATACCAAAACGGTGACACAGCAAGAATCACATTCATCATCGAAAAAATAATACTCGCCTTGTAACCACCAGAGAAGTCATAGATAAATCCAGAAATCATTGCACCGGCGGCTGCCCCAAGAGACATACACGCGTAGATCGCACCATAGATTGTGGCGACTCCATGACGGGGGAAGAGCCTTGTGCATAAACCTGAGACAATCGGACCACGCGCGCCTTGCGCAATTCCGAAAAATACAACGAATGTCATCAACAACCATTGTGACGGGAAATACATCAAGGCAAGCAGCGCACAAAGTCCGATCGACGTACACGTAAAAGTTAGCGTTGCAGTCCATCGTGCGCCAAGTCGATCTGCGAGTCGGCCGGCAGAACTAACTCCAAGAACAGACAAAATGCCTGCCAGACCAAACGAACTTGCAGCCTCGAGCGCTGAAAATCCAACGCTCACCAGGTACGGAATAATTTGTACTGTCACGGTATAGACCACGACAGAAGTAAAAAAGAATGCTTGAGCCAAGGCCCAAAATCCTGTGGTCTTCATCGCACCTAGCAATGGAGATCCAGAAATTTTTATGGCAGAAACAGGAGGGGTATCCACACGATTCGTAATAGTCTCAGACTGTATGCGTCGCCCAGCCTGGATAATCGACCAAGGCAACGCTAACACCAAGGGCAGTAACGCGATCAATATGCCACCCAAAGTGAAGTACGCGTTACGCCAGCCAATCACTTCATTCAGATACTGCGCGAATGGAACAATCGCCAAAGTGCCCGCGCCAAAACCCGCATAAGCAATTCCGATAGCAGTGCTTGTATTGTTTGGGAACCAACGACCAATCAAGCTTGCGGACGGGACCATACCCAATGCGCTAACACCAATACCACCCGCCAACCCGACACAAAGATGAAACTGCCAGAGTTCGGAGAGGTTCCCGGCGAGGAAATACCCAACCCCTAAGCTGAGCAATCCTAACAAATATACGAAGCGTGGCCCACGACGATCGAAGAGCATCCCGATAAAAGGTGCCGACAGTCCATTAGCAATGTTATAGATTGAATACACGCTCGTAAGCTCAGAGCGTGTCCAGCCAAATTCCTTCTCGAGTGGCAGAAGGAACGTTACGTACGCGTCACCCACTCCGCGACCGAGCATGTTGAACAAGAAACAAATCAACAACACGATCACCGCCATCCTGGCATCGGATGGGCGTTTCTGGATCATGCGGGACGGCACTTCATGAAGCCGGAACGACGGCAGATACAGACAACTTCGTCACGCTGGTTGATACCACGATGTTCAAACTCAACGATGCCCGCATCACCACGCGACTTACTTAAACGCTTAGAAATGATTGTGGTCTCAACACGAATGGTGTCGCCATAAAACACAGGGTGCGGAAAGCGCGTGTCCGTCATGCCGAGGTTAGCAATGGTTGTACCCAGCGTGGTTTCCCCCACCGTGATGCCGATGACTAAACCCAACGTAAACAGGCTATTGACCAGAATCTGACCAAACTCGGTTTTAGAAGCAAACTCTTTATCCAGATGCAAAGGCTGAGGGTTCATCGTGAGCGTCGAAAACAGCACGTTATCCATCTCGGTGACGGTACGCGTCATGGAGTGCTTAAAAAGTTGACCCACTTCAAACTCTTCAAAATACAGACCGGCCATCAAATTTCTCCTAATAGGATTTAGGCAAGCCAAGCACACGCTCGGCGATAAAGCACAACACTAATTGGGGGCTCACAGGCGCAATACGTGTAATCAAGACTTCGCGCAGGTAACGTTCCACGTGATATTCCTTGGCATAGCCAAATCCACCGTGCGTCATCACAGCTGTCTGACAGGCATTAAACCCCGCCTCGCCGGCCAGATACTTCGCGGCGTTCGCCTGAGCACCGCAAGACTCGCCTTTGTCAAAGAGCGTTGCAGCCTGCATCACCATCAGATTCGCAGCTTCAAGCTCCATCCAGCATGCTGCCAGCGGATGTTGGATGCCTTGGTTTTGACCAATCGGTCGATCAAAGACCACGCGCTCACGGGCATAGTTCGTTGCGCGCTTAAGCGCAACCTTACCCAGTCCAACCCCTTCTGCGGCGATTAAGATTCGCTCAGCATTCATGCCATGCATGATGTATTGAAAGCCTTTGCCCTCTTCGCCGATACGATCTGCCACAGGCACCTTCAACCCGTCGATGAATAACTCATTTGAGTCAACGGCCTTCCGGCCCATTTTTTCAATTTCATGGACCTTGATGAAGTTGCGATCAAAGTCGGTATAAAACAGACTCAGGCCATCCGTGTGTTTCTTTACGTCCTCGAGCGGAGTCGTACGCGCTAGGATCAACATTTTCTCTGCAACTTGAGCAGTAGAAATCCAAACCTTGGTCCCGCTCAAGACATAGTGATCACCAGACCGCTCCGCCTTCACTTTAAGCTGCGTGGTGTTTAACCCCGTATTCGGCTCAGTCACTGCAAAACAAGCCCGCTCTGCACCCGAGATCAGTGGCGGCAGCATACGTTTCTTTTGCTCTTCTGTACCAAACTGCACAACAGGGTTCAAGCCAAAGATATTCATGTGCACAGCCGAAGCACCGCTCATTCCGGCGCCAGATTCGCTGATGGTTTGCATCATGATCGCGGCTTCAGTGATCCCAAGCCCTGAGCCACCATAGGCCTCTGGGATACAAATCCCTAGCCAGCCATCCTTAGCGAGCGCT
>JACCDO010000505.1_pt1 | contig 11866 bp, 12 predicted proteins | sample 7446101 | NCBI WGS metagenome assembly JACCDO01 (sample SAMN15323440, study PRJNA562643) | freshwater metagenome | isolation source: river surface water | place: USA:Blue River Watershed | collected 2017-08-16 | reverse complement strand
TTTTCTTCTTCAACATTTCTTTTTTTATATTTTCTTTTCGTAACCTCTTTATTTGCTTTTTCGATGAAATCCATTTTATTTCTATATTTATAATCTATTTTTCACTTTATATTCATATTTATTTAAAAAATAATTTATTATTTAAATAAAATTTAAAAATCTCTTTATATTGCGCGTTTAAATTATAAGTTTCGAAATGTAAGGAAATAGAATAACTGTTTCCCGCACATTCTATCAATATATTTCTTAAAGAATTTATATATTGTTTTGAAAGAATTGTTCGGGAAACAATTATTTAAATAAAAATTAATTAAATAAAATCCAAAAATCTCTTTATATTGCGCGTTTAAATTATAAGTTTCTAAGTGTAAGGAAATAAAATAATTAATTAGTTAAACAAAGTTTTCAATATCATATAAATAAGAATGTAACATATTATAGATGGAAAATAAATGAGTTGAAGGATTATAATATTTTGATATTTTATTTAAATAAATAAATTTTTCATCTTCATCATAAATACTATTTTTTTCAAACCAAAATTTAAATAATTCTAAATCTTCTATTTCCGTTTTCTTTTCAATAAATTCAGAAATATATTCATATAAAAATCCTATTTTACTATTCTCTAAACCATCTTGAACTCTATATTTTTTATAACTATTTTTTAAAGAATCAATATAAATAATAGGTTCTTGGAAAGGATATTGAGATGTTATAAAAATAAAAAGATTATGGTCACATATTTCAAAAGAAATTTGAAGTAATACAATGGAACCATATTTTTTTTGATATAATGGTTGAAATGATATATTAAATAAAATATTTAATTTTTCTAATAAATTGATTTCATATTCTAAACGTTTTGAAATAATATGTATTGAACTTAAACTTAAAGATAATTGTGGAATATAACCACTATGTATAATATCTTCAATTTTTTTATTTTTTGATTTTTCTGAATTTAATATTTCAGAAATAATATTTTCATAAATAAAAGACGCTAACATTATTTATTAATCAAAATAAGTGAATTTCTTTTATAATTAAAAATTATTTTAAAGAAATAAAATGAAGATAATTTTCATAAGTATAAAAAACACGATGTTTTCTATAATTTAATAAAAGTTTATCTAAAGGAAATTCATTTTGAATTTTTTTAAGAAAATTTTGATATTCATTTTTTTCAGATTCTTCATTTGGAACTTTTATTTCTTTGGAAAGGAATTTAATAAATATTTTTGTAGCGTCATCAATATAAGTATTTTTCTTTACATCTATTTGTGGAATATTTTCTTTTTTTGTTAAAGAGATGGGAGAAGAGTCATCTTTATTGAATATTTGAAAACTATCATGCATATTTGTAGGAGATTTATTTTGTTCAATAATAAATTTATTTAAATAAAAATTATTTTGTAATAAATAATATTTTAATAAAGATTGAATAAGTTCTAAAATAAAATCTTGAATATCAATAATTTTATATTTTTGAAGAAAAGCAATTTGAATAGTACAAATAGATTGAAGATTTTTAATTTCATCCCGAAAATAATATAAAATAACATCATAAATAACTTTTTGTAATTCTTGAATATTATCTAAATTATTGCTAATACCGTGAATATAATAAAAAGAACCTTTAATACCTTTTAAAATTAATTTAATAATTTTTTCGGAGAATTTTTCTTTTTGTAAAAAAAGTTTAAAAGAAGATATATCAAATTTATTTGAATAAGAATATTTATAAGAATCATCTTTTTTATTATTTATAAAATCAACATAATCTAAATAAAATTGAATAATATCATTATTTAAAAGATTAGAATTATCATTATCTTCAAAAAGTACATAATTCGAAAGTGAAGAAGACCACATTTTTTCAAGTTCGCTTAAAGAATATTTAAAAGAATTTTTATTTTTTAAAAGATTTTGAATATTTTCAATTGAAATAGTATTATTTTTAGAATCATTTTTAGAATTTATTTTAAATTGAGATTCATTAAATTGTGTTTTTAAAATATTTTTTTCATCATCACTATCATAATCAATTAAGTTATCTAAAGAATATTTATTTTGAAGGAAAGATTCAATATTTTTATGAATATGAGAAAGAATAAAAGAGTCAATTTTATTAAATAAATATTTTTCAAAAAAATCAATCATATTATATTTATTTTGATAAATATTCATATATTGAAAAGAAATAAAATAAAGTTTATTATTATCATTATCATTACCTTTTAAAATAATATCACGAAGTTGAATAAAGTGATACCATTCACTTTGTAAATTCCAATATTTTTGAATATAATCCACAAATTCAGATTCAGAAAAATTCAATTCAATACATTGATGATAAATTTTCATTACATTATGAATATAATTACAATCATATGCTAAATAAATATGTTTATTTTGAATACCATATAAATGTGCTTTTAAAAAATGAATATATAAAAGATGTGAAGAAGAATTATTTGGAGAATTTAAAATATTTTTTAAATAAATATAACCTTCTTTTAAAGGATAAATATTACCACCATCAATAAGATGAGTATGATTTAAAATATTTAAGAAATCAATTTTAATAGAAGTTTCAATAGTTTCAGAAAGAATATATTGATGAAAAATATCAATTTGAAAGTCTTTTAAAATAAAATAAATATTTAATTCTTTACTATTTAAAGAATGGACTTTAAATTGTGTATAATATTGTTCAATTAAATTTTTACATCGAGATGATATAAGATGTTTTAATTCAATATTTGATTCAAAATCTTCTTTAGATAACCAGAATTTATTTTCATTCATAATTTTATCATAAAGCATAAATTCATTTAAATTAATATAATTATTATCGGAATAAATAAATTCGTAAGAATAGTTATTTTCGAGGTTTTTTTTAGAATTTTTTTCATAAATGTGGGAAGAAAATAGACCAAGTTTTTTATTTAGTTCTTCGTTTAAAATATAATTATTTGATATTTGAATTTTTGTAGCACCTAATTCTTCAGCAATTTGACAAAAAGAACGTAATAAATATTCATTTTTTTTATAAGCATAATGTTCAATAGAAATACATTGAATCATTTTGGAGAAATGAATTTTTTTATAAAGAATATTTGGTAAAATTTCATTTTCATAAAAAAAGTATTCTTTTTCTTTAAAATGAAAAAGTTTATATTGAATGGGAATATGTAAAGAAATATGTAAAATTTGAGAAATATCCATAAAAAGATTTTCATATAATTTGGAAGAAGTATATTTTTTATGAAATTGATTAAATAAATGTATAATATATTTTAAAAGATGAACTTTTTCATAAGGAATTACAGCAACATCTTCTTTTTCTAAAGAATCTTTTAAATGAATAGAATTTTTATAAAGAAAAGGGAAACAAGAAGATGAAACATTTTTAGAAATAGTGTAATAAATATTTGGTAAAAAAATAATATATTCTTTAATAACAAAATGAAAATAATGAATGATTAAAGAAGAGTTTTTCATAAGAAAAGTAACATCATTTTTAGAAAGAAATGTATATTGAGAAAAATAAAGTAATGTTTTATTTAAAATTTCTTCTTTATAATTCATTTTTTAAATATATATATTTTTTTTTTAAATAAATTATATATTTTTTTAACGAATATTTTCTTAAATAATAAAATATTATTTAACAAATATTTTTCCCAAACAATGTTTTCAATATAAGTTATAAATAATATATATTCAAATATTGAAATAATATTTTATATATTTTCTGAAAACAATGTTTGGGAAAAAGTATTATTTAAATAAAAAAGTATTATTTAAATAAAAAAGTATTTGTTAAATAAAAATTATTGAGTGTAACTAGCAACAACAGTATTAATAAAAGTTTGTAAATTTGATTGTGGTACATTAAAAGTTTGAATAATAGTATATTTACCACCTTTTACGGCAGGTAAATATTTAAGTTGAACAGTATAATTTGAACCATATTTAAGAAAAAGGAAAACATAACGACAATTCATACGACACATAGTAAAAGCACAGTCAGGTTGAGGCATTTTTTAAAATAAATTTACTATATATAAGTTATATAATAAATTTTATGGAAAGATATAAAATAATATTTAATAATGTAAAACACGAGGAAATCCATTATCAACAAATAAAATTTGAACGCGTTCCTTAGGATTTGAACGCAAACCAAATGCTTCAGACATTCCAGTATCAACATTCCAAACACTATTATTATAACGTGATGTAATACCATTACTTTGAATAGTATGACCAACAACCATATGTTTAGCATTTAAAGAGCGGAGAACTTCATTAATTTTGAATGAATTATTTGAATTAGTGGAGAAATCGCGATTCCATAAAACGGAATTTTGTTGAATAAAAAGTTCTTTAAAATAATCTTTTTTTTCGTGTATTTTATTACCATATAAATAATCACGCATAATTAAATTAATATCTTCAATAGAATATTTTTTAGCAATTTTAGGAGAAATACCACCGTGACAAAAAACATAATCACCTATTTTAATAACAGGATTCCAAGTACATGCTAAATATTTAGCAAAAGGATTACCAACTTTAAAATATTCATTTCTAGAAGAATTATTACGAATAAAGTGATTCATACCTTCTTCAGAAACATAATCATAAATTCCCATAATATTCATTAATTCGTGATTACCTAAAACACAATGAAAACCACCATTTGCCTTATATGATTGATATTGTAATTTTAACATTAAGGCACATATTTTAAATTCACTATCTTCATCATTTGTATATCTTAAACGCGGTTTTCTATCAAATATATCACCAATTTGAATAACGTGGGCATTACCACCAATCCAATTTAATTTTCTATCAATAACATTTGCTAAACGCAAACAATAAATAAATGCTTTTAAATCTCCGTGAATATCTCCTATAACATACATTTTATCACATTTTGGATAAATACCTTTTTGATAATATGTTGTAAACCCATCTAAATCCATTCTTCCAAAAATATATAATCTATTTCTATTATATATTTCATATTTTTCATAAATATTATTTAAATAATTTACTTATTTTCATTTGTTAAAACACCATTTTCTTGAACATTTGGAGCGTTATTTACAGGAATAGCATTCATATTAGCATTACCAGTATTCATAGAAGGAGTATTCATAGCAACATTACCAGTATTCATATTTTCGGAAGGTACATTTGCTACAACATTATTTTTCTTAGATGCTGATTTGGATTTGCTTTTTGATTTTGATTTACTTTTCATAACACTTTTACTCTTTGATTTCGATTTACTCTTCATCATCATTTCACTCTTACTTTTACTCTTTGATTTATTTTTCATAGTCATAGGAGCAGGACCACCAACCATAGAAGTATATTCTGATTCAGTTAATGCTTTTACATCGGGTTTAACGTGAGTAGTAATTGTTTTATTTTTACCGGTTTTAATATTGTGACCAACAAATTTAGTAATAGATTTTTTAAGTTTATTGTCACCAACATAATAGAATTTATCAATAGGAACACCACGATTACCAAGTTCTAATAAACAGAAAACAACACGTTGATTTACTTTGGATGAACTTTTACCACTTTTTTCTGCTTCTAATTGTAATGAACGAGCAATACGACGATAACATTTACGAGCAGCACTTAAAGGAATATTATCACTATACATACCATGAGGATTTTTAGATTCGATAATTTTTCCTTTAGATTCTTTGTATTTAATTAAAGGTTCAGATAACTTAAAACGACGTTCTTGTTTATTACCTTTCGAAGTATTTACTTTATTTTCCATTTTTTAACGAATTATCTCTATACTTTAGAATTAGATTTTTTCTCTATTTCAAAATATATAATTTTGAAATAAATATTTAAAAAATAATTATAAAAAAGAAGTTTCAAATAAAGAAATATTTTCATCTTTTTCTTCTTCATCAACATTTTTTAAAAAAGTTTCTTGAACTTCTTTTATATTATTTTCTTTTAAATAATTATCATTCCACTCAATACGAAGAGTAGCAATAAAACCATTATTTCCTTCATAAATTCTTTTTTTATAAATATTCGAATGAATTAAAGAAGAAGCATTTTCCAAAAAAGAGATAGAATCATCTAATTCATCACGCGTTATACCTTCAACTTCACCATTATCACAAACACCTAAAATAAATATTGCTTTACCATTTCCTTGAAAAAGTCTATATTTCATTTGACTAGCAATATGATGTAATTTTTTTTTATAAATATCTTTATCTTTATAAACGAGTTTTAATTTATATTCACAACGTCCTTTATTTTTTTCAGGAGGAATATTATGAATTTTCCGAATCATATTCTATATTTTTCTTTAAAAAAAATTTCTTTACATTCGAAATATAAAAAAATAATATAAAGAAAATAGTGTAAAGAAAATAAATAGAAAAAATGGAAGAAAAAGCACTTATAGTAAGACAACCTACAATAAATCATTATGTAACGAAATATAATACTCAAGATTCAAATTTGACAACAAATGAAAGAGTAGATATAATAAAAACATTATCATATAATTTTTTTGATAATCATACAATGGGATTAAGTTATTATTTAATGAATAATACAATACCAAAATGTGAATATGTATTAGCACAATATGGATTTAATAATTGTAAGAATGATGAAGAGAAATATCATTTAATGATGGTATATAAAGTATGTTTAGAGCAATGTTATAAAGATTATTTTTCATTTGCTCCATTAGGATTTATATATGAATATTTTAAGAATGATATGTTAGATGAATTTATAATAGGGTCATATAACAGAATAGGGTATAACGATGTACATATTAAGTGGTTTATGGAAAATAAAGATAAAGTAAAACATTATTATAATTATGATTATTTTATGGAAAAACGTAAAATATTATATTCTAAAAAATAAATATAGAACATATTTTTTAAATTATAAATGATACCAAAAATAATTCATCAAACGTGGAAAACAAAAATAATTCCGGAAAAGTGGGGGGAAATGGTAGAAAGATGTAAAGAATTACATAAAGATTATGTATATATGTTATGGACAGATGATATGATGGAAGAATTTGTAAAAAAGGAATATCCAGATTTTTATGAAACATATAGAAAATATCCGTATCAAATACAAAGATGTGATTCTTTTCGTTGGTTAGTATTATATAAATATGGTGGAATATATTTAGATTTAGATATAGAATGTAAAAAAAGTTTAGATGAATTTCGTAAATATGATTTAGTAATAACACGAAGTTTTAATATAACATCTTCGATTACAAATTCATTTATGATGAGTATTCCAAAACATAATTTTGTTAAAAAAATAATAGAAAAGTTAAAAGAATCATATAATGTATGTCCATATTTTGGGAAACATATAAATATAATGACAAGTACAGGTTCATATTTTTTAACAAATATGGTAAATAAATATTTAATACCATATTATGATGAAAAAAGTTATTATATAATGAGTGGGAAAGAATATGGAGGAGATTGTAATGTATGTAATACGGAATGTGATGGAGGGAAGTATTTTTATCATATAGTGGATGAAAGTACTTGGAATAATGTAGATACACATATATTAAATTATTTAATGTGTAATAAAAAAATAATAATTATCATCATTCTTCTTTTTTTAATTTTATATTTATTATTCAAACATAAATAATTTTCTAAAATATAAGTTATAAATATTTTTATTTATAATTTATTTATTAAATAATAAATTATTTGTTAAACAAAAAATAAAGGTTTAATAATACCTTCTTTTTTACAAAAGGGACAAAGATGACTTCTATTTTTGATACCACAACTTTTACAAATAACGTGACCACAAGTAGTATAATAACATTCAATATTATTATGTAAGCAAATAGAACAAGTATATTTAGTAATAACTTTTTGATATAAATTTTTTTGTAAATATTTGATAGAATGAAAGATATCGTGAATTTCGGAAGTAGTTTTTTGAAGAATATTTTGAGCGTCTTGTAATAAAGTATTGCGAATGGAAAAATCAAATTCATCAACTAATTTGGAGAAAGGTAAAATAGAATCGTTTTTTAAGAGAACTTCATAATTAGAAATAAATTTAATTTTATTTTCTAAAATAAGGATGTGATGAATATATATTTGAATTTTGTTAAATAATGTTTCAATTTGAGCGGAAAGTTTAAAAATAGTATTTTCAATAATAATCGTTTTTTTATTATAATCATCTAAAGAAAATCCTAACATAGATTCAACATTGGATGAAATTTTAGATTGATATTCTTCATTATTTTCTAAAGAATTATCAAATTGTTTATTACAAATTTTTTTAAAATTTTCTTGAATATGTTCAATTTGATTTTCTAAATGAACTAAAATATGGTCTCGAATAGGTGATAAAGAAGATTCATTTAATAAAGATTTATTTTCTAAAAAACGGAAATCATTTAAAAAATCATAAAATTGAAGTAAATTATTTTGAGTATCTATATGATTTGAACTATTTTTATCTAATATAGTTTTAAAAGATTCAATTTCTTTAACATATTCTTGAAAAGATTCTTGAAGAGATTCTTGAAATGAATTTATTTCACTATTAAAAGTTGGATTATTTTGATTATCTGAGTTATTTGGATTCATTTCTTTTTTATAAAAAGAAGAGAAAATAAAAACTAGAATGAAACGAAATAAAAATATAGATGAAAAATAGGAAGATGAAAAATATTCATATTTACATATTGTTAATAATATTTATATTATATATAATATTACAATTTCATAATTATTGTGAAAATAATCCTTTAAGACATACATTTTTTGAAATATTCGAAAGTATGGGATTATATAAAAAAGATAGTTTATGTTTTTATAAAAAATAATTATAATAAATAGATTAAAAAAATGAAAATTATTAAAAAAATTATAAATTTTTTAAATAAAAAAAGATATTATATAATATTATTATTTATTTTACTTTTTCTTATTCTATTTTTTCATTTTAAAAAATATAAAATAGAAAATTATCAAAATGAAAAACCATATATATGGTATTATTGGGAAACATTACCGAATAAAAAGAAACCAGCATATATAGATATATGTTATGATTCAATAGTACATAATTGTAAAGATTGTTTTGATATAATACATTTAGATGAAAAGAATATATATAATTATTTACCGGAATTAAAGGAAGAGCATATACAAAACTTTGATAAATTATCAATCCCTCATAAAACGGATTATTATCGATATGCTTTATTAGAAAAATACGGAGGAATATGGATAGATGCGGATACAATAGTAACACGTTGTTTATGCCCATTATATAAAAAATTAGAAGAAAGTAATAAAGATTATATAGGGGTAGGATGTGGAAGAAGTAAAGGTTCATGTGAAAGAAATCCGGATGGGAAAGGTAATCCAGTAAATGGATTAATGATGAGTAAAGAGAAAACGAAATTTATGAAGTGTGTTCGAGATAAAACGAAGAAAGTAATAGAAGAAAATGAAAATTTTGGATATCACGCAATAGGAAGAAGTGTTTTACAAGAATGTATAGAAGAAATGGATTCAGAATGGGATTATATACACGTATCACCAATATGTCAAGAATATGATAGTAACGGGAAGAAGTTAAATAATATAATGAAACCATATAATGTGAAGGATTGTAGTAAAGAAAGGTATTTTTTCTTTTTGTATAATACGGCACCGGGTTATCCGGAATGGTTTAAAGAATTGAGTAAAGATGATTTATTGAATGAACGTGGTCCAGAAAAATATTATTTAAAAGAAATATTTGATGAAGCATTTTCTCAAAAAGAAAAATGTTTATAAAAATAATTTATTTTTTTAATGTAAAGAACTTTTTTTAAGTATATAAATATGATTCATTTTTTATTAAAAATATAAAATGAATAGAAATGTTTCCCATACATTGTTTATAAACAATTCTTTCATTCTGAATAAACATTTATTATAAACAATGTGTGGGAAACATTATATAGAATATTTATTTAAGAAACAACGGAATATTCAAAATCACGAAAAATAGAATCGAATTGTGTAATGTGGTAATTAGAAATAATAAATTTGCGATGAATAATGAAGTCTTTTTCTTTTTCAAAATTTTCAAGAAATTCAAAAAAAGTACAAATAAGTTCATCCATAGGGTAAGATAAATGTTGATTAAAAGAAAAGTCTTGAATAAAAATATCGTGCGCACCGTGCTTAGAAAATTTATAATTATAATTTAATTTAGCGGAAATACAAATATTATTTTGGTCATCACATAATAAAAGAACAAATTCATATTCATTTTGTTGAAAAACAAAGTCTTCAAATAAATTTTTAAGTAAATGTTCTTGATGATGAACAGTAGAAAAATTACGAATTAAGGAAGTATATTTAGAGAAATCATCAATAGTTAAATAACGGAAAATGAATTCTTTAAAAGTTGTTTCACTAGAATTATTTTGAAAACTCATAATAAATTTTTATTAAGTATATATTTAATAAAAATAATTTTTTTAAAAAAAAGAAACAAATATATATTATTTAAGCAACACGGAAAACCATAATTGTTCTTGCCGCATTTGTGACAGCAGTTGTATTTGTTGAAGAAATTGCTTGAACACTATATGTAAAAGTACCAGCACCGGGGGTATCAACATAATATCCGTGTAAAGTTATTGTAGAACCATTTGTTAAACCATTAAAACTACATAAACCATTTGCTGTTGATGTTAAAGTAGCACCAGCATTGACTAAATTTGTAGTACCACGAATAATAGTACTATTTATTGCTGTACCATTACCTAAAGTTGTAGTAAAACTATATTGAATTAAATAACTTGCTCCAGCAACTGCGGTAATAGCAGAAGCGCTATAAACAGTTGTAAGTGTATTTGATGCTAATGCTACACCTGTTACATTTTGTGTAGCATTCAAAAAAGATGTTGCTGAACCTGTATAACCTGTATAACCAGTATAACCAGTATAACCCGTATAACCAGTATAACCAGTTGGACCAGTGAAACCAGTATAACCAGTATAACCTGTATAACCGGTATAACCGGTGTAACCAGTAGCACCATAGAATAAAGAGTTATTTTTGTATAAATCACCTGTTAAATTAATATTACCTGAAACATCAAGAGCATATGTTGAACCAACAGAAGTTTTGTTAATACCAATTTTATTAGAATATGTTGTGTAATTGCGGAAATCACCTAATGAAACAGAATGAAGATTATAAACACCTGTATTAGCATCAGTTAAAATAAAATCACCAGAACTATTTAATAATAAACTTCCAACAACAGAACCTAAATTTTCAATTTCAAACCCAGCACCATTGTATGAAGTACCATTTTTATTTAAAGTAATTGTTTTATCAGTTACAAAAGTATTTGTAGTTTCAACAGTTGTTAAATTACCGCTTAAATAAATGTTATCACCATTACCACCAATATAAATATTTTGACCAACACTATTTGGATTACCAATAAAAATATTACCATACCCCGATTGACCACCTAAAATAATATTATTACCAGAAGTTAATTCTAAGTAACCTCCAACATTGGAAACATATAAAGTAGTTGTGGAAGGAATAATAAGATTTCCGGAAATATTTAAATTACCATTAATAGTCGCAGCACCTAATACATCAAGAGTGTATTGAGGTGATGAAGTACCGATACCAAGACGATTATTTTTACCATCTAAGAAAATAGTATTTGTACCAACTTGAACATTTCCATCAACAAAAAGATTTCCACTCACATTTGCTTCACCAATTACGCTCAAATTATATAATGGATTTG
>JACCDO010484790.1_pt1 | contig 11867 bp, 18 predicted proteins | sample 7446101 | NCBI WGS metagenome assembly JACCDO01 (sample SAMN15323440, study PRJNA562643) | freshwater metagenome | isolation source: river surface water | place: USA:Blue River Watershed | collected 2017-08-16 | reverse complement strand
TGGTGTCTCCGCCAGCTTTTCTTTTGACTTCTGCGATTTCAAGTTTCTGTATCTGTCTTGCCTGTTTGCTGTCTACCTGACGTGTTGTACACAATATCGTATCACCATCTACTATTCCCATAGCTGTCAAGGTAGTTGAACTATCGCCGTAGACCACATCGTTAACAGCAGGATTATTCAATAAGCTTATTCTATAATAATCTGTGGGCAAACCTTCGTCTGTGGCTATAGCTGTAATCAATTGGTCCACAGTAATAGTCAGTGCTACAGTCACTGAATCTTTGATGCCTGTAAGCCCCCAATAGTTTATTGTGGCCATTATCTAACTCCGTATACTTTGCCTGGATATAGGCTAGGATGCTCGCCCTTGATATCTGCAGGATCTTTGGGTGTTTGCATTCCGCCGCCAGCTTTGGTTGTTACTGCATCTAACCCTGCATATTCTTCTTTGGGTGTGTTTGAATATTCTGTAGGTTCGCCTTGATCAGCGAGGTCTACTATCTGTCTAAATCTACGGATATCATCCGGGGCGAACTCTTCTTCTGCAGGTTCACCTTGTTTTTTCATAAAACCCACTATGTTGTCATAGTCTGCCATGGTAACAGGGCCCTGCTGTGACATTTTAATAACCGCTTCTGCAACATCATGCAAATCAGCATCTTGTTTTACATCTTCTCGAGCAAGTTCTAATAATCTTATGAATAAGGGTACATCTAGTTGTACGATATCTGCCATAGTTAAATCCTCAGTCTAATATTTAGCGGTTAAATACTCTTACGATGATAAACAAAGAACCCTTCAAAAAACTAATCTTAGATCTTAAAGATTCGGGAAAATATCGTGTTTTTAACGATATTATTCGAGAGCGTGGAGATTTCCCTAAAGCTATCTGGTATGGCCCGTACAATATTAAAACCATAGTAAACTGGTGCTCAAACGACTATTTAGGAATGGGGCAACACAAAGTAGTATTAGATGCAATGCATACAGCTTTAGACCAAACAGGTTCAGGTTCAGGAGGTACAAGAAATATCGGTGGCACTAGCCACTATCATGTCGCTCTAGAACATGAGCTAGCAATGTTACACAACAAGAGCAGAGCTTTATTATTCAGTTCTGCTTACGTGGCTAACGAATGGAGTTTGATTGCATTATCTAAAATTATTCCTAATATTCATTTTATTTCAGATGCTAACAATCACAACAGTTTAATAGTGGGTATAAGTCATAGCAAAGCTTCTAAAACTGTCTTTAAACACAATGATCTAGATCATTTAGAAGAGATACTGTGCTCAGTAAAACTAGCAGGTCAAGTGCCTTGTATAGTATTTGAATCAGTCTACAGTATGGATGGCGATGTAAGTCCTATCAAACAAATCTGCGATCTAGCAGACAAATATCAAGCTATAACTTACATAGACGAAGTACATGCGGTAGGACTCTATGGAACCCACGGGGGTGGGAAGGTTGAAGAACTCGGGCTTGAATCCCGTATTGACATAGTCAATGGTACCTTAGGGAAAGCCTATGGAGTCCAAGGTGGTTATATAGCTGCCGATGCAGACGTAGTTGACGCCATCCGTTCTGTGGCCGCAGGATTTATCTTTACAACTTCAATGTCGCCTGTGGCCTGTGCAGGTGCTCTAGCTGCTGTGAAGTATCTCAAAGATCACAACGAGATTCGAGAGAAACATCAGGAACGTGCCAATAAACTTAAACAACTGTTACGAGAAAATGAACTACCAGTAATGGATTGCTCCACAACTCACATCGTTCCTTTATTGGTAGGTGAAGCTAAGAAATGTAAAACAATGAGTGATATGTTATTGAATGAGTTCAGTATCTATGTACAACCTATCAACTATCCTACTGTAGATGTAGGTACTGAAAGGTTACGTTTTGCACCTACCCCGTTTCATGATGATTCTATGATGAATGATTTGATTGTTGCCCTGAAGTCTGTGTATCACCAGGTGCAAGTCTAAATCTATCTTCTACATAGTCAGCAGTTCCAACTTCAAAGATAACCGAACCGGCCACTAGTGCTTCTACTTGATGTGGACCTAATGCTCCGAAATCTGCAGTTTTACCTTCTTCCAAGACAGCTTCTTTGACTTCGCCAGAGCTAACATCAATATAAGTCACTTTAAACTTGCCTGCATTAATGAACCAACTCTTATATTTTTCTTTGTGAAATACCAAGCTAGTCTTTGCTCCTACTCGATCAAAGATCAATAATTTGCCGCAGTATTTGTCGTTATTGGCAAAGATGATTTCAAATCCCCAACCCTTGTCAACTTTTCCTAATGTTTGTAAATTCATGGTCTCTTCTCAATAATTTTGTCTATCAAACCGTACTCGAGAGCTTCTTCAGCACTCATAAAAAAGTCTCTGTCCATATCACGTTCAAATTCTTCGTAGGTCTTACCTTTGGTATTATGTTTTACATAAAGTTCAGTCAACCGTTTTTTGATATGCATTATCTCTTTGTAGGATATTTCAATATCAGAAGCCATACCTCGTGCGCCGCCAGATGGCTGATGTATCATATGCCGAGCATTGGGTAACATGTGTCTCTTTCCTTTGGTACCGGCCTGTGCCAAAAATGAACCCATTGAACAGGCCTGGCCCATAACATAAGTTGCTACATCACATTTAATAAACTGCATGGTATCATAGATACTGAGACCTGCTGTGACTACACCGCCAGGACTGTTAATAAACAGATTGATATCTTTACCAGGATCTTCGGATTCCAAAAAAAGCATTTGTGCCACAATGAGATTGGCTGTGTAGTCCTCTACTGGACCATTCAACATTATAATTCTTTCTCGTAGAAGTCTACTATAGATATCGTAGGCTCGTTCGCCTTTTGATGTAGATTCAATTACGACAGGTACCAAAGCCATAGTGTTCCTTTTTGTAAGTAAAATTTAATTATATACTTGATATTAATTATTGTCAATGCTGTTGATTTTTTAATAATCTGAGTATATAATATGCAGATTGTTCAATTAACCAGTTAAATACTGTTTTGTAAAAGATTTCAAAATGAGCACTTTGTTGTTAAACGCAGACATGCAACCTGTAAGTCTATTACCGTTATCGGTAGTTGATTGGCAGGAAGCCATTAGATATATGGTACTTGATAAAGTCAAAGTACTAGAATGGCATGACGATTGGATCGTGAGATCCGCTCGTTGGGAAACCCGTGTGCCTGCTGTTATGATGCTGACCGTATACCAAAAGCCTAAGCATACGATGCGGTTGAGCAAACGTAACATTTTCTTAAGAGATGGTTATCATTGTCAATATTGTGGCACCGAGGTTACCGAAGCAACTGCTACTTTGGATCACGTACACCCTGTAAGTCAAGGGGGTAAGACAACCTGGGAAAACTCTACAACCGCTTGCAAACCTTGTAATTATAAAAAGGCTGCTCATGTTGGAAAGTACAAGCCAAAACAGATGCCTTACAAGCCTAGCTTTTGGGATCTAGTGGCCAAAAGAAAAATCAAAGGCTATCACATGGGGCATCCTAGTTGGGAATACTACCTAGCCTAGATTATTTTAGATGAAACGCTGACGCACTTAAATATCGATAGCAAACATTGATTAGAAGGAGAACTAATATGATGCTATCAAAGGCACAGCGCCAAATCAAGCGAAAGATCTTTAATGATCTGTTTACAATACAAAAACTGCGAACATTGATTAGAAGGAGAACTAATATGCCGCAACTACTTACAGCTACTATCACCGAACAAGAGTTCAAAGACCTATTTGGGTTCGATGAACCTAGTGGTCTTTACAGCGATCCAAAGTTTAGATTAGTCATTAATAAATTTGGTAGATGTTACTGGCTACTCAGCATCGATAATCTACAAGGTCCTCGATTCAGTGGGGTCAACGTCTACTATCAGGGCAACAACAGTAGACTGATCAGAACAATTTATCCTAATGCTAGACGTATAATTGACGTCGGGGCTAATGTAGGTAACAACACTATCGCCTATGCCGAATGGGCAGATCATGTAGAATCGTTTGAGCCTACTCCTACCACACTTACTATGCTCAAGGCCAATATTGCTATTGCTCAACTCAGTAACCTACATGGTATCTATTGGCAGGGTGATCAATCTCAGGGTGCTGTTCATCGAGATCCTACACAGACTGTAGGTTGGTATACCTGGAAGGGCGTACCTCAGAGTATGAACATCCGTGGTCAGATCACTGTACATGAAGTTGCTGTGACTAATCGGAATACAGGGTCAATTGGTATTCAGGATCACCCCGAACACGGTGGACATAACTTCGCTGTCTATGATGAAAAACATGTTAAGAAATCAGAACACGTGGTTCAGGTACCTTGCAAGACTATAGACAGTTTTGCGTTTGAAGACGTAGACGTTATAAAGATCGACGTCGAGGGATCAGAACTATTTGTGATTCACGGTGCCAAAGACACTATTGATCGTTATCGTCCTGCGGTGCAGGTTGAGATAGTACCAAAGCAGTGTAACCAATATGGTTATGATCCGCAGGCCTTATATGACTTTTTCGCAGAGCGTGACTATGTCTGTGTCTGTGCTGTACGTAAGCCCGCAAACAAAGCACAAGAGGGCCTGTTCTTTGGTAAGGACATTGGCATGACGCATCAACAGATTCCGAAATATATGGATAGACTGTTTGTGCCTAGAGAAGTACATGAACGTACAGATTACGGTGCTATGGAACAAGCAGATAACCAATTCGATAGTTTGTTTGATTTTGGTTAAATTAATGGTTGACTATACATAGAAGTTTTGTTACAATATCAACTGTGCTAATTGTTTAGGCACAGAACTTTTAACTAAAGAAAGGAAAGATATGTTGCAAAACTTTTATGATCCCACACAGGGGCGACTTGTACTGCCTGAGGGTTTTTCTGACCCTAAGAAGGGCGCCTATACTCCTGATTACAATAGCATTTACCCGGACTGTCAGGATGACATTGATGAAGCTTTTGGTCTTACGCTACCGAAGCCTCCGAAAGAAATGTACCAGCTTACTAAAGCTGAACGCACACAAGTAATCGAAAAACTAAAAAAGTTTAGTCGTTACCCAGATGCCATCATGCCCGGTGAAGGTATCAAAGACTTTGCAGATGAATTTGCTAAAGTTGTAGCGGAATTCAAGAAATCACGTTGTTGGATTTTTAAAGATGCCAAGGGTCAAGAATATGGAGTAAAACCTCCTCCTGGTTTTTTCGCAGTTCTAGGTGTTCTTGCTATGCCCTGGAACCTAATGCGTATCGATTATGATGCTCAGCGATGGACAGATATCCCTCACATCGCCAGAATCCTTATGAAATTTGATCCTCAAATGGCACAAGGTATTACTGCTCGCATCACTCCAGACGGTAGACAGATTGATGTTAACGAGGGTCGACATGGCGCTATGCTGATAGCATTCACTGGTGCTCCTTATTGCTGGGGTAGAGCTATTGTTAGCAACAATCGTGGACGAAACTTTGATATCTTTGAGTTGCTCAACATTATTCCTAAGCCCACTGAACTATACGATGAGTTTCGTATTAAGGCAGGTCGAGCTTCTATGTACAAGGCAGCACAGATGGACATCAAGCAAGATGTGGGCGGGCGTATTGAAGACCAGCATGCCTATGATTTGAGCGAGCTCAATCACAACCACGATGTTCGTTTTGTACCTAGCGCCAAGAAAAAGGGCGGCAAGAAAACACTGCTGAAGAAAGGCGACGCTTTCCGTATTGACAAGTTTTATGCGTTCTTCGAAGATGGACGCTATTCGGTCAAAGACGAGGGTATGGTTGTAGATACATATCTTGCAGACGCTTACACGGTTTTGCGTGATGCATTCTATGAAGGCTACATGCCGCATGAACCTGCGTGGGCTATCTGTGAACTGTTTAAGCAGACTGCCGCATCCGAACCAACCGGTACCCTTACCACTAATAAGCGTAGTAAAATGCGCAAGGTCATCACTACTGTGTTGAATGAACGCTATCACATTAGCAAATATGATGACGGTCACAAGCAGGCAGAAGCCTTCTACAAGGACTTTGGCAAAGTTCGAAACAAGGTCAGTTATGATGAACCGTTTGCTGGTTACATTTCGGGTAACAACTTTGTTGAATACTTTCTTACTACTGCCCTGTATAGCATGATTCAAGAAAGTGATTTAGTTAAGATCACAGACAAATCATTGTTTGCAGTGCCTAAGGCATATTGGAACGAAGCAGGTACTGAGATCCGAGACATAGACGGAGACTTGTTCAGTTACACTAAGTTTCTTTCAGATCCTAAAGATCAAGAAATTGACGGCTTTGAGGACGTAGAAGAAGATGAAACTGTCTAATTTTGATTTAGAGACACAGACTCTTTATCAGAATTTAGACGATGAATCGAAGGCGGTCTTTGACCGTCTTCATTCTTCAAACCTAAAAAAGTCTAAGAAAAAGAGTTGGACTCGTGAAGAACAAAGTGCCTATGGGACTATCGAAATTTTTGAGAGTATGGCCGATCCCAAATTGCCTACTTTTAAAGATGTAAGACTGCCCTGGGCATATAACAGAGCCAGCAGTTATGGCATAACAGATTGGAAAGAGCTTTATGCTATCTGTCCATGGATCTGCCCTTATTTTAATAAGCCGTTAGATTACCGTCAAGGGTTCAATGACTATGTGTTGAATATATTTGAAAAAGATGCTATGAAGGTAGCCAAAAAACAATGGTACAAACCCAGCGTTCAACATATCGTACCCAGTGCAATGGGAGGCCCTTTGAATGACATCAATAACCTAATGATCATTCCCTTAAGATATAATATCCTTTTAAGAGATATGATTCCAGAAGAAAGATTTGAAATGATTAGAGTGCTGACTTCGGATTCTTATAAGGAAAGAGTGGGCAGGGCAGAAAAATTATTTTATAAACCCAAAATTTGGTCTGTGCTGACTTGACAACTCTGTGTTTTGATGCTATACTATTGTCACAGTGAATATTTAGGAGCAGGCTGTGCGTTACTACATTGTCAGTTGGGACAATTTGGGTGTAGAGTTCTTTGAAGAAATCACAGAACATCATCCAGATAATTGGGCAAAGAATCATCTGTTTGACAGCATCAAACAAAGTCAGAAAGTGTCAAAGCCCATAGGTTTCAGCATGCAGTCGCTGATACTCCGTGCCCAGATGAACGCCCAGCGGCATTATGAAATCTACGTTTTCATTACCGAAGACGACATAGACAAAACAGATATTCAAGAATGGTTCACTACTGACCCGCAGGGCTTTGCCGATTGGGTTCGAGAGAATCATAGTTATAAAGTTTATAGTAACCGTAAAACCACAAAGGATGTAATTGTATGAGAACACAACCACAGATTGTTATTCAACGCCTTGAAGCTGACAACAGCCGTTTGGCCAAGGAAGCTATTTTGGCAGAAGCAATGACGGAAGGACTGGACGAATTCTTTGAAGGAGTTCGCTGGTGTCTTGACAAACTGCACACCTTTGGAGTCAAGCAGGTTCCCGAAAGCACTGCTGATGGTCAAGGACTGAGTTGGGAAAACTTCTCAGAACTAGCAGATGCACTGTACCGTAGAACGCTGACTGGGCATGCGGCACGTGATGCTATTAAATTGGCTATGGATGTGGCTACCAAAGATCAATGGAATGGGTTTTATCGTAGAATTTTGATTAAGGACTTACGCTGTGGTGTGTCTGAAAAGACTGTGAATTCTGTAGCCAAGAAACAGAAGAAACCTCAGTACTGTGTGCCTGTGTTTGAATGTATGTTGGCACACGATGGAGCCAATCACGAATCTAAGATCTCAGGCAAGAAACTTGTAGAGCCTAAACTAGATGGTGTGCGTGTGCTAACTGTGGTAGATTACGAAAGCCGTATTGTTACCATGTATACTCGCAACGGTAAGGAATTAGTTAACTTCCCTCACATCGCTAAAGCCTTTGAAGACAACATGGACAATTGGGGGCGCAGTTATGTATTTGACGGGGAAGTAGTTTCTAAATCCTTTCAATCTTTGATGACCCAGGTACACAGAAAATCTGACGTACAGGCACAAGATGCCCGACTAATGCTGTTTGATATCGTGCCGCTGACTGAATTCAAAGCAGGAGTCAGCGTCATGGGTCAAAAGCGTAGATCTACATTTCTTAAAGAAAACTTTTCTAAGATCTTTGCAGATTCTGGTTGTATCGAAATTATTCCGCAACGTGAATTTGATCTAGATGTTTTTACTGATGAGATTGAATTCCGTGACTATAATAAAGAAATGGTTGCCGCAGGCTATGAAGGAATTATGATTAAAGACCCCAACGGTAAGTGGGAAGGCAAGCGCAGTACTGCATGGTTGAAACAAAAACCATTTATCGAAGTTTCTTTGGAGATCGTAGATGTTGAAGAAGGAACTGGTCGCAATGCAGGAAGGTTAGGTGCCGTGATCTGTGAAGGCACAGACGATGGCAAGAACATTAAAGTCAATGTAGGCAGTGGTTTCACCGACAGCGATCGTACAGAATACTGGGATAGTAAAGGTAGTTTGATTGGACAGATCGTCGAAGTGAGAGCTGACGCAGTGACGCAAAACCAAGACGGTTCTTACAGTCTTAGGTTTCCTAGATTCATGCGTTTCCGTGGATTCAAAGTAGGAGAAAAGATTTGAAAGCACGGAACGTTATCAACTTTGTAATCTATTGTTGGAAGAGTTGGGAATTCTGGCAAAAAGCGTTGATTATCAATATTGTTTTACAGGCCGCGTGTTGGTTGTTTGCGGAACCTTATAGGACCTATATCAGTGGTGTAGGATGGACGCTGTTGATAGGTGTATTCTTTAATTGGTGGTGGAAAGATTTGCTCTTGCCAAAATGGCAGAAATATAAAGAGCATAAAAATCAACTATTGACAACAATCAAAGAGTCAGAGAATGTCTAGATTGATTGCTTTTGGTTGTTCGTATACCTATGGACATAGTTTGCCAGATTGCCATGTTGATCCGGACAGACCTGGTCCAGTTGCCAGCAATTTAGCTTGGCCTGCATTGTTGGCTAATTCTCTTAAATTAGAATGTGTTAATAGAGCATGGCCAGGTAACAGTAATAAAAAGATTTGGCATGACATTATGACTTTTGATTTTGCCGAGGATGACATTATATTCGTAATGTGGACTAAGGTTGACAGATATTGTGTACTTCAAAAAGAACTTGAAGTACAAACAATTGGGCCTTGGATTGAAGATACAAATTATTTTAGGAATTTTTATTCCGAATATGATTCTGTGATGCAATCAAAATTGTATATAAGTCATTGTAATCATGTTGTAAAAAACAAAATACATAATCTTGTTATAGAAAGTGATCTAGGTAATCTGTTCGAATCCTTTGGAGAAAAGATTGAGCACATTCCTGTTTATCTCAACTATTTTAATCAATTTTTTTCGCGGGCATTAGATGGAAAACATCCTGGTACAGAATCTCATGCTGCTGCGGCTGACAGAATAAGAAAATTCATTTAAGGACTAAGTAAACTGATATGAGACAACTAGAACAATTAGACACTGACAATAATCTAGAAGAAGCAGAGATCGCTCAGGTCAATAATCTGCAGCGTAATGCCATGGCAGTCAATGAACTTAGGCAACAGCTGGAGAGGCAAAGAGCTCAACCTTCTGCTGAATTCTGTGAGGAGTGTGGTGAAGATATACCTAAAGCACGTAGAGAAGCAGTGCCTGGGGTACAACTCTGTATCTATTGCCAGACTAAACTAGAAAGATTCAAAGCCAACTATCGACAGCCTGGTGACAGCTCAGAGTAACTACTGACCCCCATAGGTTTTCTGTAGGCTGTTCAAACAACCAATCAGGACCTAGGTTATTAGCAACCAGCCAAGAGTGTTCACGTTTCCACGGTCCCAGTCCTTGTAGTTCATGATCTAGCTGGCCAGGAGCCCAAGAAGCATATCCCATTAGTAATCTAAAATGTTTAGGAGAATCTCCATCTGCTAGATGATGGAACATTTCTTCTGAAGATGTCATAGCCCAAGCCGAAGTGATTATAACAGTCTTGTCGCAGACCCAATCACTGCTGTGTAACATCCAGAGGCTGTTTTGGCTGACTGGACCTCCCCAATAGATCGGTGTGCTAGGTAAGTTGTCAACTCTGAGATCACTGTCCTGTAGAATTTCATCTAGATTAAAGCCGCTGGGCTTGTTCACGCACAGGCCGTGTGCGCCTTGATTGGAAAAATGTGTGATCATCAGTACCGAATCTCTAAAACGAGGATCCGGCATGTTAGGTGGTGCGATTAATAAATCAGTAGGTTTAAGTTCAATGTTCATGACCAGTCGGGCAGAGGGCCGCCGTACTTCTTGCCCTTGATACGCTTACCACGTACCTTAATCCGATCGTGTCCTACCTTATGGCTCTTGCCTCCATCACGAGATCGGTACCCTTGACTCTTGCAAGATGCCAGCTGACTAGCTCCCAGTGCAGAATCGGGCTTACCTGATTGGCAGAGTTCTCGAGAAGCTGGCTCCTCGGATACTGCTTCATCTTCAGGATTTTCAAGACCAAATAGAATGCTGTCGTTCAAGGGAAAGTCTAACTCCATAAAACGTTCCGGCAGTTCGTGTGTGTCTATGATATAGGATAACTCGTCATCTGTAGGATGTTCTTTCATTAGAACCTTAGCAGCTTCATCATGTGCATCTGCATTGCTCCAAATGTCAACGTCATAGTGTTCCTTATACAGCGTTGCTACTGCGTCCATGACTTTTCTGTAGTCGCAGGTAAAAATATTTTCAGTGACGATCTCTCTGATTTTCATGCTAGTTTTGCTCCGATCATAATGCAGGATACCAACATGTTTTTGACATCCATATCATCTGCTTCTGCATTTAATTTATCTGAATTGATGAGATCGGCCATTAGGGCCTGATATTCAGATTCTGATATTTCGTTGCGGTGAAGTGCGCCAGTTATCTCTAATGCGAATTGAGCTCTCTGTTCAGCCCAGGGTCTGCCACAGGTAGATAAAAATTGCAGTTGTTCCATCATGGTTACCATCTCCCTAGTATAACTTTACTGGCTCGTTCGCCCTGTTGTGTTAGAACTTTCTTTTTAATTTCACAATAAGTTTTGCTGCCTTCGCCTCTATCAGTCCATTCTTTAACTGTAGCCTGCATAGGCTCTATGACTCTCAATACATCTTTTTGTAGCGTGCCTTTGGCCTGACTGTAGAGTTCAAACCTACGTAGATCTTCTCTCAACCTTTCTACCTGTGGTCGCTGTGCATCTGCGCAGTTGATACGCTCTACACTCAGTCTAGCGTCGATGATATAACTGCTTTGATTGTCATCCCAAAAACTAGGTATCCAGTTCTGTACAGTGGCACAGCCTGTAACCATCAAAGCGGCGATAATAGATATAACGATACGCATGAAATATTTATTCGGGTTTGGGTATTGATTTGATTTTAGACTCTAACTCACGTTCAGCTATCTCTGAACATGAAGGCATACCTGGAGGATCATATACAACTAATAACCATTGGGTTTTCGGAAATTGACTTTTACTGACCAATTGTGAATGATGATCTGGATCTGAAACCCATTGTTTCACAGTGTCTAGGTCTTCCATGTTTTCTATTATGTAAAATTTCTGCATATAATATTTAGTAGCCCAACCACAGTTAATCAAGGTTTAAACTGCGCAGATAAATATTTCTGCGTGTGAGGCGATCTGAGCTAGGCCTAAATCAACCCTTAAGGAGATTTAGATGCAGGCCAGAACAAAGAAAGAACAGGCAGCAGCCCCTGAAACCAAATCCGAAAT
>JACCDO010152093.1_pt1 | contig 11868 bp, 14 predicted proteins | sample 7446101 | NCBI WGS metagenome assembly JACCDO01 (sample SAMN15323440, study PRJNA562643) | freshwater metagenome | isolation source: river surface water | place: USA:Blue River Watershed | collected 2017-08-16 | reverse complement strand
TACCAGTGGTAACCGAAAGACCCGAATCCGACAATGATGAGATTTGTGTATAATACATCTACGAAAAGCTCATTATACTTGTTCATCATACCATATATGCCGAATCCGGAAATAAACAATGACGACAATGCATTATAATATTCAGGCAATCCGTTGATGGCGGCTTCGCAAAAAGAATGGTCGATATCTGTCCAATGCATGGGTGTTATAGCGTTTTGTTTTTAGATGGTTTATTTACGTGGAGAAAACCAATAGACGACCAGGGTGGTCATCGCAAACAAGGCTCCGCCCCACAGGGTGTCCATGACGGCCGTTTGCCATGTCCATTTTTTGAAAATGGTATAATTGGTGGAATCAAAGACGCCGTATATCACCATACCGAGTAACATGGCTTCCCATGGACTACGACGTTCTCGCAATATAAAATACCATAAGCCCACTGTCAACAACAAATAACATACTATAGCACCAATCATACGCATTTGAACGGCGACTCTTTGCACCGATGCGATTTGCACGGCCAACATTTCTCTGGTGGCGGTGAAGTAACATGCATCGAGTGCTAGTAAAGTCACAAGTGTAATTGCAAGTTCTTTCCAACACATCTTTATATAATAGGATGAGAGAACATTGACAGACGAACGTTAGAGAACATTGACAGACGAAGTCAAGTGGGTTAGCGAAGTGCATAAGGCGAAGCTTTCTAAAAGTTACACTTTAGAGAACATTGACCACGATATTATGGTCATTTTCCATATGTTTTTGTATTTGTTCTCCAGCGTCTTTATCCTCCTTATCTTTGTCATCAACGGTGCTAAATTGTTCTAGATCCAGCGTCTTTGCCAGCTTTTTCTTGATATTTTGCTGTTGTAAAAAGTACATTCCCCAGTAGGGACTATGGGCAACAACATTCATGACACTGTTATAAGTGATTGCACATATACTCGTATGTTTCGAGAACTTGATTGAATACCACCAATAAGGGGGTATATAGAGAACTTGTCCGGCATGTACTTCAAAATCTAAGAACCTCAACTTCTCCATGTCATCTTCATATTGTTTTTGATGATTCCATACATTGAGCGGTGAACGAAATTCAAAGTTCTCGTAGTCCTTGATAGTATGCAAATATTTGCGGCTCTTCCATGGTGTCATTTTCACCTGGATTTTTCCCGAAGTGACCATCAAAAAATACCGATAATTCAAATGGTAGCGAAGAGGAAGCCCGGTTCCATCTGAACCCGCGAGAACATCGTATTTTGTTTGTGCACAAAATCGAGGTTTTAAAAACTCATCGACATCTTGCAACGTTTTTGCTAAACCAGAATCTTCCATCATGATTTCGTTGTTTTCAGTGTAATAGTGAGATTTTGCATCATTTAGGAACAATTTCTGGGCGGTCTGCAATGGAAACACGACGTAATCGACGGACTCCGTCTTCCAGTAATCTTCCGTGTCTTTGATTTTACATTCATGAGAACCGTGCGTTTTTGCGATATTTTCCATGCTTAGGTTCTCATTGCCCTCCAAAGTAAACTCAAACAACACGGGTTGCTTGACGTCACATACTTCTTGCAAGTGTCCATTGTTGACATAATCTAATTCGTATATCTCTAAATCTTCGCTTCTTTTGAATTGATGGATAATGTGCAAATATAGAAAAACAATCAGCACGAAAATCAAGATACTTATAAATGTTCTCATATGTATTTTACGCAGATGACGATTTTTGAGAGACAACGCAAAACGTCGACAAATCTATCCGGAATTTCGTTTCCTAGTCATCAATCAGCATCATGATTTCGCCGTCCAGATTTAAATAATTGATGGATGGGGGTATGGTGCCGTAATCCATGACGGGATTGCCTTCACATGAAAACCGTCTCAAAAATGGTGGCAAGTTCTCGATTTTGCGAATATTATTCCCTTGACAGAATAGATTTAGCAATGATTTAGGCAAAATGGGAATACTCGTCAACATATTGTGCCCGCAATATATATTTTGCATTTTTTCGGGTATTTCGGGAAGTTCTCGAATCGCATTGTTTCCGCAAGACAAATCCGTCATGTTGGGCGGAAATTTAGGCAATCGTTTGAGGGAATTATGATAACAATATAAACATTCGAGGGTGGGTGGTAATTTAGGAATTTCGCGTAATTGATTTGCACTGCAAAAAAGGGCATTGAGCCGGGTATGATGTAGTGGTGGCAAATAATACAATACATTTCCGCTGCAGTTTATCATATAGATATTCTCCGGTATGTTTCCCAGTCTGCGCAATTGACATGCTTTGCACAATAATTTAGACAATGTGGTCGGTAAATTAATGAGTTCGTACGTGTATATTTGTGATATATGTATTGTCTCTAGCTGGTAAAAACGGTCTAAATCGATAGACAGCGATTTGTTAATATGCATTTCGTCGTAATACGTGAAATAAATGTCCCATTGCGTCACATAATAGTTGATGAGTTTACGCCGTTCTACTATTTCGTGCGGGATGTCGTCGCTATCGTGATAAGAAAATTCGACTTCGCGCATATAGGCTAAATATATATCATAGTCTAGAGGGGGGCCTTCCATATCTATTTCGGGATGTTCTCGAAAATAGGCATACAATATGTCACCGTAAATAAAAATTTCATGGACTCCATCAGGCAAGCTTTCTAGTATGCGTTGTGCGTGATTGGATATCTGGATGATTATTTCAATACTAATAAGTTCTTCTTCGTCTTCGTCGTCATTCATATGTAATTACTGCTAAGTAGTTACATATTGTTTTTGTGATTATTCCTCATCATTTATTTTCGGCGCTAAATAGAATTTTATTTTCGCATTTTGTCCATGTTCACCGCCTAAATCATAAATGATTTGAATTGGATAGGCGGCGCTTAATTTGAGTTCAATTTCTTTCGCCAATTTGTGATAGAGGCAAATGTTGTGTAAATATTGGAGACTAAAGGACAAGTTGAGTTTGCCGCCTTCGTCAATAATAAAGGTGGTCAAATCGTCGATTTTGATTTCGACAAACATTTTGCCGTGATCTGGACTGGTGGCCGAGAGCATTATTTTTTCTTCATTGCATTCAATTTCCATGGTATCGCCAAACATTTGCAACTGGGTGATCAAATTTGCAAAATGCGGAGCCGACAAAGTGAATTCGGCCTGATGTTCAATCGCGGGAATACCCATCAATTCCGTGTCTAAATCCATCAGCGGGAGTTCGAAATGTTTGGCGAACTCGGCCTTGTTTTCACTGTCGAAATGAATCATGAGTATATCACCCCCATCATCACATTGAATATTGATGGATTGCGTTTTCTCACGTGATGCTAAAACCTTGTATAATATGGTTGAACTGATACCGATGGTCAATGTACCCGGTTGTTTGTGTTCGTATGTATCAAACCACGACGCCGGTAATTCCATTTCTATAATAGAAACGTGCGCGGCATCCATGGTTTGAATATACATGCGGTCTTTTTCAAACATGATATTGATATGGTCGGTAAATGCCTTGATATGCTGAAAAAGACCCGTGAAAATCTCGGCTTTCTGTAATTGTTGAATGTGGATATTCATATTTGAATGTATATTCACATAGTTATTGTTTAAATCGTTTCTTCAATTTTGTCACAACTACTATTACACATTGCATATAACTGGGGAAGTACAATACTGGATTCTTCGCGGGTATATTTGATAATTTTCGCCTTTACATCTGGATGGATGAATGCATCTAATAATTTAGCAATATTGTCAATAATGGAAGGTACGTAGTAAATGTGCATATTTGTAATTTTTTGATAATAATTACTGTTTCTCTCTAAACATGCCTCGCAATATTTACATATTCCTTCTTTGTATCTTTTAACTGCGGATACTGAAAAAGTGTCTAAATTTAGATGCATTTCATATGAACCGTAATTTTGAATACAATAATCCAATTTGTCTATTGTGTGTTGGATAACTGCATTATATATACCCGGATGCGCATATGTTTTGAAGGTGGGGTAACTGAAAATAATATGACTCGTATTTGGAATAATAAATATTGTATTGTCTAATAACTTTTGAAAATCTATTTGCGTAGAAATTTTTTCAGCACAATCGAGTTTTTGTTTTTGCTTAAAAATATGATGCTTATTATTTTCTTCGTAATATGACTGTTTCAAATCATTTATTTTCGCTAATAATTCGTTTGTGCTATCCATAACTATGTAATTATGTATATATATTTTTATATAATTACATGAAAATTAAATTATGTAATTATAATGCAATGTTCTAGATTCCGTTTATTTCTGATATGTCAAATTCGCGAATTTGCTCTAGTTGTTCGGTAGTATCTAATTTCATGCTCGTTGGTGTAATTTCAGATAAAACATGCACGCGTTCTTCTAAAAGCGTTTTGTTGACATTCATCGTATATGATTGAAGATTCAATACAATGTTTTTAATATTTTCAATCTCTTCTGCTAAAATAGCATATCGGCTATTGAATTCATTTACTATATCATCCAGTTCGCCAGTCGATGGTGCAATAGATATATTTTCGGATGGTTTCACAGTGTTGTCTTGTTGCGATTTCATGAATTTTTCTAAAGTAACTAATCGCGTATCAATCACGGCAATCACTTGCGGTAGGGTGAGTCCTCCGGCGGGTTGTTGTGATTGTACTTGTTGCGGAGCAGGTTCTGGAGTAGCAGATGCAGGGGCTCTTCGTTTTCTAGCAGCGGCTAAAGCGGCACTCATATTTCTAGTATATTATACAAGAATGATTTGTCTAAATACTTTCGAACGCAATAGTTTTTCTGAGTTTTGGCTTTTGGCCAGAATCGACATAAACAAATCAATCTATAACACTTATATGTCCGTCCGCCTCATCAGTCATTCTCAGTCACCCGACCATGCAAGTATGCAAGATATGGTTGCTTATTGCGCCCGCGTTTCGAATCCTGCCAATCAGAATAGTTTAGCGACAAATGAAAAGTTGATTCGCTATTTACTAAAGCACCAGCATTGGTCGCCTTTAGAAATGGTCAGTATCTGCTTAGAAATCGAGACGACGCGCGACATTGCTCGACAAATATTGCGCCACCGATCCTTCTCGTTCCAGGAATTTTCGCAGCGATACGCAGTGGCTGAATTAGGATTCACTTGTCGCGAAGCCCGTTTGCAAGATTTAGTCAACCGTCAAAACAGTATCGAAACCAACGATCATCCACTTGCCTCAGAATGGGATACGCGTCAACTGCGATTAGCCGAATTGTCACAGCAAACCTATCGATGGGCATTAGACAATGGAATCGCGAAAGAACAGGCTCGAGCAGTATTGCCAGAAGGCATGACCATTTCGCGTATGTATATGAATGGCACGCTGCGTTCCTGGGTGCATTATATTCAATTACGAAGTGGCAATGGTACACAGAAGGAGCATCGGGCAATAGCTTTAGCATGTGCGGATGCGATTTCCCCGATTTTCCCCATGATTAAAGAATTTATAGCACAAGATTAAAGAATTTATGAACCGACTATGAATATTTTTACGCATGCGATTCTTTTTCTAACAATACTATAACATGGAAATACTACACGAAACGAAAGAATCCCATCCCAAGACATTTTTCAATCATGTCTTTTCCACCACTGAAGAAGGACAAGCCGAAATCTTCAATGTTGTGCAATATTCTACTTTAGGCGTTATTCCAGTCGTTGTTCTTAATAAACTCATCAATCGTTTTATTCCAGAAGCCGACCCAGAAAAATCCACCATCGAACTTTTAGCCGAAATCTTGATTCAATTGATTGTCATGTTTTGCGGTATTGTGGTCATTCATCGCATGATTACCTATATTCCTACGTATAGCGGTTTCAAATACGACAATTTAGCATTGACGAATGTCGTCCTTGCCTTTTTGATTATTGTATTGAGTATTCAAACAAAACTCGGTCTCAAGGTCAATATTTTAGTCGATCGTTTAGACGAATTGTGGAATGGTGCTGATTATGCAAAGCAAAACATCAAGGGCGAAGTGCGCGTGAAACAAGCAAATGTCACCCGCCATGTTCCTAGTCAAGCCGATTATTTAGACCAATCACCTCAAACTGGTATTTTCCCACCTGCACCAATCGCCTCTTCAAATGCCCATGGCGATAACTATGACTTCATGATGCGCAGTGGAAATGGTGCACCCAGTCTTGTCAATGATTATGCCCAACCTATGGGACCTGTTGCTGCAAATGGTCTTTTAGGCGGTGCATTCGGGTCCATGTTTTAAACCGTTGAAGAATATGCGAAACGGTCCGCCCTGAGGAGTCTGATGTTAATTTTCACTGGTATACATTTTTGATATTGTATCTATTTACAATATCAATATTACAAGAGAACATTGTACCATTAAATCGTTTGTGCTTTTACACATTTTCCTGTTTTCACATGTCGTGTATATCCGGTCGCACATATTTTTCGACACCGACGTGTTTTCGGGTTGATTTCATAACCCGATTTGCATTTTAAATCTTGCACTGCTAAATCAAAACGGAGAGGTTTGCTGGTTTCGCTACTGCGTTTATCCGTTGCCAGCATGATTTCTTCGGGTTTGATCTCTTGAATACTTTTTGAAATATCTTGTGGAATAGGTGAATTTGAAACGAGTTTGTGATTTTCGAAATGCATGTTGCGTTTTGGAAGAACATGTGCCAGTAATATTTCTTCGAATCGTTGTATACTTTGTTCTAGACTAAATCGTTGCGATACGAGTGGATTTGTCATGTTCCAGACTAAATCGTCCAAGTCTTTTGCAAAATTATTCGTGATGAATTTTCGTGTTACACCAAGGACAACGGCTATGGAGATTGCCGCGCCATAACCATCAAAGGTTTCGAGCGATTTTTTTAAAAAAGTGTCATAATGTTCTACTTTGATTTCGACCAGATTTTCATAAAACGCCTTCATATATTTTTCAAATAAGACATCGCGCTTTGGATGAAACGATATCATATGTGAAAAGAAATTACGAAAGGCTAGTGTGTTGCTATCGGTATAATCACTCGCAATGTTATTCAATATTTGAGTATAATAGTTGTTTTTTGATTCTTTGTCCCACCCCGCCATAGTTTCGTAATTCGATTTGTTGTGTAACTGGGTTTCGAATGGAAAGGACCAGTGGTAATGTCCCATGCCATTTGTCGAATTGGTGGAGGATTGCACGACGGACTCGACGGTTCGTGTAAGACCGAAATCAATGAGGTTCATGCGGCGGGTTTCTTCGTTATATACAATGTTTTGCGGTTTCATGTCATAGTGCATAATTCCGTGGTCTAAAAACGATTTGATGCCGCGGAAAACGCGGTGAAACTCGAGCCAGAAGGTTTCCATGATTTCGCCTCCTACTGTTTTATTTTCGTGGTAGGCGCGTTTTGTTTGTTGAGCGAATTTTTCTAAATTTAGTCCGCCGTCGGGCATAATGAGGAGTTTCGAATCGTCGAAATCATCCATAATACGTTTTTTGTATTTGCATTGTTCAATAGCCTTCATATTATACTTGGATTTATCGGGGGAACATTCCAGTGGTTTGCCTAAATAATAGGCGTTGTTTTTGTCGATATTTGCTACAATATCATATTCGGCAAGTTCTTTTTCGGCGTGTCTGGAAGTCAGGATTTTCGACACTTTGCCGGAATATGATTTTATTTTTTTCGTGCCGCGTTTGCAACGCAAACTGGGTTTATGAATACATCCATAAGCGCCTTCTCCGACAACTTTGGCTGGTTCTGTTTCTGGCATTTCTATATATTGGCGAGATTTTTAAACGCGTGGATAACCGCTCATGGATTCCATGAGTTCCAGTTTTTTGATGGATTTTTCGAAATTGTTGTCGCGCTCGACGTTGTTGAACAAATAATCGGTATTTGGACTTTCTTCGTTCTTCTTGATTTGCTTGTAGATTTCGTCGATTTTCGAAATGACGGATTGTACTATTTCTTTATTGTGAACGAGTTCAATATTCGTCGGGACGGGTTCGGTCACGAGCGCTACTGCAAAATAGAGCAAATATCGGCGTTTTTTGCAAGCCGCCGTCGTATATTTGATACAAAACAGATTGCGCAAGGCGTGGGCGATTTTTTCGATAAAGGTGTTGCCCATTTCGTCCACGCGTTTGAAAATCGCATCCCACAATATCCATATGATATCACACATATACTTGTTCTCCACAGGCAATTTGACACGGCGCTCTGCAAACACGGGCTCTTTCCGTTTGCGACATATATTGTCGAATTCAATCATCCATTCGATCCAATAACACGCCGTCGTCATATTGAGCCGGTCTTTTGAAATGTTATAGGCGAATTCGTTGACGGCAATCAAGAGTTCTCGCGGGTCGTCTTTGAGGAGAACCGATTCCGCATATTTCGTGGAAGGCGCCTTCAATCGTTCCGTCATTTGTGTCATATCGAATTCTTCGACGCGGTTGATTTTGATGGGCTCGAAACTGTGCTTTTTGTTTGACATGGTGATGGTACATATGATTTCGGCGAATAGACGGCGCATATGCGAATTGTTGCGGAGTTGCAGTTCATTGATGTAGTATCCCTGGGTCATGATATTGCGGAAGGTTTCGTATCGCATTTCTAAATAAATCATGATTTTCGGATTGCCTAAATGTATATGTTTACCGACGTAGTTTAGGAGAATCTCCCATAAGTCCGTATAATGCCCGGCGCAAACCAATTCGGCGGACCAGTAGCATGCCGGCTCGATTTTGCCTTTGATCATGGCGTCTTTCAGAGCGGCCTTTACTTCGGTTTTTTTATGTTTCGAAAACGAAATCCCTTTGAATGCCGCCGGTAGGCGAATATCATTGATTTCGGCGCGTTCATCGACTTTTGCTTTATTCATGAGTGTTATATAATATTTAGCGAATCAATTATTGCGAAATAACCATATAAAAAATACATGATTGATTGTGTATATGCAAATTATTGATTGTTTTACGTTTTATAATGAACTAGATATGCTCGAATATCGGTTAGAAGTCTTGTATCCGTACGTGGATTCGTTTGTTCTCGTTGAGGCGACAAAAACACATGCCGGAAAAGACAAGCCGCTTTTTTTTCAAGACAACCGAGAACGTTTTTCGAAATATATGGATAAAATCATCCATATCGTTGACAACGGACTATTTGTACCCGATACTACATCGGGCGAACAATGGATTAATGAAAAACACCAGCGAAATGAGATTGATCGCGGATTGAAACAGCTGAATTTGACACCGATGGATCTGATTATCATTTCCGATTTAGACGAAATACCGGATCCCATTCGACTTGTTCAATGTAGAGAAGGGCATTATCAAATAGCATATGCGTCATTGATACAAGATATGTATTACTACAATTTGAATACGCGTTTTTTAGAAAAATGGCATCATGCAAAAATAGTGTCATACGAATATTATTGCGCCATTGGATCCATCCCCGACAACATTCGCATGGGTAAATCTCCGCAATATGTCATTAACGGTGGGTGGCACTTGTCCTATTTCGGAAGTAGCGAGTTCATCAAAAACAAGATCGAGAATTTTGCTCACCAGGAATTTAACAATGCTGATCATACTGAGCTGTCGATTATTTCAGAGAGAATCGCAAAGGGTACCGATATCTACGGCCGCGACAATGTACAGATTGAAAAGCTGCCATTTTCTGAAAATGCGTATATCCCACCGCGAGCAGTCGAATTATTGTCGAAATATATTTTGGAGTAAAAATTGAAACCTCCATCCACAAAACAATACTATAACACTATTCCTAAATAATGTTATACCGATTATATTGCATGATTCTCTTTAGCGCGGCTTCCCGCATTTCTCTGCAAAAATATTTGCAAATGGATGCGCAACATATTGAAACTCCCGATGTTTCCATGATGTCTAAAGCCTATCAATATTTGTTTTCCGAATATTTCAACCATATTATTACTGGACACGAAAAAGTGGTCGTGGTCTCGGCTTTAGCCTACGATGCTTGTTCGTATGTTGACCAGAATTATACGATGCACGATTATTTTACGTACGAAATACCCACCGTCGATATCCGCATTTCGAAAATGTTTGCGTCCATCACCGACGACGATGTACCTATGATTGTTTCCCCATTCCCGATCGTCGAATTGTTTAGCGGAAATTCTTTGCCGAATGAAGAAAACCTGGTCGGTTCTTATACATTTGATAAATGCATGGTCTATAATCCGGACGCTAGTCGATGCCCGGTAAATGTCCTTTAGACAAATAATATTATTATATAGTTATGCTGGGAGGTGAGTTGGGCGCATCCATGCATATGAGTGAAGAAGAAAAACAAATACACATTACAATGAAAAATATCAAAAATGGTATTCAATTAAAACGCTGATTACAACGTTATTATCAATACTTAGATTAGACGTGTTATTTTCGTTTAGATTTGATAAACATATATACATATATACTACTATACCGACCCGAAAATGATTCAAAATAAATTTGTCTTGTTGCTTTGTTTATTACATTATTACCATAATGATGCTTTTTACATATCATTTAGCCCTTCTTTGTTTCATAAAAAACACAATCATTTATTACAAGCTAATGATAATGATGAATTGGATAATAATGATTTAGAAATAGATACTACAAGTAAATCATCCAATAAAATTTTCCGTTTAGGAAGGTCGAAAGACCAAGACGGCAAAAGTAATATTTGGTCTGTAGAACCTAAAATGGAAGTTGTATATGAAGAAATTACGGAATTGAATAAAAATATTTTGACTGGCGGATTAATTATTACTGGAATGTTAGCAAGCTTGCCTGTATTATATACTTTGAGTAAATATGTGCAAAATATAGATTATTGAACGGTTACACCGACCAAAAAAGAAGGCATTACATGATGCTTACTAATCAAAATTTTATTACCTTTTTTATGGATAAACAATTACTCCCGTAAGTGATTACTCTGTAGTTGATTACTCTGTAATCAACCTAGGCACCACATTGATGGCCTGCAATTCTTGCGACATCAACTTGTAGGCATAGGGAATATCGACCTTGGCAAAATCAGTCATATTATTACACGTATTACACAAATGCACGCTAAAGTCGCTACCTTTTTTCATGTTTCCGTCATTATACGACGCAATCATGCCGCATTTGCGACACACGTGTGTGCTATACTTGTCCGATACATCATAGAGTCTTTCGCGGCAAAATTTCGACATGCCGTGGGCAATCATGACATCACGTTCCATCTCTCCAATACGGAACCCACCATCTCTACTGCGGCCTTCAGCTGGTTGCCGGGTCAAGTTCACCATCGGTCCTATTGCACGACTATGTTGTTTGTCTGCCACCATGTGTTTTAGGCGCTGATAAAAGACGGGTCCGATAAAGATGCTAGTCTCGAGTTGCTCGCCCGTCAACCCATTGTACATGACCTCATTGCCGTGGCTTTCATAGCCTAGTTTTTGCAATTCCTGGATAATCGTCTTGATGTCGAGATTTCCGAAACTGGTTCCGTCGCCGAACATGCCGACTTCTAGCAAGACTTTGCCTAACAGCGTTTCTTTCAGCTGAGCAATCGTCATACGAGATGGAATCGCATGCGGATTAATAATAATATCCGGTCGGAGTCCATTTTTCGTAAATGGCATATCGCACTCTGGAATAATATTGCCGCAAGTACCTTTTTGCCCATGTCGACTTGAAAACTTGTCACCATATCCGGGTTTTCTATGGACGCGGACTCTTACCTTGGCGAAATTGTATCCATCGCCGTTTCGTCCCGTATAGTTCTTGTCGATATAGGTTTCTTCGGTGGTGCGGAAT
>JACCDO011136739.1_pt1 | contig 11869 bp, 7 predicted proteins | sample 7446101 | NCBI WGS metagenome assembly JACCDO01 (sample SAMN15323440, study PRJNA562643) | freshwater metagenome | isolation source: river surface water | place: USA:Blue River Watershed | collected 2017-08-16 | reverse complement strand
GACCGGAAACCGGGGACGGGGAAATTGCGGATCGCGGATTGGAGGAGAAGGCGGTGCGTTTTCCCAACTCCGAACCCCAAACTCCGAACTCCGAACTTTCGGTTTTGGTCTCCGCCCGACCCAAAACTCCGAACCCAAAACCCAAAACTTCCTGAACCGAATTCCCGACACGGGAATTCGTTTCAGGGCACTTCGTACACTTCGAGCAGCACGCTGCCCTCGGCGCCGCCGACGCTCGAGACCTGCGCGGAATACGCGCCGGGCTGCAGCGTCACCAGCACGACGGAATCGCGCGACGTGCCCGTCAGGCCGAAGGCGCCGACGCGGGCAAAGGTCGCGGTCAGCGCCGCGGTGCCGCCCCAGTTGTCGTTCGATTGGACGACCGTGCGGCCGGAATAGATGTCGAGTTTGGGATCGGCGAGGAAGTCGGTGACGCCGAAGGGCGCGAGGCCGGGGCCGACGGCGCGGATGAGCAGCGTCCGCGGGCCTTGGCCGCCGATCACGAAGCCGCCGGCGAGCAGGCCGCCGCCGGAGCCGACGAAGGCGCGGGCGGAAACGTTGGCCAGGCGCGTCGCCAGATTGGCACTCGCTTCGTAGGCCTCGACGAGAACGGCGCCGCTGCCGCCGTTGACCTGCACCGTGAAGGCGCCGGCGCCGAGCGTCTGGATCATCGCGGCGTCGCGGCTGTTGTCCGGCAATTGGAACGCGCCGACGGCCGTCGCGGCATCGCGCAGCGCGCCGCCCGCGCCCCAGTTGTCGTTGTCCGCCAACGGCACGGAGCCGCGGAAAAGCTGGAGTTTCGGATCCGCCATCGCATCGCCGACGCCGAGGGTCGTGAGCGTCGGACCCACGCCGCGCAGCAAGAACGATTTCGCGCCCGTGCCGACGGTCACGAAACCGACGATCACGGTCGGCGATTCGGGCGTCGTACTGGTGAGGATCGAGAGATTGACGAGGCGGCCGCCGGTGGTCGCGACGGGCACGCCGTCGGTCCACGAGGCGCGCAACGAATACGAACCGATGGTGCCGTTGTTGCCGAATTCCGCGACCTTCACGAAGTAGGTGCCGGGCCCGAGGTAGGGCATGACGATGCGCGAGAAACCGGGCGCGGCGCCTTCGTCGTCGTAGGCCAGCAGCGCCGTGGATTCGTTCGGGCCGTAGAGCCACATTTCCGTGTCGCCGCTCGCGCCGGCGGTCTCGATCCGGACGTTGGACGCGCCGTTCGGCCCGATCACGAACGTGGACCAATCTTCGTCGCCGGCGACGTGGATGGAGTAGTTGGCCTTGGTCTGGCCGTTGACGATGACCTTGGCCGTGGCCGGCGTGTTGTCGCTTTCGTAGCCGTCGCCCGCCGGCACCGGCGTGCTGTCGGTCCAGGAAACGGCGAGCGTGTACGCCGTGATCGTGCGGTCGTTGCCGAGTTCGCCGACCTTGATGTAATAGGTGCCGGCCGGGACGGAGGCGCGCACGATCTGGGAAAACGTGGAGCCGCCGGCGTCGTCGTTGTAGTCGAGCTGCGCGGTGGTGCTGTTCGGTCCGAACAGGAACAGTTCGGTGTCGCCCGTCACGCCGGCGGTGCGGATGCGGAGATTGGTCGCGCCGTTGGGCCCGACGGTGAAGCGGGCGAAGTCGACGTCGCCGACCACGTGGATCGAGCGGTTTTGCGTTTCCCCGTTGGCGATGGGTTTGGCGGCGGCGGCGGTGTCGTCGGTCTCGAAGCTGTCACCCGGCTGGATCACGGTGCCCTCGCTCCAACTCGCCCGCAGCGTGTAGGCGCTGATCGCGTTGCTTTGGCCGAAAGAAGTGACGCGGATGAAATAGGTCCCGACCGCCAGATTCGCGACGTTGATCCGGGAGAACTTCGAGGTGCCGAAATCGTCGTTGGAAGCGATCAGCGTCGTGCCGTTGCCGGGACCGAAGAGGGCGAGTTCCGTGTCGCCGACCGGACCGGCGGTCTCGATCTGGATATTGGTGCCGCCGGAGCCGCCGACGGTGAACGTGGCCCAGTCCTCGTCGTTCGCGACGTGGATCGACCGCTCCTGGGTCTCGCCGTTCGCGATCGCCTTGGCGGTGGCCGCGGTATTGTCGGTTTCGAAGTTGTCGGCGCGATCGGTCCACGTGGCCCGCAGGGTGTACGCCGCGATCGGGGTCTGCGTGCCGGCCACCACCACCGAACCGACGCGGATGAAGTACGTGCCGGGCACGACGTTGGCCAACGTGATCAACGAAAACTTCCCGAGTGCGCCGTCGTCCGCGTACAGCAGTTCCTTCGTCAGGTTGGTCGCGTTGTAGAGCCAGATTTCCGTGTCCCCGGAGCCGCCGCCGACCGGCGCCGCGGTCTCGATCCGGAGCGCGGTGGCGCCGGTGCCGCCGATCGTGAACGTCGCCCAATCGGTGTCGCCGAGATGGATGGAACGGCTCTGCGTCACGCCGTTGAGGATCACCTTCGCGGTCGCCGGCGTATCGTCCTCCTCGAAGGCGTCGGGCGCCTGGGCCTGCGCCAAGGCCGCGGCGGCGAGCGCGCCGCCGACCTGGCAAAGACGACGGAACTGACGGCTGAACGTAAACATGGCCTGCGGGGTCTTCATGGTCGGTGGGTTCAGCGGATCTCGTAGACTTCGATCAGGGCGTTGCCGCCGAGGAGATTGGGCGCGCTGACCTGCGCCGTGTAGGCGCCGGGAGCCAGCGTGGCGAGCAGCACGGAGTCCTTGCTCGGGCCGGCGGGCAGGGCGAAGGCCCCGACCGACCCGGCCAGCGCGGCGACCTGGGCGTCGCCGTCCCAGTCGTCGTTCTCGCTGAGCAACGTCGTGCCGCGGTAAAGCTGCAGCCGGGGATCCTCCAGCACGTTCTCCACGCCGAAGCTACCGAGCGCCGGGCCGACGGCCCGGACGAGCACGGTCACGGGCGTCGAGCCGCCGATCACGAAGCCGGCGATCAGGATCCCGTTGGGCTCGACGCGCGCGCGGGCCGAGAGGTTGACGAGACGCGGCGAGCGTTCGCCGATCTGCGCGGCCGGCGTGGCATCGTAGACCTCCGCCAACATCATGCCGAGCCGGGCCTCGCGGTCGCGGATCTGCACCGTGTAGGCGCCGATTCCCGTCGTGGTGGCGACCGCGGCGTCAAGGGAAGCGGCCCCGGCGAGGGCAAAGGCGCCGACGCGCGCGGAGCGGGCCGCGATCTCGGCGTCGCCGAGCCAGTTGTCGTTCCGGCCGATCAGGGTGGAACCGCGGAAAATCTCGATCTGCGGATCCGGCAGCACGTCGCGCACGCCGAACTGGGAGAGGGAAGGACCGACGCCGCGCAGGAGCAGCGGCTTGTCGCCGTTCGTGCGGTTGTCGCCGACCGCAAAGCCCACGATCAGCGCGTCGTCGATCGCGTTGGCCTCCGTGCGGATCGCCAGGTTCACCAGACGGCCGGTCTCGATCGGCAGCGTCGGCACCACCGTCAGCGTCGCCGGCAGGCTCACCGTCGGCCCGATCGCATTCGACGCGCGGCAGGTGTAGACGCCGGAGCTCGCCGCGCCCACGTTCCGCAAAACGAGATATTGGCTCGACGGCGCCGCCAGCGGCTGGCCGTCCTTGAACCACTGGAACGTCAGCGGAAACACCGACGTGTCGCCGCCCGTCGCCGAGGCGTTGAGCACCACCGTGGTGCCCTGGGCGGCCGTCTGCGAAACGGGATGGGACGTGAAGACCGGCGCGAGCAGGGACTCCGTCGGCACCGTCACGGTGAACGTCGCCGGCAGCGACGCGTTGCCGTTCGAATCGACCGCCCGGACCGTCACGCTCACCGAACCGACGGCCAGCGGCGTCAGCGTCAGCGTCGAGCCCGCGGTGCCCACCGCCACGATGCCCGCGGCGGCCGGAGGCGTTACGGCGAACGCAAGCACGGCCGTCGGATCGCCGAGCGCCGGCGGATAGATCGGGATCACGCGGACGGTGTTGACGGTCACGAAATTCGCGGCGGTCAGCTGCGTCAGCGTGGCGGCGAAATTGCGCACGGGAAACTTGGTGAAATTCGTGCCGCCCACGGAAAACGTCGGCACCTGCGCGATCTGGTCGACCACCGCCATGCCGGTGCCGATCACGCGGCCGAACACCGTGTAGCCGCCGTCCGTCGTCGGCCCGAGGGCCGCGGAATTGTCGAGCACGTTGAAAAACCACTCGCTCGTCGCGCCGTTCGGATCGTTCGGCGCATGGAAAGCCGCCAGCGTGCCCCGCGCATGGGGGAGGCGGTACTCGAGCGGCACCGCCGGATTGCGCGCGATCGAGACCGGCGCCGGCGGGATCGTCGTGGCCGCGAAGCCGCCGCCGTGGACGATCGAAGGCACCACCGCGCTCAACGTATCTACCCGGTGGATCAAGGTGTTGTCATACGAGGTCTTGGCCACGTAGCCGAGAAAGTTGGCCACGTTGCGCGGGGCCTCGGTCGCCTGGAGCTCGACGTTCACGCGGCCGAGCGAGGTGTTGAATTGCACGACTTGGCCCGTCACGCCGGGCACGCCGAAATAGTTCGTGAGGTCGATCTGCACGGGCCCGCGATTCAGGATCTGGGCGCCGATCGGCCGCGACAGCGTCGGCAACCCGGTCTGCGCCAGCGAAAGCACCGCAGGGACGACACTGAGAACCAAGAGTCCGGCAAGACGAGCGCACTTCATGTTCTCAGGCATGAACACCCGGCCCAACCTTGCCAACCATGTTGTCTGGGTAACAACCGCCCGCCTCCGTCATGGCTCCCGTCGCCCGCGCCGCCGCTCCCAGCCCCGGAACCGGCGTTGGCCGGGATCTCTCCAAACTGCCAAGCAACCTAGTGGTTTACTTTGGCGCCGGTACCGGCGGCGCGAGATTCGGCGCGGTTTCGAGCCGGCGGCGCTCGGCCGCCCGCGCGAAAGGCCAATACACCAGCATCGCCAGGCCCAACGACACCACGCCCCACACCGCCGCCCGCCAATCGCCGCCCGTGACGAGGTAGTGCCCGATGATCGGCGGGGTGGTCCACGGCACGTTCACAAACGGCCGCCCGATCCAACCCCAGTCCATCAACAGGTAGGTCGAGCCGGTCAGCAGCAACGCGCTCAGCACGTACGGCACCATGAAGATCGGGTTCAGCACGATCGGAAACCCGAAGAAGATCGGCTCGTTGATCTGGAACACCTGCGTCGGCAACGACAGCCGCGCGATCTTCCGGTACGCCGGATCCTTCGACCGCACCATCAGCAGCGCCAACGCCAACGTCGCCCCCGTGCCGCCCACGTTCACGAAAGCCGACGTGAACCCGTTCGCCGTCACGTACGGCAACGGCCGGCCCGCGGCCATCGCCTCGACGTTGGCCGCGAGGAATTGCAGGAAGATCGGGCCGACGACCGCATCGAGGACGTTGTCGCCGTTGATGCCCACGGACCAGAGGAGCGTCACCGCCAGCGCGTAAACCAAAATGCCGGGCAACGTGTTCAGCGCGAAGACCAGCGGCGCAAACGCCGCCTGCACCGCCGCATCCAGGTCGAAACCCAACCCGAACCGCAGCGCCCAAAATCCCGTCACGAGCACCGCCAGCGGCACCAGCGCCGCAAACGACTCGACCACCGCCGGCGGCACGCTCGCCGGCAGCCGGATCACCCATCGCCGCGCCGTGAAGAACGCCTGCGCGTAAACCGTCAGCGTCGCCACCAGCAGCGCGGTGAACATGCCCTTCGAACCCAGCCGATCCATCGCCAGCGTCGCATCCTCCGGCTTCAGCGCCAGCAGCAGGAACACCGTCAACGCCATCGCCGCACTCACGATCGCCTCCTGCCCGAGGCGTTTCCCGAGGTCGTAACCCAGCGCCACGCACACGAACACCGCCAGCAACCCGAAGGTCGCCGCCACCGGCAACTGCAGCAGCGGCAGCCAGGGCGCGACGATCCTGTCCCATCCCGGCACGGGCAAAAACGAGACCACCATGAACAGCCCGCCGATGATCGTCAGCGGCACCACCGCGACCATCGCGTTGCGGATCGCGGCCAGCAGCGTGACGTCGCTCAGGGCCGTCAGCGCCGGCGCCAGCCGCCGCGCCACCCACGTGCCTTCGGGCTTCATCGGCAGCTCCTCCCGAGGTAAACGCAGCCGTCCGCCGGCCCGCCCGTGCGCAGCAATTCGCGGAAACCCAATCGCGCGTAGAAGCCCAGCGCCGGGACGTTCGCCACGACCACGCCGAGGTGCGCCCCCGGCGAACCGGACTCCGCCAGCCGCGCCAACGTCGCCTCCAGCATGCGCCGGCCCCAGCCGCGGCCCTGCGCCCGCGGCAAGAGGTCGATGTGCAGGTGCGACGGATAGTCCGCGTAGGGCTCCGGACAGGTGTAGTCGGGATGATGATACAAGTGGTGGATCTGCTGCGCGCGCGTCCACCCTGCCGGGTCGCCGCCGGGCGCCGGGAAACGCGCGGCCAGTCCCGGCCGCCACTCCGCCTCGTAACGCGCGTAGAACGCCCGCGAATCCTGCGCGCCCAGCACGTAGCCGCACACGCCGTCCGCATCCTCCAACAGCGTCGCCAGCTCCGGTTCGAACCGCAGGTACGGCTCCGTGAAAATCCGGCCGAGCGCGTCCGGATCCTCGGGGTAAAACGCCGTGGCGTCGCGACCCGTGTACCCGGTGCGCAGGCAAATATCATACAGCTCCGCCGAATCGGCGGGCCGGGCCGGACGCAGGTGCGCGGCGCCGTTCATGGCGGGGTGAAACTCCCGTCCGCCCGCGCCGCGAGCAGGCGTTGCAACCGCGGCATCGGTCCGCCGCGGAACGTGCCCGGCCTATGGAAGTCCGACTGCGCCGCCGCACCCGGGCCGCGTTCGAGCCGCGCCTGCAGCCCGCGCGCGGCCAGGTCGAGTTCCTCCCGCAGCTCCCAGACGCGCCGGTGCAGCGCGGTGAACAGCGCCCGGTCCTTCAGCTCCGCCAGCCGCCCGCAAAAATCCCGCAGCGCCAACGTCTCCCCGAGCACCGCACGCACCTCGTCCGCCGGCACCGCCGCGGGCGCCAGCGCGCGTTCCAAGCGCCGGAAAAATCCGTCCGCCTCCGGCCCTTCGGCATACGGCAAATAGAAGCAGTCGGCGAAGCGCCGCAGCAGCGCCTCGTCCGCCGGCCCACCCAACCCTTCGAACCGCGGTCGCCACGCCGCCAGCGCGGCGAGAAACTCAGCGCGTTCGTTCCACGGCATTCCCGGCGGCAAATTGACGAATCGCCCGAAGGTCCGCAGCGGCACGGCGTTCAGCGGCCATTCGCAGTTCGGGTTGACCAACAGGCCGCGCACCGCGGCCCGGAGCTCCGGGGGCCGGCCCGCGTACGGACCGCAGAAAAAGCGGCGGACGTCGTAGTCGTTCGCGAAGAGGTTGTCCCAAATCACCGGCGCGCGCCGCAGCCGGGCGGACACCGCGGCGATGTGCGCCGGCGTGATTTCCTCCGCGATGATCTCCGGTCCCGTCCAGCACACGTCGATTTCCGGCGCGAGCTCGCGGCCGAGAACATCGAGGTAGTCCGCGCCGCCGAGTCCCGCCGCGGCCATGCGGCCGCAGTACGGCGCCGGACAGAACAGCAGCCGCGCCGCGGGACAACCCGTCCGCAAAAATCGGAAAAACGCATTCGCTGCCGCCGCGTGCAACGCCGCCCACGTCGTACCCGCCGGCGGCGGCCGCTCCGGCAAATCGTCGAAGAGCAGCGCGAAATCCGTCACGCCCAGCGCCTGCAGCTGCGCCGCCTTCGCTTCGAGGCAACGCGCATCGGCGGCATCCCCGTAACGCAGGTCGAGGCCCGGCGCCAAGGCGTACACGAACGCGATCCCGGCGGCCCGCGCCGCCGCCGCGAGCGCCCCCAGTTCCGCCGCCTCGCGCTCCGGATAAAGTTCCCGCCACGCGGCCCGGTGCCGCAGGTCGTCTTTCGGCGCGTAGACGTAGGTGTCGAGGCCGCCGGCCTGCAGCGCGGCCAGCAGCTCGCGCCGCTCGGCGGCGCTCCACGGCGGGCCGTAGAATCCCTCGATGACGCCGTTCATCGCCGCGGGCTCATTCGCCGAGCAGCCGCTTGTGGTATCGGCCCAGCCAATACGGCAGCAGGTAGGCGGCGCCGTCGTCCTCCGCGCGCCCGCCGCGGCCGCCGTCGACGACGAAGGGGTTCGCGTTCCAGCGCATCGTCGGGCGTTCGTCCGGCGGCAGCAATGTCACGGCCTCGCGTTTGCCGAAGCGGTCCGGTTTTTCCGCCCAGACGATGTCGGCGCGGTGCGAGTTCTTCACGTCCCAGTGGATCACATCGAGCGGCATGCGCGCGAGCGTGCGCACCGCCCCGGGCAGGTCGACGTCGGCGTCCGGCTTCCCGACGAGATAGATGAGGGTCCACAGCGGATTCTTTTCCCGCGCCATGTTCTCCCACCAGTCGTCGAGCGCGCGGCGGTAAACGGCCAGCCGCGCCGGGTCCCGCTCGTACCGGAACACGCCGTAGAACGGCAGCATCGCGAGTTCCTCGTCGGAGAAATTCAGCTCCGTGCGCACCTGTTTCAGTTTCAGGATCAGGTCGAGGTAGCCGAGCTCGTGCGCGACCTTGCGGTATTCGGCCGCGTAACGCTCGTCGCCGGTGATGTGCGCGGCAGTGAGCAAAAAGCTCAGGAGCTGCAGGCTGTTCAACGCGGTTTCCTCCGGGTCCTCCGCGAACCGCGCCTTCGACCACCAGCCCCACTTCGTCGGTTTCCCGTCGAGGTCCACCAGCGTGTACCCGTTCGCGATGATGTGGTCGGTGATGCGGCGCGTGGTCGCGACGATCTTGGCCTTGAGGTCGGCGTCGGGCAGCAGGTCGTAGGCGATGCCGAAGGCGAAGTAGTGCCCGACAATCTCGTCGGAACTCGTGTCCGCCTTCCAGTAGTACTGCCCGTCCGGCGTCCAATGCCACTCCCCGTCGCGCGGCAAGCGGTCGCCCTTGCGAATGAAGGAACGCGCGGGAAAACCGCGGCCACCCGCGACCTCTTCGAGAAACAGCATCGCCTCGATCGCCTTGCGGGCGCGGGCCTGCGCTTCGGGTGCGCCCGTGACGGCAAAACGGAAACACTCCGCCGCCGCATAAATCGCGGTCCACAGGCCGTCGTTGTCGTTGTCGACCGGGATGTTTTGCGCCGTGTCGCCCGGCGCGCCGAGGTGCGAATCCGCGGTGAGGCCGTAGCGGTCGTGGCGCGCGGCGACGATCGCTTCGAAGTGCGCCGCCTTCTGCGCGAGCGTCATCGGCCGCAGTTCGAGCTTGGCCACGCCGGTGCGCGTGCGCACCCACATGCCGCCGGCCTCGGCCGGCACGAGGCGGCGCACGTCGTCGTCGGGCAAATAGCGTTTGCCGCCGAAGTATTGGCGCCGGTCCGCCGGGGCCGCGCCTTCGTCGAGGCGCACGAGGCCCTGGGCGGTGCCGAGCCAAACGGCGCCGTCGGTCGCGCGCGCCGTGGCGGCGATCTGGCCGACGGGCAGCGGGGTGTCGTCCGTGCGCAGCGCGGCCGGCACCGCGGGATCATCGGGCGCGAAAAACGTGCGCACCTTCTGCGGGTAAACGCCGAGTTGGACCGGCGACGTGGCGGCGGCGGCCACGGACAAAACGAACACGAGGGCGCCGACCGGCGCCGTCAGCCATCGGAAGCGGGGTAGGGTCTTCAACGGGCCGCGAGCGTGGACCAAAGCGCCCGCCGGCCGCAAGGGTGGGCCGGCCGATCAGGTGAACCACTGATGTTCACTGATTCACACGGATGAAGATCGGAAGAGGGACAGGTCCGTGGCACCTTTTCTCGTCAACCTTCAGCTGCGGCGCCGTCCACCAACGGAACCCCCCAGCGTTCTGGGATCAGTGCGGATCAGTGAACATCAGTGGTTCACCAAATCGTCCCCCGCACGTCCTTAGCTAATGAGCAGCAACCGCCGCGTCTGCCCGGGCACGGTCGGCGGCGCGCGGTGGACACAGGGCGGCACGGGACAGCCCGGGTGCGCGATCGCGATGCGCCAGAGATGGCCGAGGCCGAACGAATACGGCCGCGCCTCGGGCAACGGCGCGTAGTGCAGGTCGTAGCAATGCTCGGTGAGAAACGCCTCGAACTCCGGCCCCTCGGGACCGCCGAATTCGCGCCGCAGGGCCGCGCGCGTTTCGGGAATCTCGACGTGCCGGCGCACCTGCGCGTTGTCCACGCCCTCGCTCGGCGCGCCGAAATACGTGCAGAGAAACGTCGCCGCCGGCACGGGCGCGCGGTCGGCGTGGAACGAATACACATCCGTGGCGACGGCGCCCGCGGCTTCGTCGCGCGGATACGCGTCGAAGCAATCGAGCAGCGGCTCGAGTCCCTGTTCCTGCAACAAATGGAGATCGGCGCAAAGGACTTCGGATGCGGCGCGCCCGGCCGGGGACAGCGGCAGCGCACGGAGGATGGCGGCGTCGAGATCGGTCAATCCCTCGCGTTGCCCGAGCCGCGCCACGACCTCGCCGAAATCGCCGGGCAGCGTGCGGCGCCAGCAGTACGCGTTGACGCCATCGGCCCAAGGCGCCGCCACCAACGCGGCGAAGCTGTCGACAAAACGGACGCGCGGATGGGCCGCGGGATCTGGGAATTCGGGCATCGGGAAAACGTTGCCCGCCACTCCGGCCGCGGCGCGGCCCAATGTCGAAAAACAAAACTCACGGCGCGAAGCGTGCGGTCCCGCCGGTCGGACCGAATCGCAAAGTTCGCCGGGGCCAAACATTACTTCGACCTCGGCGAGACCGCGAGCTGCCGGTTCAGGAAGGCCTGGATGCTCTGGAACAGAGCCCCGCGCTCCTGGCCCGGAACGCGCGCTCCCTCGGAAACACTCAAGACGGCGCCGACCTGTCCGGCCGCCGTCAATTTCCGGTGGAAAGATTTCAGGTCCGGCAGCCGTCCCCGCTCGGTTTCGAAACCCACCAGCAGCGCCGGAGCGATCGGCGCACCCGAATACGAAATCGGCGACTGGCGTTCGAGTTGCTTCCGGTCGGAGCCGAAAAACCAGCGCCGGGTGGCGAGCTCGAAACGGAAATGAGCCGAGTCGAATTGGCCCGGACGCAGCCAGTCGTTGAGGTCGACCACCGGATCGATCGCGACCACGCCGGCGAAGCGCCGATCCTGCTGTGCGCACCGCAGGGCGAGGTAGCCGCCGAAATCCTCCCCCCAAAGCACGACGCGTTTGGGGTCGAGCGGGTACTTTGCGGCCACGGCGTCGAGCGCCGCGATCACATCCTGCAGCACCACGCGATCGGGATCACCCCTGGCCCCGCGCCAGTGAGCGATGCCGTAGCCGCTGCCGCCGCGATGGTTCACCTCGAGCACCGCAAAGCCCATGTGGGCCAAAGCGCGGACTTCGGCGGAATAGTACGCCGTCGCCCGCTGCCACGGACCGGCTTGAAAACGCAGGATCACCGGCACCGGCACTGCGGCCGGATGCTCGGGCAGGGTGATCTGCCCGCAGAGGGATCTCGATCCGGCGGCCAGTGTGGACCAGCCGATCGTGGAGACCCGCCCCAGGGCGGCGACGGCCGTGTTTTGGCTCAGCACACGGTGCAGTTTTCCCTCCTTGGGGCGGAAGAGATAATAGGCTCCGGGGTCGGAGCGATGGTGCATCTGGACCAAAAAGACCTCGCGCGACTCGGCCCACTCCACGATGCGGACGGCATGCGCCGGCGCCCGTTTTTCCAACTGGGTCTGGATCTCCTGCAAAGCGGGATCGAGCCACAGGGTCGTGGGCTTCATCCCCACGGCGCGAAAGCCTACGGTCCGCTGCCGGTAACGGTCCACGACCACGTTGGCCTCGCCCAGGGTCGGCCAGATATTGCCGAGATCTTCGCGGTCGTTCTCGAACACGACGGGTCCGCGCCGGCCCGTGGTC
>JACCDO010299663.1_pt1 | contig 11869 bp, 5 predicted proteins | sample 7446101 | NCBI WGS metagenome assembly JACCDO01 (sample SAMN15323440, study PRJNA562643) | freshwater metagenome | isolation source: river surface water | place: USA:Blue River Watershed | collected 2017-08-16 | reverse complement strand
TTGTTTTTGTTATATTAATTGGTGGTAAATATTCAGTGTCATCTACTACCTCATATAATTTTAATCCTGTCTCATTTTTTAAATTTACAAATACCTTATCTAGTATAAAATATAATCCATATCCATAAGTTTGTAATAATAAATTATCATTTGAATCAAATATAATATAGTTTGCACTTGTAGTTGTAAAATATTTATTATAGCTAACAATTGATTTTACTACATATTCAGTCATTGAATAATAATTAGTATATGCAAAAATAGTATTATTATTAACATAATCAAAAATATCTGAATTAGACATAGTCATTGTTACATCTAAATATTTAATATCTAATCCCAAATTAAATAATATATTTTTGCCAATTAATAAAGTAATTAAATTATTTGAATCTCTAATTAAATAGCCAGTTTGATTTTCAATATATACCAAATATTTTGTATTTACTACAAATGGAACTCCTATAGAATCAGTAAAAGTCCATTGATATAAATAAAAAGAAAATGGTAATATAGTTATATCACCTACATCTATATCAATACCCGTACTATCTAATTCTAATTTTCTTGAATTATAGTTTATACCATAAAAATTTTCATCAAATGTTTTAAGATTCTCATAATTAAATGCTTTCACTACTGTATTGTTATCTGTAATAATATAATCTGATAAAACTAAATCATTAATTATTATATTATCTTTTATATTAACTGCTCCAACTAATTTATAATAATTTTTCATATTCTCATATTTTGTTTCTTTATAAAATGGTTTATATTTATATGGTTCAACTTCTTCTGTTGTATATAAATTTGTTCCATCATATTTAATTATCATATTATCAATTGTTGCATCTGATATATATATACCAGTGTTATTTAATGAATCAAATTTAGTTAAATCTATATTATCTGCATCTATTATATATTTGTTAGTATCAGTTGCTAAATGATAATATTTGTCTCTCATTACATATTCTTCAGTAAAATCCTGAGGAAAATTTTTATTATTTACTAATACTAATGCTGAATTATTTGCAATCAAATTATTATTCATATTTGTTGCGTATGACGAATAGCGGTCTAAATATTGAATAACTAATGGATTTATTTTAACATAAGGAACATAATAATGCCATGGAGAATTTACTATTTTCATTGTACTCGTATTATATTTTGTCGCCAATGCATATATTATATCATTATCTGCTTTAATAATATTACCACTTCTATTTGTAAAATTATATAACCCTGTTGCTAATAATGTATTACTATCAAAATCAACTAATTTTGCATCATATAAACTTTGTTTAATTGTTGTTAAATTTGACGCCATAGTATAATCATTCAATGATTCTGCACTATTTGCTATATTTTGCAAAGTCTTGCCAAATTTTGCCCCAGATGTTATATAATTAAATATTTCAGTATAACAATTTATATATTCATTTTGACCGTTCTCAATAATATTAACTACACCTCCATATATATCATCATACATACCATTATATACATGATTTACAATACTTTCAATATCACTAATATTATTATTATTATTTAATAAATTATCTTCATAATATATCGAATACAAATTTTCTCCATTTCTTAATAATTGATTTGAATATAATTTATATATATTAAGTACAAGTGAATTATCTAAATATACTATAGATGTATCATTATCTCCTAACATTTTCATCTTTGGAACATTGGTAAGGATGAAGAAATTTTCTAACGGTTCCGGATAACTATTTCCTTCAGATAAATCAACAAATGGCAAAATCATTGGTTTTTGAACAAAATAATCATTTGTTTGACATATAGTATTATTTAATGATGTATAATCATATAAATTAGGTAATTTTGTATTATTAAATATAGTTAAATCAATACTTGTAAGTGTTATAACATCTGTATTGTAAACATATAAATTTATAAGAGGTATTAATGGACTTGTAGGAACCCATGTTGTATTTCCATTTAATGTTATTGTTTTAGGAGTACTAGATGAATCAATATATTTATTATTTGAATTTGCTAATAATAATAAATCAGTACTTGCAATATTTGCTAATGGCACTGATGGTGGTGTAAAATTATTTGTATAAACAGCGGTACCTTTTAGCCATCTAAAATTAGTAATATACCCTTCAAATTGTGTATTAAGTGCTCCAGTTGTTTGATTACCAATTGTTAATAAATTTCCACTATTTACTATAGAAGTAGAAAAAATTATTATGGGTGTTCCAAATGATATACCATCAAAATATATTCTAACAAAAGCACCTGTCCTGACTAATGCTACATGAACCCATTTATTTCTATATTTTGCTATTTGACTTGGTACACTTGGACTTAAACCACTTGCACTATATCCAAAATCATATTGAACACCATTCAGTTCTAAAATAGCAGTAGAAGCTTCACCAAATTCCATTTGTATATCTGCAGTTGGATGGCTACCAATTGAAAATACTCTTGTATATGGAATATTTCCAGTTATATATTGAAACCATTCAATTGTAAAATTACTTGTCCCTAAATAGAAATCACTTGTTGGACTCGTACTATCACTACCATCTACTGTTATAGTTGATATGACTGAACTATTAAATTCAAAGCTCCCTGGAGTATAAGGGGTAATTGGAGTAGAGGGTGATATATTAACAGGATAATCTATATCATCTATAGTGACTTTAAATGTATAAGCACTATTAAATAGAGCATAATTTGTTTTATAAACACTAGATGTTGGTAATAGTTCAATTGTAGGAAAAGTACTTGCAATTGTATTTTTACAATCTGAATCACTTATAGTTAATACGGTTGTTGGTAATAATATGCTTACTATTTTAACTATATCATAATCATTAAAATTAGTTGGCAAATCAGGATTAACTAAATAAGTTCCATCAAATGTGCATTTATAGGTAGTTGTAATATTATTTAAAGTATATTGCATAATTAAAATTGCATCACTTACAATATTTATATTCAATCTATTATATTCAATAAATGCATTAAATAGAGTCGATTTATCATAAACTGTCGCAATACTTGTTGTATAGGCTTGAGTTGTTGATTCATATATAAGTGGAACAGACATTTTAATTATTTCATTAATATAAAAGAAATTAACATTGTTCAATATATCTGTATTATTATATACTGATGTATCATAGGTTAAATATACATTAGTATCATCTATAGTATAACTTAACACATTTAAGAAACCATTAAGAGAGGATGATGCAATTTCTAATTGGAATTCAACTAAATTTGTTTTATAAAAAAGATAATTCATATATTCCTTTTTAATTGCAATTATATTACCAATATTCAATAATGTATAATAACTTTCTAATAATTGATATCTATTTACATATTTTAACTCGTGAAAATAACTACTTGTATCAATATCTGTATATGTTGAATTAGTATAATCATTTATATCATTTGATTGTAATGTAAGTGAAACACCTGTTGTTGGAATATATGCAATATAACTTTCTATATGAAATAATTCTAATAAATAATTCTTAATAATGTCTTTATTTATATAAAATGTTAAATCAATGTTAAAATAAAATAATAATCCCTTGAAATCTGTAATAGTCGGTTTCTTTGAAATATCCTTATTTCTTTGATATATATAAGTATTTATTTTGTTATAAAATAATCTTAAAAATGTATATTCATTAAAATATTTTTCTTTGAGAGTATTATATAATTTATTTATTACTATACTGTAAACATTAAAAATATCTTGAGGATATTGTTCTGTATTTAAAATATAATCATAATTATCAGTAAGTGTGGTTAATTCATTTATATATTCAAAATCTTGAAATCCAATTATACTATTACGTTTATCAAATCTATCTTGAATTACTTTTAATTGAATCCAAAAATTTTTAATACTATTAACACTTGATATGAATCTTAAAACATCATTTGCTATAATATTTTCTTTTAAATAATATGTCTTTTGAAACTCATAAAATAATAATATTTCTAATTGTTTATTATAATCTAATTTATCTAAATTAATTGACAAATTATTAGTCCACTCTGAAATTGAATTTACATCAGAATATTTTACATTTATATTTGGGTCATTTAATGTATCATTATTTGTATTTATAACTAATTGTATCTTATCTAAAATAGTAGTAGTTGATGTATCAGATATTGTTAATGTATGAGTTGTTCCAACTATAGTATAAGTAACGGGTAAATCATCTATAGTTTTTATAATCATATCAGTTGTAAGAGTAAATGGTAAATTAAGTGTTGTTATATCTATATCATAAACTGGATAATTGGCATTAATAGTACCAGATACTAAATTAATATCTTCTAAAGTAAATTCATATATAGAATCAGTTTGAATTGTTGCGTATTTTTTATAAAATGTATATGTTTGTTCAAATGATGGATTTAAATTAGTTATTAAATATTCATAAACCAATGATGTTTTTATTATAGCATTTTGTTTAATTGTATCAATACTATCTACTGTATTCATATTATTTGTATTAATATAATTTTCTACTAAATAAACATCAGATGTCGTATCTACTTTGTTATTATATAATACATCAAATTCATTAGCCATAAAATTATAATAACTACTGTCTATTGTGCTATCAAATTTTTGAATATTTTGATATTCATTTATTAAGTCATCCTCTATTTTTTTTGTTATATAATTATCAAAAGAATTCTGAGTAACTAAATTCATTTTATACATATCATTACCATTTAATAAGTTTGTTAATGTTAATTTATCATATGAGTCTGTTAAATTTAATAATAATGGTATTATATCATGGGGATATAATAAATTATTCATAGTAGTATCATTAACACTTTTATTAAATGAGAAAAATATGATATCAATATCAGATGACAATGATATTTTAGCTAAATCTATAAAATATTTACTTAATTCTCCAAATTTCATTTTAAAATAATTATATTGGAGATCTGGTAATTTTAAAAATATATCTGGAATTAAATAATATACATCTTCATATAATATTAAATATGTTAAATGATTATCAAATATCATCTCATTTACATTTGCATTATTAGTTGTTGTAGTAGTCATAGTAGTTGCATTTTCTACTAATTGAAAATATGGAATATTAACAGTTAACCATACTTTACCTAATAAATTAATATCCTTTGGTATTTTTATAAATGTAGTATCATCCCATTTCATTGGAATACTCTTTAATGCAATTTCATCCTTAATAAATACTTCTGGATTTACATATGTTTTTTTAAAAAATGTAATCTCTGGATTTTTTGTTAATAATTCGCTTTCATTATTATTCAAATTTATTTGCATAAATGATGGATTCATATAATTCTCCATGGTTGTCTATTATTAGTACAAAATAGATTTTTTCTTTATATTTATAATATATATAATGAAAAATTCGTTAAAATTAATAATTTTAGATGGTTGCCCTTATTCAATTGCATTAAAACAATTACTAACGGATACTATATCCCTTAAATCAGTTGATGTTAAAAGTGTATCACATGAAAATAAAGAAAAATATAAAACACCTGAAATAAATACATTCCCGCAATTATATTTAATAAGCCCGCATATGGATAAGAAAACTTATTTAATTGGAGGATATGATATAACAAAAAATATTATTGATGAAATAAATAAAAGTAATAATTTAAATAAATTAAAACTAAAATTAAAAAAAATATTACCTAAATTAAATATTAAACAAATATTAAGAATAATACAAATTTTTAAATTATTTTAATTAATATGAACTTTTTTATTTTTATACACACCTACTTGTTTTGACTCTTTATTATATACTATACCATTTTCTATAGATTGATAATAATAACATTCGCCATTTATAATAATTTTATCTAAAAAACTATCATTTTCTTCAACATTTTCTACTTCTTCTACTTCTGTTTCTTCTACTATTTCTTCATCTTTAGGTTTATCACATTCTTTTACCTCTTCTATTTTAGTAATGTATTTATCAATTAACATCTTACCATCTAAATTTTCACCTTCAGCTATTTTTAATACTAATTGAATCATATTTTTCGAATATTCTTTATTTAATTTACTACAATATATATTAATCATTTCCAATAATTCCTTTGATTTATTGGTGATTTTCTTTGAGTATAAGAGTTTTTTCATTTAATAAATAAATACAATTAACACTTATGAGTTAATTAATCAATTTTTATCTAGTTTAAAATAAGCGCATTTTTTATGAAATTTATTTATCTGGTTCTTTTTTAATCTTTTTTATTTGTGGGAAAATATTATCAACATTGGACCCTTTCCAATATTTTACAGCAATCTTTTGGTCCATTTGAGGTGTTGATAATAAACATATTTTCATTGAATATATGTTTATTATTATTAATTAATTAATTAATCAATTTTTATGGCTATTCAAAATTTCTTAAAGAAATTAAATCTTTTGCAATCAATTTTTCTTTATAAAATTATACACATACTTTCATCATTATTCTTATTAAATAAATTACTATAATATTGATTAATATCATTAATAATTTTATCAATATAACTATTATCATTAAATACAAATGAGTCCAAATAATTAATTGATAATAATGTTTCATCTTCTTTCTTAGAAATAAACCAAATATACATATTATGATATGTAAATACTGAATATTTTGAAATCAATTGATTATATTGTTGCAATTTTAAAATTGTCTGATCATAACTACAACATATGATATAACCAAATACATTTTTAAAATAGTCATTTTTCATTAATTCATCTGTATAAATAATATCAGGGCATAAAATAAAAATAGCCTGACAAGGAGTATTATTTATTGTTGCTATAAAACCATATTCAATAAATGGAACAGACATTTCATTTAAATACATATCATATAATTTTGAACAATGTTTCATACTAGAAATAAATTGTAGTTTGTCTTCAATATTTTCACCAAATACTAAATATCTTGGTATATTCATATTATTAAATATTATTTAAATTATCATTTTAAATAATTTAAAAAAAATTGCAAATATAAGCATAAAGAGATTATAATTATAATAAATAATAAATGTTCTTAGTAGACAAATATAAGAATAATAATATTATACCATCATATGAAGTAGTTGACAGATTATTAAATTCATTAAATACTCATAATATTATTTATAATAATATAGATAATGTAATAAAATTACCAGATAATGAATTTAGGGATGTTATTGATAATATAGAACACGGTAATTGGAAATATGCAAATCTCCCCCATTTATTAATATATGGACCTGATGGATGCGGTAAGGAGTATATTGTTGAAAATTTATTAGAAAAAATTTTTACAAAAAAAAGCGTTGAATTGCAAGAAACAGAATATACTATTAATGGGTACAGTAATACTAAAACAAAAGTAATGATAAAACAGTCTAAACATCATATTGTTATTGAACCAAATAATAATGGATTTGATAAATATTTAATTCAAGAAATTATTGAAGATTATGCAAAAACAGAAATTCTACATGTATTGAAATATAAACATCTATATAAAATTGTTATAATTAATTCTATTGATAATCTATCATATTATGCACAAGCATCTCTAAGAAGAACAATGGAAAAATATGCTGATAGCTGTAAATTTATTTTTATTTCTAATCAATTATCTAAAATACATGAACCTTTAAAAAGTAGATGTTTAATGGTTCGAATCCCATTACCTACTGATAATATGTTAGCATCAATTGCATTAAATATAGGATTACTTGAAAAAATACATTTGACTGGTAGTGATATAATTGATATAGTAAAAAAATCAAATAACAATATTAATAAAATGTTTTGGTATTTAGAGCTTAAAAGATATAAAGTCCCGGTGGAACATTCATGGCATGATATGATAGATATAATTACTGATAATGTATTAAATAAAAAAAATTATACTATAAAAAAACTACCAGATGTAATTAAAGAATTAAGAGACATATTATATCAATTATTTATTACAAATATTGATTTTCATACTATTATTAAAGAAATTATGAATAATATTAAAAATAAATTAACAAATTATAACATGACTCATAAATTATATTATATTATTGAAGAAACATCCAAATTTGAAAATAGAATTTCACAAGGAACAAGACATATAGTACATTTAGAGGCATATTTAATAAAACTAATACAAATATTAAATGTTTAAAAGATTTGTAATAAAAAAATATTTATATTATTATATAATGAACAATATTGAAACAAAAATAAATATGTTATATGATTTTATTTATTCTAAATCATTCAAAGGAAATATACAAGAATTTGACATAGATATTTCTAATATTACTTTAGACGATGTTAAGATTAAATTTAAATCAATTAATTCAGAAGATAATGAAGATAATATAACTGAATTACTAACTGGTAAATTTAAAATGGTTGATTTTATTGATGATAATAATACATTAATATTAAAAAGATATACAGATGGATTATCTATTGCCTTATATATCACACCTTATGAAAAAGAATCAGATATAAATGAATTAAATAATAAAGGACTTAGTAGTATGAATAATAATGATGCATTATTTTCATATATATTAAGTGGTTTAGTATTAAATAAAGAAACAAAACATATCGCATTGCCAATTATTAATTTAGATATTGCATTTCAACAAATGCATGATATTATTAAACCATATGGTGATATTTATGATAAATACATGAAAATGATTGAGAAAGATAATATTACTGATATTTTCTCAGTCAGAGTTAAAGAAAATTTTTATAAAAGTTTTACATTAGAAGAATTTATTAAATCTGAAAAATGTGATATTAAAGTATTATTATTTCAAATAATTCATACATTAGCCGTATTACAAAAAAAATATCCAGGATTTAGACACAATATGTTAAACTTTTCTAGTATATTTGTATATTTAAAAAAAGAATCAAATAATATAGATACATATTCATTTAATGACGACACTTTTTATATTAGAAATAATAATTTTGAAATTAAAATAACAAATTTTTTTGCTTCATCTATACCAGATATGTTTGAAGGAAAATTACATAAAAGTCTTAGAGAAATTTTAATATTAGATGAACCAAATGATTATTTTGATTTACATACATTTTTAAATAATTTAATTAGTAAGGCTGATATAAAAGATAAAGAAACTATTAATTTTTTAGATATAATTATACCTGAAAAGTATAGAGAAGACAAAACACATGACGTCTCATCAGATAAGTCTAATTTATCGTCATTTTATTTAACAAAAAATGTAGAATTATTTAAACCAAGTGATTTATTAAATCATTCATTTTTTAAAGAATTTAAAGAAAAAGTAGAAATAGAAGAAACAATGTCAGCTGATGAATATTACACAAATAAAACAAATAGAAAAAGAAGTAAAAAAAATAGTAAGAAAAATAGTAAGAAAAATAGTAAGAAAAATAGTAGAAAATCAAGTGTTATTGGTAAAAGAAGTATAATGCAAGGCGGAGCTATTAATAATATATATAGACCTCCTGTAAATAAACTTAAAAATTCACCATTCATTAGTAATGAACAAAGAAGAGTATTTAAAGGAGATGATAAACCATATAGTGCTGCATTTTATAAACCTCCTATTAAACAAGAAACAATTGAAGAAGTTAAAAAGGCAGAGAAAGAAAAAGACAAACAAATAACTGAACCAGTTGTGGATAAAGAGGAAAAGAAAGAAACGCAACCTGTTATGTATGATAAAACTAAACCTAATGTAATAATGGAGCAAAAGATTTCAACTAATCCATTATATGTTAAACCTCCATTTCAAAAACCAAATAAACCAATTAATCCACTTAATCAACCATTTAAAAAAGAAAAACCTACATGGGAACATGATTATGTACCGCGTCGTCCTCCATCTCCTCCTGTTCCACAAGCCAAAATGCATTATACTGAACAACCACGTAATGTGGAACCACGTAATGTGGAACCACGTAATATGGAACCGCGTAATATGGAACCGCGTAATATGGAACCGCGTAATATGGAACCGCGTAATATGGAACCGCGTAATATGGAAAAATATCCAAACAAAAGATATATTAAACCATATGTATCTGAATCGGATAATATAAGTGAACAAAATAATAAATCTGATAAATATCCAAATAAAAGATATATAAAACCTTATGAATCAGAGGAAAATACAGAAACTGATAATATGAAAAAATCATTTAATCCAAATAAAGATAAATATCCTCAAACTCGTAAAATAAAGAAAGAAGATGATAGTAGTGAAAGTGAAAGTAGTGAAAGTGAAGACAATGATGTGAAAGTCCCATTTAAAAAATATATAGAAAAAATGTATCCAGATGAAAAGAAATCAAGAACTGATTTCAGTAAACCATTATATAATAAAGAAGAACGTTATAATAGACCTTCATATAATAAAGAAGAACGTTATGAAAAACCAGAAAATGATTATTATAGACAGTCGAGAATGAAGAATATAACAGAAGTTCCTTTATTAGCTGAACAAAAAATATACGATGTACCAGGAATGGGTAATAGTATGGGTATGGGAGGAGTGCCACCAGGAGCATTTCATACTCATCCAAAATATGGAGGTCCTGCATGGGTTCCAATTGATAATCAAATAACATATCCACCAAATTTTGTATATGATTCAAAAGATTATTTTCCATTTGGAATGCCCTTAAAAGTGCCAAATGAAATCCCATTACAAAAGATATATAATATCAATTTAGGAGCACCTGGAGTTCAAAACTCATTATTAAATCAAATATATCAAGATGCACTTCCTGGAACAACATATATTTATACAATGGCAAGCATATTTGAACGTAATGCATTAATATCATCATTAAGAAATTCAATGATAAAAGAAATGGATGGAGAAGATATGACATTACAAGCTGGTAAAGATTCATTATTAGAATATATTAGATTGGTTGAATTTAATCCCTATTCATTGGGTAAAACACCTTATGCTACATTACCAAGAGACTTTTTATTATACACTGGAGCATATCCAATTATATATAATACAGAAAACAATAAAATCGAAATAGCTAAAAATTCAATGGCATTAAATATTAGAATATATAAAATGTCTTTATTAGCTGCAAATGCAACTACTATACCTGGATGGGAAAAGGACGAAGTATGGAGAGAAATACAATTTTATAAATATATTAAAGAAAATATAATAAATACAAATGTATCACCCAATTTTATTTCAATTATATTGTATAAAAAAGATAAACAATCTAAAATCGATTATGATGAAGTTAATAAATTAATTGGAAATTTAAATAGAATAGATGGACCATATAAACCAATATCTGTTAAAACTTCATTCTTAGATATTATAGTTAATAAAAATGGAGATCCTGTAGATTTAAATACAAGTAGTGATATAAGTATGTTAGTATTAACAGAAGCACCTACATCTAATATAATTGCATGGGGTAGTCCAATGTATGAACCAGCAGGAGCAATACGTAAAGAAATATCGACTGGTTATCATACACCAGAAGCTTGGAAGAGTGTATTGTTTCAATTAACTTATGCAATGGCTGTATTACAAGAACATCAAATTTATATAAGAGGTTTTTCATTTGAGAACAATGTATTTATAAAAGATTTATTTATTGACCCTAATAATATGGGTCATTGGATATATAATGTTAACGATATTAATATGTATGTACCAAATTATGGCCATGTTGTATTATTAGATACCCGTTTTGCTGATATAATGGACCCAGCTCCTCCTGTCGGAGTTGCACCTATTATTAATCCAAATAAT
>JACCDO010099714.1_pt1 | contig 11870 bp, 9 predicted proteins | sample 7446101 | NCBI WGS metagenome assembly JACCDO01 (sample SAMN15323440, study PRJNA562643) | freshwater metagenome | isolation source: river surface water | place: USA:Blue River Watershed | collected 2017-08-16 | reverse complement strand
TTCGTTTGATGAAGCGAAAGTATCAGGCTGAACAAGTGGATGATTGTCTCACTAAAATTAGCCGAGTTCCGGCTCCGGTGGGCGGTACGTTCGTTGGGATGGATGTGATCACTGGTTTTCCTGGGGAGGGGGAAGAGGAGTTCTCTCGAACCGTTGAATCGCTTTCGCGCCTTCCGTGGACACGCCTACACGTGTTCCCTTACAGCGAGCGTTCAGGAACCCCTGCCACGCGTCTCCCTGGCATCGTTCCACAGGCCGAGCGTCAGCGCCGAGCCAAGGTGCTTCGCGAACTCAGTCTGGAGCGGATGCGGAGCACTCATCAACAGGTTTTAGATCACTGTCGCATGACTCAGGAGCCTTTACGTGGGGTTCTCCTGGAGGGGGCAGTGAAAGGTCCCGATGGAACTCGGAATTGGATTTCGGGCTACACCCCAAACTACCTGCGCGTTCTGATTCGCGCCGATTCTGCCCTTCAGGAAAAATTATCCAATCAGGTTCGCGACATCATGCCGGAACAGCTAGTCGTGGATTCGAATTCAGGCGACTGCGCTTTTATCGGGACCCTTTTAAGGAAAGCCAGCGAGTGACTTGATTGTTCGATAGGTTGACTTCGTCTGAGACGAGCCCGATTTGTGCCGAAACGGGGACAAAGGGTTCGTCCTCGCGTGCAGGTAATTGAACGACCCATCGGTAAGTTTGCTCGGTTAAAGGATCGAGAGCTGGAAGTGCGACTGAGGCGCCGATCTCGCGAAGCTCAGGGTCTCGCGACGTATCCATGCCGTTTCGGTGGCCGTAGAGTGTCAGCATGACGCCGCTCTGGGAAGCGTTGGCTCCGAAGTTCCGCACCGTAGCCTGCAGGGTGCCTTGGAGGCCGCCCCCGGGGAGTTTACGAGCATCGAGAAGCTGAATGTCTTCGTTGAAGATGGAAAGGTCGGGTCCGAGACTTCGAATTCGGGTTCCAGTGGGGACCGAAGTGGATCGAAGCGGACTGACAGCTCGGATTCGATCTGCCATCACACGCCAAGCCTCTTGGCCGGTATCGCGGAGACGCCCCATGGGAACAGCGCCAGGGATGAGAGAGTTTAGGAAGTCCAATGAAGCGAGGATTCCGCCACTTGCAGCGACCTTGTAGGTACGGCCAGGGTCGAGTGATTGCCCTTGAATGCGAACTCTCTTGAGAACCTTGTCACTGTTGCCCTGCGCCTCCACCGAATCAGCGAGCGATCCCACTCCTGTTGGTGCGGGAAAGTCGAGAGACGCAGGCGCAGGGGGGCTTTGGAGAGCGGGATCATAGATGATCTCCATTCCCGATTGGCTCAAGACTCCGAACTGCGCGAGCGTAGGATGCGAAAAGAGTACGGTGAGAAGCCAACGCAGGGTTTTTCCGGTCAGCTCAAAAGTATGAACGGTCCAACTCTTACCGGTTCTTGGGTCATGGATCGCAGGATTCGAATTGTAGACGTCGACGGTGCGAATTTCGCCAGGATGCAACTCACCGTAAATGAAGCTGGATTGCTCGAGAGCAAAGTCGGCGCCGGTCGAAGCTAAGTAGCTGTCGGCCGCGAGGTTGCCCATGCGGTTCTCTGCGCCCTTTCGATTCAGGTGAATATGGCTATGTCCGACCTTCTCTTCAAAGATGGGTCCGTATTGGCGCGCTAAGGTGGATTCAAATTCTTGGAGAAGTTTCTGAACCTCGGGGTCCTCGGGGATTCGGGAGTTAACGGGGTGGAGCTTGTAACTGCTCAGGACGACTCTGGGGAGTCCTGACGCCAGCGCAAAAGCTCGGGTCCTGATTTTCAGGTCCAAGTGGCCCAGGTATTGGCCCCAGCAAAGGGCTTCAAAGATCAGGCCGTCGCTTGCTCCGGGGCGTGGAACAGAAATGGGCTGATTGAGCTGAATATGGTCGTGTGCGCCGATGACGAGATCGACGTTGGGAGCAGCCCTGAGAATGTTTTGATTGGTTTTGATGCCGTTATGGGAAACGGCAATGATCACGTCGGCTTGATCCCTCAGGCGCGCAGAGAGTTCGCGCACGTAGGTGTAGGGATTCAGGATTTTAATCGGATTTAAATATGAATCGAATACAAATTCATAGGTTGCGACACCAATGAAGGCGACTTTCACTCCGTCATATTCGCGGATGACGTAGGGCTCGACCCATTTCCGGAAATCGGCGGCTTTTGGGTAGGCCGAAAGGTCGAAATTCCCTGCAATCATCTGAAAGGCAGGATGGGCCACTTCGGCGCTCCGAAGTAGGTGATCCGGCCCGTTCAGCCAATCGTGGTTTCCTACCAGGGCCAGGTCATAGCCCACCTTTTCCATCATCCGGAGGCTCTCCACCCCGGCGCCTAGATTGTAATAAATCGACCCTTCGGACCAATCACCTGCATCGACGAGGGCGCTATTGCGGCTTTCAGAGCGCAAGCGGCTGACCAGCGTCTTGAGGCGGGAGATACCGCCTAGGCCCAGTGAATCGAGCTGGGGGCGGTATTGCGAGTGAAGGTCGTTCGTGTGCAGCAGAGACAGGCTAGTTTCTGTCCCGCTGGGTCCAGGGAGGGCGGGGTTGGTGGCCGGATCGTCCGACCGGGCAACGGACGCCACGACCAGAAATCCGACTATCGTCAGAAAGAAACGAACTCCCCCAGCACCGATGAACTGCTTCCGTTGCAGAATCGACACTCTAAGGTGGTATTCGGACCCAAGCGGGCTGCCAAGGGAATTCGACCTCCTCAAATCTTGACAAAACAGGACAGATAAAGCAAAAGATCCAAGCGTTTAGGTCGAAGTCATGAAGCTGGAGCAACTGCAAGAACGTCTGGGTTATCGTTTTGGGGACCGTCGGGTCCTGCTTCAATCACTCACGCACACTTCTTTCGGCCACGAGTTTCACCAAGATAAGCCCTATGCGCTGCGCGACAACGAGCGGCTTGAGTTCTTGGGCGACGCGATCTTGGATGTCGTTGTTTCCGATATTCTCCTAGAGTCTTTTCCTACCGCCAACGAGGGGCAGCTTTCAAAAATGCGCGCCGCGGTGGTGAACGAAAAAACTCTTACGCAGGTAGCCAAAAGTCTACACCTTCAAGACGTGGTTCGCTTAGGGAAAGGTGAAACTCAGAGCGGTGGCAACCTGAAGCCTTCGATTCTTTCGAGCACGTTCGAAGCCTTGATCGCTGCGATCTATCTCGATGGTGGATTTAATGCCATCTATCCGGTCGTGCGTGCTTTGTTTGCTCCGCTCTTTGTCCAAGATAAGGATTTAGTCGCGCTCTATGATCACAAGACTCGCCTTCAGGAGATGGTTCAGTCACGCTTCAAGGTGACTCCGAGTTACCAGCTTCTGAAAACTTTCGGCCCTGATCACGCCAAGACGTTCGAGGTCGAAGTTCGCATTCAGGGCCGCGCGCTGGCCGTGGCAACCGGTTCCTCCAAAAAAGAAGCCGAACAAAACGCCGCTCAAGCGGCCACTCAGGCGGTCTCAGCAGAAAGCTGAAGCTCCCGCATGTTAGGAATTTGAGGCAAGTTTTACATGGCCAAATCCGGCTTCGTTGTCATCGCGGGCAGACCCAATGCCGGCAAAAGTACGCTCATGAATCGCATCGTGGGCTCGCGACTTTCCATCGTCACTCCAAAAGCTCAAACCACTCGAGAAAGAGTCTTGGGGATTTTGACTGAAAAACCAGGTCAGATGGTGTTTGTCGACACTCCTGGTATTCACAATGCAAAAGAAGGCGGAATTAACGCCTACATGATGAATGAAGTGCGCGAAGCCCTCGAGGGGGTTTCTTGCGTCTGGTACCTAGTTGATCCTACTTCGGTCATTAAAGCCGAAACGGTGGTCTTGGAGATCTTGAAGGCCGCTCAGGTGCCTATTTTCCTGGTCTGGAACAAGGCCGACCTGAAGTACGTTCAGCCGGGCGGTTTGTTGACCGAGATTCCCGCGCGAGCTCGCGAATTAGGAGTACAGATCACCCGTGAATTCAAAGTTTCTGCCCTTAAAGGAAAGGGCGTGGACGAGCTGCTTTCGGCCACTTGGGAAACTTTGCCTGAGGGGGTCCCGCACTATCCGGATCCAGAACAGATCAGTGATCGCCCGGTCCGTTTCTTCGTGGCAGAAAAAATCCGCGAGCAACTCCTTCTGCAACTCGGTGAAGAGCTGCCCTATTGCTGCGCCGTTGAAATTGAGCGCTTTGATGAGGGTGGAAAAATGCCTCGAATCGAAGCCGTGATTCACGTCGAGCGCGACAGCCAAAAAGGAATGGTCGTCGGTAAAGGCGGCCAAAAAATCAAAGCCATTGGAACCGCGGCTCGGGCCGAAGTGGAGAAGTTTATGGGCCAGGGAGTATTCCTGGGTCTGAGCGTGAAGGTTCTCAAGGACTGGAGCAAGGACGCTGAGGCTCTGAAGCGTTTGGGCTACCACCTGCCTGATCCGAAAGGAGGCCGAAAATGAGCGCGCCGAAAAATCGTACTCCCCGCTTGGTGATTGTTGGCCGACCGAACGTCGGTAAGAGCACTTTGTTCAATCGCCTTCTGGGGCGAAGACGCGCTCTCGTGCATGACGAGCCGGGTGTGACCCGCGATCGCTTGCTTGAGCCCGTGGAGTGGCGCCTCGGTAAACGCAGCGCCAAAATTGAGCTCGTCGACACCGGTGGACTAGGTGGCGAGCGCTGGGCTGCCGAAATTGAGCGACAGGTTCAGCTCGGGCTTTCCGAAGCAGACGTTGTGTTGGTCCTTCTGGACTCTCAGACCGGTTTGATTCCTCAAGACCGGGATGTTCTCAAACGCCTCAAGCAGTCTGGCCTTCTGGATTCCCGCGAGAAGATCGTGATCGGGATTGCCAACAAAGTGGATGATCACCGTCACGAGGACCGCGTGGCTGAGCTCTACGCTTCTGGGGTGGATCCGATCCTTCCGGTCAGCGCCGAGCACGGTCGCGGCATCGATGACTTGAAGCTTCTGATTCTGGACCGTCTCACCGAAAAAGGCTGGGACTTCACCGTTCAAGAAGAAGAAGAAGAGCCCTTTGAAGACGAGTCGTCCCGTGAGCGCCTCGAGGAAAAGGAAGAGGAAGACTTCGTTGTGGATCTAGACGTCGATGGCGAAGAGTCGGGCGAAGAGCTCGAGGAAGCGCCTGAAGAGGTTCAAGAGGAGCTTCCTGAATGGGCCACGCGTACTCCGCGCATTGCTATCGTGGGGCGTCCTAATGTCGGCAAAAGCACTTTGGTGAACGCTCTTCTAGGTGAAGAGCGAATGATCGCAAGCCCAGTTGCTGGAACCACGGTCGACTCGGTAGATTCGGAAGCCATGCTCGGGGATCGCCCGTTCATTCTGATCGATACGGCGGGGATTCGGCGGAAAAGTAAAACCGAAAAAGGGGTCGAAGTTCTCTCGGTCGTTCAGTCGCGTAAGGCACTTGAGCGCTGTGATGTGGCGATTTTGCTTCTCGATGGCGAAACCGGCATTACGGATCAGGACGAAAAAATCGGCGGCATGATTGAGGAAGTCGGCTGCGGCGTGGTGTTGGCACTCAATAAATGGGACACTCAGCGAGGCAAGAAGGGCTTTGGTCGCGAGGAAGCGGCCGAGATTATCCGAAAGGAAATGGCCTTTCTTCGGTACGCTCCGCTTCTCTTCGTCAGCGCCAAACAAAGACGCGGCCTTCAGGACCTAGGCGATCTTTGCCAAGAGATCATCGAGCAGCGCCGAGTGCGCGTGCCGACGAAGGCTTTGACCGAATGGGTTCGCAAGGCCTCCACGATTCACAATCCGATGAATGCTAAATTCTACATGGCGCACCAATCGGGTCGAAATCCTCCCACCTTTGTTTTCCATGTGAGTGATCCCGAGCGAGTTCACTTCAGCTTGCGCCGTCACTTGGCCAACGGGCTTCGCGAGCTCTGGGGTTATATGGGAAGCCCGATCAAGCTCTTGTTTGTGAAGGGCACCAGCACCCGGAAAGCCAATCCACGAAAGGCCCGCCAATCGATGTCCAAAACGAGGCGCGGCGAAGATCGCCTCAAACGAGGAGTGGTTACCAAGTGAACAAGAGGTGGGCTCCAACCGTGTAAAGGAGCCCCGTCAGATCACCCAGGTTCCCTGCGCCTGCGACATTGAAGTTTGAGGAGTAGGTGTCTGCAAAGCGCACCATGTGGACTCTTCCATCGATCAGGAAATAGCTGGTTCTAGGGACCAGTGCGAACTCAAGTCCTGCCCCAGCTGAAACGCCGAAAGCGGAGTCTCGGTCTGAAGTTCCCGTGTCGGCCGTCGTTTGAGTCAGGCCGTAACTGGCAATTCCAACTTGCACGAACGGATTAGCAAAAGCGACTTGAGCCGCTGCATCGCGAGTATCGAAGGAATAGCGCAGATTCACGCCGAGCTGAATGAGTTGGACGTCGGTTGTGCCGCCGCGCTCGGGCACGTTGTAAACATGGCTCAGGCTCGATAAGTCTAAGTCTAGAGCCATATTGAAGTTGAACCAGTAAACCGTCTTCACACTGAGCATCGGGAAGCCGCCCGACCAGAGCTTTCCTCGGTTGCCGGTGGCACCGGAGTTACCCACTCCGAGTTGGATCCCAAAGAGGCGCCCGTATTGGTAGAACCGGAGGTCGTTCGCTTCGGCCTCTTCATCGTTAAAATCGCCGTAATCAGTGTAGGCGTTCGCTTGGTGGTCGTTTTCTTCCGACTGCTGGGTGCGATCTTCCAGCGTTGCGGCCCCGGCTGGAGTGCAAAAAGTGAGACCTAGGGCGAGAAGAAGAAAGCCCAGGCGCTTAGAAGTAGAAGTGCATGCCCGCATTCAGAAAGCTGACGCCCATGGTCCGAAGCGCGTAGCTTCCGGACAAGTTGTCGAACGAAACGCCGGTCTCCATGGAGAACCCTAAGCTATCGACTCCGGGAATCAGGAATTCGGCGCCAGCGCCCCCCATCATCTCAAGTCCGGAGTTGCCCGAGCGTGAGCAAAAACCTAGGCCACCCATGAAGTAAAAGTTCAGATTGGTTTCCATGAAGACGTTCTTCATGGCCTTCACTGCCGTCACGCTTTGGCTGGGGCTTGAAGTGGCCAGAGCGAAAACTCCCTCAAACGCCATGTCGGGAGTGAGAGCGTACTTGACGCTGACTCCGGGCACGCCGCCATCGCGCGATGCAGCAAATTGGGAGTTGTAACCTAAGCCTAGACGGCCTTGAAGATCGCGAGCCAAGGCTGGCATTGCGGAGGTGGTGAGAAGCGCTAAACAGAGAGTGATCCAGCGGAAAAGGTTCATCTTTTCAAAGGGTATCCCTGGGCTTTCTTTTTGACAACCTCCAGGGACCTCTTCTACACCGGAGGGCATGACCACTACGTTCAGCGACTCGGCTTCCAATTTGGATAAAAAAGAACTCAAGCGTCCGGATGCGTTTCAAGCATCGGCCGTGGGCGTGGTGAAAAAGGCGCGAAGCCAGCAATCCCTCTGGGTAGGTTTTGCTGTTGCAGGGCTTGCCGTGGTCGGCGCTTGGTCGGCTTGGAGCTCTTATCGCGATTCTCAAGCGAAGAAGGCAGGGGAGCTTCTGTATTCTGCTCGCCTAGCAGAAGAGAAAGAAATTCAAGCTCAGTTGCCCAAGGCCGCCACCCCTGAAAAAGGGAAAAGTACCGAGGCGGAAGCCGCGAGCACTGCGGCAGCGCTTGAAATGGAGAAGCTCGATCTAGCGTTGCGCTTCCCAGAGACCCTGAAAGCCTATCAGGCCGTCATTTCCAAGTATCCTTCGACTCAAGCTTCGATTGAGGCGCGTCTGAGCCTAGGGCGTCGGTATCTGAATCATGGTCAGGCCGCTCAGGCCGTTCCGCTTTTCGAAGAGGCTGCGAAAAAAGCATCAGGTGCTGACCGCGCTTCTGCCTGGAATGCAGCGGGCTACGCTTATGAAGCTTCTGCTCAGGGCGCCCAAGCCATTCAGGCCTTCGAGAAAGCTGCCAACGAGGCACCGAAGGGTTTTGACGCCATCCGTGGCGATTCCTTAGTTTCTGAAGCGCGTGTTTTGGAAGCTTCGAAAGACACAGCTCGTGCCAAGCAAGTCTATGAGCGGATCGTGAAAGAGCTTCCCAATACGGAGTTCTCGAAGACTGCTGAGATCGCTAAGTCTCGCTTGCCCTAAGTCCCGGTCTCACAGGGGGAAACCATTATGCTGCGTACGCGGATTCGTTCTGGGGTTCCGGGATTGGGTTGGGCTTTCGGAGTGGCACTCCTGGCATCGGCTTGTACCGGCCCAAACCGTCACTCAAGCTTGAAGCCCGATGAAACGGTGCTGAGTCGCGACTGGACTCTTTCCACTCGTGATATTCTTGAAACCACCGGTCGTGGTTATGAGTATTCGAACCCGGTCGTGTTTGAGAACACCTTGGTTTTTGGGAGCCGGAGCCTCGGGCTAGCAGCTCTTTATCCGGGGTTGCAACAGTACCGCTGGACCCTGCCGATTGAAGGCGGCGTGGTGAGCGAGATCCTCGTCGAAAAAGGCGTGGTCTACTTTGGGGGTGGCGATGGCTACCTCTATGCGGTTCAAGCCGAAAACGGTCGCGTGATTTGGCGTCTGGATGTGCATGGTCCGATCGTCTCGCGCCCTACACTCGATGGCGGACGCCTTTTCGTTACGACCGCAGACGACACCGTCTATGCTTTGGACGCAGCCACGAAGAAATGGCTGTGGCATTACCGGAGGCGCACCGCCGGGAGCGCCACGGTACGGGGTGCCTCGAGTCCTTGGGTAGACTCAGGCGAAGTACTCGTTGGCCTGAGTGATGGTTTCTTGGTGGCCCTGAATGCGGCTGATGGTTCTTTAAAGTGGGAGCGAAAGCTTCACCAGGGATCGAAATTCACCGACGTGGATGCTCGCCCGGTCTTGGACCAAGGAGTCCTTTACGTGCCATCTTACGATGGCGCGCTTTACGCTTTGAAGCGCCAAGGCGGCGAGATTCTCTGGCGCTTTGATGCAGGCGGGAGCCGGCAGGTAGTCGTCGAGGGAGAGCGTCTGTATTTGCCCTCAAGCGACGGCAGCGTTTACGCCCTTCAGAAATCGAATGCCAAGGTGATCTGGAAATTTGAGATGGACGGCGGAACGCCGACTCAGCTTACTTCGACGGATCGGCATCTGATTTTTGGAAGCAGCTATCAGTATCTTTACGTCGTTGAAAAAGCGACGGGGCGTGGTGTCTATCGTTTCAATTCGGGCTGGGGGAGTGGGTTTACTTCGACCCCTGCCCTGGATCCGGAAGGCAAAAAGCTCTACCTGCTTTCGAGCGGTGGAAACTTGATGGCCTTCCGGTACTCCGGGAGCGAAGGAACTCGGCGCCGTTAACGCTGGTCTTTGAGAGCTTTACCGGCCAGGGACTTGGCGCCCTGACTAAGTTGATCCAAGTGTTTGATCGGCTCAGCAAAGCTCTTCACGGTTTGCTTGTAACGGTCTGAGGCGGCTTGGGGGATTGCGCCCAAGGCGAGTTCAAGCTTTAGAATTTCACCTGCGTAGAGCTGACTCGAGAGGCTTTCGAGAGCTTGGTTTGCTTCGAGGTAAAGAGTCGAAGGGCTTTTTTCCTCGAAGGTATCTTGGTCCATCCGCACGGCGTTCACCAGCAATCGAGCTTGGCCCGATTGGGCTTCCTCTGCGTCCTTCAGGATTGGCTGAATCTGGCCGATCCAGGTGCTGACGCCGCCAAGAAGTGTTTGTGCGAGCTTTCTGTCTGCTTCGCTAGGGAGCTCGGGCATGTTTTTCAACGTGACCAGAACGTCCTTCTGGATCGATTCCAGGGCGCTTGCCCAAGCGTACCAGTCGTTTAGGCCTTGGGCCGCCGGAAGCAGGTGCTCAAAGCGGAAGCCCTGCTGGGTCAGTTTCACCTGAGCCCGCTCGGAAGCCAAAGTCACCTCAATTTTCTTGAAGGCATGCAAGTTGACGTACAAGGGAGCCAAGAGGTCGAAAGTGATCGATTCTTTGGATTCGACGCTCTCACCCGTGGCGAAATTCAGATCGACCGCACCGTCTGCGCGAAGGCGGAGTGAGTAGCGCTGGCGCACTTCCCGTGAGCGGCTGATTTGGCAGAAATTCGTCCAGAACTCGGGATTGAGTGCGGATGCAATCACGCGCTGGTCTTGTGGCTTTGGGAACGCTTCTTTTAGGCCAGTGTTCAGCTCTGCGCAGTTGGATTCAGTGAGACCTTTTTGGAGCTCAAGCCACTGTGAAGTCGCGCTTGGCGTCAGATCGGTGAAGATTCCGGAGGCCTCATTAGCGATCTCTAGGGCTTCCAGAATTTTCATCGCACTGAGCTTGGGCTTTACGGGCTTTGCGGACTGAGTCTCGACGAATTGCTGCGTGAGACTTTGGTTGAGCTTCGGAAGCTGAGCTACCCATGCGTCGGGCGTCGGTGTGGGACTAGGCTCGGGCTTGTTGCTCGGGTTTGCGGTCGACGAGGCGGTCTTTTGAGGTTTGGCGCCGCATGCGGCGCTGAGGAGGGCAGTCAGAACGAGGGCGGTCAGTTTTTGAGCTTTCATCGGCAAAATCCTTTCCAAAGGTTTTGCCGCATAGAGCAAGGCGGGTGCCAAGGCGGGGTGGGAGGGGAAGAACGCTTTCCGGACGGGACAGAGTGGCTTTGGCGAACGCTATAGGTGGCAGCATAGGTGCCTGAAAAGACGAGAGAAAGCGCTCATTGCTGGGCGATCTAAACAGGGGAGACGCCCCGCTTCACCCGCTCTGAGGCTTGGCCGAAAGTGTGGGCAAGTCCCTACGGCGCTGTAGGGAAAAGCCTACAGGTTGGGGCGAGGGGATGGGCCTATCAATTTGATTCGACACTCGTTCCCGGCTGAGCCTCACCCGTGCCTTGCTGTATACGCACCTTTTTTCTGAAGGACTCCATGTTCCATTTCGTAAATCCGGTTTTTTCTTGGCAGAGTCTGAGGTGGTACGTTTTATTCCAAGTGATCGTTCGTAGAACAAAGCCAGGGTTGCATTGCTTTTGCTCGATGGGAAGTCTTTGGCAGCTTGGGGCGACTTCAAGCTTACAGTCGATTCCGGCGTTTCCATCGGGGGCTTGCTCGCAAACGGTCTCATGGTAACCGCAGCCTATTTTTTGAAGGGCTTTCATGTAACTATTTCTGCAGGCTTCGGTGCTGGGGGAGTTCGGCTTTGTGATTGCGCGATCACAGCGAACGCTCCACTGGCCTGGGTTAGAGTCTTTAGCGAGATTCTTCGACCATTCTCGATGCCAATCGGCGCGGTGGGGATTCCCTGCGGATTGACACGCGATGAGTGCCTTTTGATGTGCGTCCCATAGGACTTGAGCAAGGGACTGCTTGGTGCTGATCTCGCGGTAGAGATCCCCTTTTTGATAAGCTCTTTTGGTCAAAGCGACCTCGGGAAGAGATGAGGGGTGGACTTGAATTTGATTGTCCGCTCCGTGGACCTGAGTCACCACTTCCTGCGATATCTCGATTCCTCCGGTTGGCTTTTTCTTGCAAGTCTCAATGGCTAAAGTGGCAGACTTTGCGCCCTGTTTGAGATCTAGAGGCCGCCGAAGAGTGGCCCCATACTTTTCCTGAAAGTCCTTTGCGTCTTCCTCGTAGTCCTTCGCAGCTTTCGCTAGGCGCTCGAGGACATCATTCTCTAGGCCGGCGGCTACTTCGGCGATCTCGCTCAGCAGTCTATTGGACTTTTCGGCTGGGTCGCCTTCTGAAATGACCTTGGTGGTAGGGATAGGACCAAACTCCTTATGCAGGAGAGTCACTTGAAAAGTTTCTGGGGTGGATCCGACTTTCTTTAGTTCAATGCTAAGATCTTTTCCGCGAAGCTGGGCGCTTGGTGCTGTTCTCTGGCCATGTTCGTCGTTGGCAGGTGTTGTCCCTGGAATCTTCTCGAAGTCAGCC
>JACCDO011654475.1_pt1 | contig 11871 bp, 11 predicted proteins | sample 7446101 | NCBI WGS metagenome assembly JACCDO01 (sample SAMN15323440, study PRJNA562643) | freshwater metagenome | isolation source: river surface water | place: USA:Blue River Watershed | collected 2017-08-16 | reverse complement strand
CATCAGCGAGATATCCAGCTAATTTTGATGGACCGCTTGGGCTTTGATCCCAACTTTTAATATCTTCTTCATTGAGTTGACATGATGTTAAGGTCAAAGTAAGGCAAGAGATGGCAAAAAGGGTTTTGAATGGGTTCATCATTTTATTTATATTCTGGGCTAAGGGGGACTTCTGAACTTAAATTCACACCAATATAAGGCATATTTCTAAATTTGTTATGAAAATCTAATCCATAACCAATCACAAAACGATCACTGATTTCAAAACCTAGATAGTCAATGTCTATTTTAACTTGGGCTTTGGATGGTTTATTGAGTAAACTCACTACTTTAAGGGATTTGGGATTTCGGGTCTTGAGATTGGCGAGTAGATAACTCATGGTGAGTCCAGTATCGATAATATCTTCCACGATCAACACATTTTTATTCTCAATGGATTGGCTTAAATCATGCACCAATCTCACAACACCACTACTATGATACTCATTGCCATAACTAGACACACTGATAAAATCTACAGTCAGTGGGAGATCGATTGCTCTAGAGAGGTCTGCGAGAAAGAGATATGATCCTTTAAGCACACAAACCAAGACCAAATCCCCCTTACCCAAATAATCATCTGTGATTTGTTGTCCAAGTGCTTTGATTCTTTTTTGAAGATCCTCTTCACTAATCAATGTTTCTATCTTGCTTTGATCATAAAATGTCATTGTGATTATCTTTCTATTGTTGAGTCACTGTTTTTTGCTTTTAGTTTTAATAGAAATTTCAGAAAAGTGCTTAAAAAAATGCTTGTTCTAGGATTTTTCTCACAAATTAAAAAATTTTTAGACCCAAATTCAAAGAATGTCGTTTAGGACAAAGCTCAAAACCCAAAACATCCATTCTAGGACTCAAAAATGAAATACCTATCATTTTTATTGCTCTGCTTATTTGCATCAAGTCAAGCTTTTGCCCAAAACACCCCAACTCAGCAAGGATTACAACAAGCTACTTCTGATTATCTCTCCATAGATGTACAAAGCAATCTCAAATCCATTATTGCCGAACAAAACCATCGTATCTTCCTTAAATTGGCTCTCAAAGGTAAGAAAATCGAAAACAATCATAGAACCCCCCTCAATATCGCATTGGTCATTGATCGATCTGGCTCGATGTATGGCGATAGAATCTTACAAGCAAAACTCGCATCCAAAGCCATTTTAAAGCTTTTCAACCAAGATGATATTTTTAGCTTAATCGCTTATGATAATGATGCAGAAGTGATTGTTCCCGCAACCAAGGTATCTAATCCTCAAAATATCGAAAGAATGATTGATGGTTTAAATGCAAATGGTTCTACAGCTCTTTATGCTGGTGTACAAAACGGTGTACAAGAAGTGAAAAAATTCCTAGATAAAAACAAAGTCAATCGTGTGATCTTATTATCTGATGGTCAAGCCAATGTGGGACCAAGCAGCCCTAGTGATTTGGCTAGTTTAGGAAGAGAACTCGGTGGGATGGGGATTTCTGTGAGCACCATTGGTTTGGGATTGGGTTATAATGAAGATCTCATGACTCAACTTGCTTTACAATCCGATGGCAACCATGTTTTTGTTGAAAATCCTGATCAATTGACAGCATTTATGCAATTAACCTTTGGCTCTGCCCTTTCCATTGTTGCCCAAAAAGTACAAGTAGAATTTACCCTTCCTGGCTATATCAAACCCATTCAATCCCTAGGTAGAAGCGTGGATATCGTAGGACAAAACATCAAAGCGAATTTAAATCAAGTATTATCAGAGAATGAAAGCTTTATTATGATTGAAGCTGAACTTAACCCACTCCCCTTTAATAGCAATCCCATAGAATTAGCTAATATCACAGTAAAATACCAAGATGTTCTTGCCAAGAAAGAAGCTGTTTTTAGCAAGAGCTATCAGTTGAGTATGTTGCCTAAAGGAAGTGCCGTTGAAGAAAATGCAGAAGTTCAAATCGATGCTTTACAACTCAAAGGCAATGAGAGAAATAAAGAAGCACTCAAACTCAGAGATCGCGGTGATATCGCTGGTGCCAAGAAAATGCTTGAAGATAATGTCAGAGAAATCTCTAAAGCAAGAGCTGTGTATAAATCTAAAAAGCTCGATAGTATCGAAAATGAAACCAAAGAAAGTGTAGATAATATCGAAGATAATGCAAAGTGGAATAAAGAAAGAAAAAAAATGAAGAAGAGTCAATTTAGCTTTGATGCTCAACAAAGCTACTAGTTTAAATTTTTTTGAAATAAGGGAATATGCGCCTTAGCAAAATCATATAATCGCTGCATCTCAGGTTTACATTGCACCAATGGATTTCTCTCACATTCAAAAACAATGGCTTTTAATTGAGTGAGTTGAGGCGACATATACGATAGAATATCCCAAGTTTCAGGCAGTAGCGTAGGTGTATGCGCATCTTCTATCCAATGGAATTTCTCATCTTTAGATTTTTTATGCATACCACCAGCGACATGGATTTCAATGATTCTATCCAAGGGAAAACCATCTAATCCAGCTGTGGGTGGTAATCCTCTGAGTTTCTGAAAGATACTCAAATGGGCAATATCGAGCAAAATGCCAGTGTCAGATAAATCACAGACCAATGCAAAGAAATCAAGCAGATGCATATCACCCACAAAAACATGACCAGGTGGGTTTTCTGGGATAATCTCTTTTTTGGTTCTTTCCCTAAGCTCACAAATCCCATCAGCAAGTTCTTTGGCGCTATCTTTGGAAAGAATAGGTGGAAGTAATAACATTTGCCCTTCTACCCTAGGACCAAAATGCCATAACCCAGCATCACCACAAATCCATGCAGGATTGATTTGATCGATGAAAGCATTAAATTCACTCACCCATCGATCATCAAAATCTTCTTTTTCATCCAAATTAATATCCAAAAAATGGCAAATGGTTGGGTTCTTTTCTTGAATCCATTTTTCACTATATAAATCTAAACCCTTAGCCACTTCTAAGCCAATCTCCAAAAAAGAAGTACAATGGGGCATTTCCTTTTGGCTTTGATATAAATCCAATGCATCTTTGGCTAAATAAGCATTGTATTCAGTAGATACACCTATCCCTAAAAATGGCAATTGATTTCTTCTGTATTCAAATTTTTGACGATTCATTCTGGGATATACCAATCGATTTCACTTTGTCCATGAGCACTCAGTGCTTGATTGATTTGAGAATAGGGTTTAGAACCAAAAAAACCAGCATGTGCAGATAATGGAGATGGGTGTGCACCCAATAATACAGTATGTTTATGCTGATTGATTAATTTTTGCTTTTCTTGCGCTGGTTTACCCCATAATACAAAAACCACATGATCACAAGAATCATTAATCACACGAATCACTTCATCACTAAACTTCTCCCACCCTTGTTTACGATGGGAATTGGGTTCATGCGCTCTTACAGTCAGTACTGTATTGAGCATCATCACACCCTGATTTGCCCAATGGGTTAAATTACCATGATGGGGATAAGCAATGCCTAAATCTGTTTTCAATTCCTTATACATATTGACCAAAGAAGGTGGGACTTTTATCCCTTTTTTGACAGAAAAGCTTAACCCATGCGCTTGTCCTACATCATGATAAGGATCTTGCCCCAAAATCACTACTTTTAATCGAGAAATGGGACAAAGATGAAAGGCAGTAAACACTTCTTGGGGCTTAGGGAAAACTTCTTTTGTTTGTCTTTCTTGTGCTACATATTCTTGTAGTTTTTGATAAGAACTATGGTAGATTGCAGAAGTAAGCAAATTCGCCCAATCATCTGGGAGTTCAGCAAAATTCTCTGTAGATGATTCATCTTGACCATGGATGATTGTAGACTCTTGTTGTACAGACTCATGTGGTTTCACTTGGATGCGTGGTGATTCAATCTCTTCTGTAGATTCCCCATCATCGCTTTCTTCTTGAGGTGTATCTAGGCCGATTTTGGGACACATCGCTTCAAAAGGACAAGTATTACACTTGGGTTTAATCGCTTTACACACCCTTCTCCCATGCAAGATCATCGCTGGTCCCCAAAAAGTCCATTCTTCTTGAGGGATCAATTTCATTAAATCCACTTCTATTTTTTCAGGTGTTTTAAACTTAGAAAATCCCATTCTTTGCGCATTTCTCAGCACATGCGTATCTACAATAATACCTGATGGAATATTAAATGCGCAATTTAAGACCACATTTGCTGTTTTGCGCGCAATGCCCTTGATTTGGGTGAGTTGCTCCATCGATTGTGGTACTTTGCCATCATATTGATCCACAAGAATTCTAGCTACTTTGAGCACAGAATCTGCTTTTTGGCGATAATAACCTGTGGGTTTGAGTTCTTCTTCTAATTCACTACGATCTGCATTGGCAAATGCATATAGATCTGGGTATTTTTGAAATAGGGTTTGAGTGACCTTATTCACTCTGACATCTGTACATTGTGCAGCTAAGATTGTGGCAATTAAGAGTTGTTCGGGTGTGCTCCAATTTAATTCATAGGTAGCATCTGGGTAGATTTCATGTAATCTACTGATTGTGAGTTCTGATAAAGCTGTCATTGATTACTCCCAAAAAAAATGATGATTGACAAGGCATAATATAACACAAATATCTGTAGATAAATGATTTTTTTTGGAGGAAATTATATATGATTTTAATGATAAGATCGATTAATTTGCTTTAAACTTGAATGGATAACGAACCACCACAATACCACCATTTTCTGGCGCTGGGAACTTTAACTTCTGTAGTTCTTTGATTACACATTGTTCCACAGAAGGATTGTTCATATCGCTGTCATCCACTTTGGCTAAGAGCACAGAACCTGAACCAGAGATTTTTAGAAGTACACGAATGGTACCATTTAAGTCTTTCTTGGCTTGTAGTTGTCTTTCATAGCAGTTTTGGTAAGCACCAGCTCTAGAAACAATGATACGGCGAATCACATCTTTGGGCAATGAACCCTTTTCGATTTCCGCATCCATCGCAATGACCTTAGGCTTCTTGGCTTTTCTTTCACCCACATCTGCTGCCCCAGAACCATAGCCACGATTTCCATTACCATTACCAACACCACCACCGATTGTGCTGAGTCCACCTAGACCAAAACCTGTTTCACTTGTACCACCACCACCCATACCAGTACCTACCCCCCCCAAACCACCAGCACCAAAAGCATCACCCACTTCTGCTGAATAGCGATTGCCTTGGAAACCTTCCAAAGCCCCTAATGCCACTGCACTAGAATCACCACTGAGCAAACCACTATCAGATACTGCACTGAAAATATCTGAAGCAGCAGCTTCTGCCATTGCTTCTTTTCTGCCCCTTACTACACTAGGATCACCAGTGTCAATCCCTTTGACTTGGAATCTCTTATCTGTTTCAGTTGATTCTTTCTTTCCGATTTGACCTTCTTCACCTTTGGCTTTTTGAGCGCCTTTGGATCCTTGTTTTTCTTTCTTTTCTGGTTCTTTAGGCTTCTCTTCTTCAGGAATCAAATCGATGGTAATAAACTTACTTGCAAGTTCTAAACTATCGGACTGTGCTAAACTCTCAGGTGAAGGTGGAATCATGGAGATCAAGAGACCGATTAATACCATAACGGCTGTTGTGCCTACCAAACTCCCTATAAAAGCTGGATCTACAGTTTCTTTGATGGGAGGTGGTGGGAGTTTCTTGGCATTATAGACAGAGTGTAGAATCAAAGTCATTTGACCAAATCTCAAACGACATCTGCCTTTGAATGGCAAAGAAAGCACTTTAGCATTTGGAATCGATGAGTTATTGAGTTTGTTTTGTGATCTAAGATCGCTGATTTGATAGATATCTCTATCATTGAGCATTACATCGCCATCAAGAGCATCAGGAATATTCACTGAAACAGAATCCCCATTGAAATTTGCGAGAGGGAATGTTCTCATCCCTGTGGGCAAATACTTGGGATTAATCAAGCAGTTGGTTTCTCTAATGTTTTTTCTAAAAAATGCAGCTAAACTCTTGGATGTTAAGTCTACTGCTTTTTCCCAACCAATCACATAATTTGAATTGGGTTGATACAAATGTTGAACATCCATAATGGTTTGTTCCATTTGATCATCATCACCTGTCCAAATCACCATGACTTCCAATGCTTTTGAACCATCGGAATACTTCATTGGATCTACAGAAACAGCTGGCTTTGTGGTTTTTTGTTTAGCTGGTTTCGCTGTGGCTTGACCCATATTGAGTTGGGTTTGACCAGCAATCGAAACGACCACTTTGACTTGACCAAACATAATCACATCGGCAGATCTCAATTGATGCCTCATGATCTTATTGCCATTTACTGTGGTTCCAGAGGCACTGCCTAGATCTAGGAGTACCACATCATCAGGACTATTGATGTCAATGCTTGCATGCATACGTGACACACTATCATCATCTAGTCTAAGCTGAGTGGAAGCGATTTTACCGATTTTTATATTTGGGCCAGTTAGGATTTCTGATCTTACTAATTGGTCACCGGAATATATATCAAATTTAATAGGAGTGTTGGCTTGTTGCATTTCTTCTTATCTCAAAGTAAAGGCAGATTTTTTAGATGAGTTAGAGCTGGCTATCAAAAAAATCTACAGGGATTAAATACCTTCCGCGGATTTAACAATTTCTTTTTTAAAATCTTCGCGAATGGTAATCAAATTGCTCAACTTGGAATTCTGCTGACCTGTAATAAACAACTCTTCTGGGCTTTTGGTATTACCTTCGATGGTATCTGCTTCAAAGTCATATTCTGTTTCTTTGGGCTCACTTGATTTCTTTTTTGACTGAGCGCTAGCAGTGATACTCAATAGCAAGGCAAAACAAAAAACAAGGATAAAGCTGAACTTTGAGGTGCGCATCATTGCTCTCCTTTGTTTGCATTGTATTGGACAAGATGCAAACAGTGAATGTTCTCAAAAAGTAAAAAAATTTAAAAAAATAAATCTAATACTTTTGAACATTTTTTAATCAAAATGGCAAGAAAATCTAGAAGGTTTCTATTAAAAAAAACTAAACTTCAATAACCAGAGCAAAAGATGGGTACCAACAATGAGATAATATACCTTTAAATATTCAGTTTTCTGTCTTTTGTGTTTAAACCAATGCATTGCAAAATAAGCCCCAATCCAACCACCAAGCGCATCAGAAATATGCAAATACTTCTCTGGAATACGCCTACGATTGTTCTTTGCAAATTCTTTGTCTGCATAATAGAGCAAAATACTAGATAAACTCGTCATGAGATACATATCAAAGATAAAGCTCATTTGAATCACCTAGGACTTTTTGATCAATTTAAAGCGATGTATAGGCATTTCATACTTAATACAAGTGCGTTCTCTGTAGGTATAAGGGATTTCATCGTGTTCAAAGGGCACTGGGGCTTGAAGTTCAGGTTGAGAAAGCAAGAGTTCTTTGATTTCATCTGCAATCATTTCCACATCTGTTTTCACCCAAATTGCACCACCTTTGGCGATTTTAGACACAAGCATTTGCGCAAAACCTTCATCCACAAGCCTTCTCTTTTCATGCTTTTTCTTCCACCAAGGATCTGGAAAGGTAATAAATAATCCTTCAATGCTTTCTGGGGCAAAAACACTTGGCATTGTCAATTTTGCATCTCCCCAAATCCCCCTTACATTCTCAAGTTGAGGATATTTCTTGGGGATAAGTTCTGTCAATGCCCAACCAAATCTTCTGCGAATCTCAATGCCTACCACATTGTGATCTGTAAATTGCTTCCCCAAATCACATAAAAAATCACCTCTGTTAAAACCAATTTCAACCAAGAGAGGTGCTTGTCTCCCAAAAATCCCATTCCAATCCAAAGGATCAGTTGTGATCGGGGCATGATGGTAACCACCTACTTCATGGCTTCCAAAAATCACATCATTTAAAAGCCATTTAGCATTTTCTCCAGATGGCACATCAGGCATAGGACCGCGAGGACGAGGCATTTGTTTAACTCCAAGATAAAATCATTGATTGAGAAGTTAAGCTTTAACAAATCATTAGTGCTTTGTTAAGTTTTTTTTTCTCACTTCTTCTTTTTCTTGTTCAAGTTGAATGACACTCTTAGGCAAATGTAAGTCTGCAGGTGTAATAAGATATTTAAACCAATCACCTGTATTTCCTTGAGTACTTTGATCATCGCATTGAAAAAAAACAATACTACTCAACATCAACATCATCAGTCCAAGTTGTATATACAAAGAAGAATGGGACTGTGTTTTCCTTTTTATTCTCAAAATAGCCTCCAGAGATTGCTGAAGGAATCGATGGATTAGTCTTGAGATTGTGTGGGTCGATAACTACTCAAATTGAGTTGTATTTTTTTGTATTGGTTCCAAATATTCCATTCAGGCGTAAAGACAATATCAAAACTTTGGTTTAAAAACAAGTTCAGTTCATCAGCTTTATTCCAAAGCAACGCTTCTTGAGGATATTCTCTGGGGAGATTAAAATGTAATTTGAGATGTCTCTCTTTAAGGATTTCGGGTCTTGCTTTGACATTCCTTGCCAAAAACAAAGGTTTACTATTTCCAAAACCAAAAGGTTCCATCGCTTCACAAATATCTACAATATCAGCAGTAATATTTGTAAGAGATACTTCTGCATCGATTTTAATAGGTGCAAAGCCAATAGGTACATAACCTTGTCTCTTTAAATCTTCTGCAAGTAGGGTTTTTAATGCGCCTAGATTTTCTTGATTTAAACTGAGTCCTGCAGCTGCCACGTGTCCACCATAACCCAAAAGCACAGAAGCAGCAGCATCTAAAGTATCTTTGATATTGATATTAGGAATACTTCTTGCACTGCCTTTGAGAATCTCTGTGTTTTGAGTATCTCCTCCCAAAACAATGGCTGGTTTATTAAAAATCTCCACCAATCGAGCTGCCACAATCCCAACCACACCATTATGCCAATCATGCTTTGCCACAACAATGATTGGAAAATCAGCTGGAAGTTGATAGGCTTGTTCCAAAGCTTCCGCTAAAATCAAATCTTGTAGATCTTGACGGGTTTGATTAAAGCTATCCACTTGATCTGCTGCTTGTTTTAAGAGATTTTCATCAGTAGATGTTAAAAGGGTTAAACCATGATTGGCATGATCGATTCTACCGCCAGCATTTAACCTAGGTCCTAGCTTAAAGCCTATATGAGATGCAGAAATTTCACTGGTTTTGATTTTGGATACTTCACATAAAGCACTGATCCCAGCTCTAGGGTGACTTTGCATTCTCTTGAGCCCATCTTTGACAATGATTCTATTGGTATCTTGGAGTTTTGCTACATCTGCAACTGTGCCTAATGCCACAATATCAAAGTAATTTTGCAAACGAAGATCCAATAGAGGAGCACCTTGAAAGCGTGAATCGGCTTTGGCTAGTCTTTTGATTTCAGCTAGGAGCAAAAAGCTTACTCCTACGGCAGCGAGCTTTTTATCCGGGTAAGTACAGGTTTTGCGATGAGGATTTAAATGGGCATAAGCATCTGGTTCAGGATCGCTGACTTGATGGTGATCCACAATAATTAAGTCCATACCTAGTTCTTTGGCACGTGCGACTTCTTTGATCGCAGCAGATCCATTATCCACTGTAATCACAAGTTTTGCACCTTCACTGGCGAGATGTTCAATGGCTGAAATATTTAAACCATAACCTTCAGTCAGGCGATGTGGGATATAGGCTTCTACATGATAATTTAAACCATCTTGTAAGACATTTTGAAATAAAGCAGTGCTAGTGACACCATCTACATCATAATCACCATAGATATAGATTTTTTCATTACTGGCGAGTGCATCTAGAATACGAAGTGCTGCTTTCTTGCAATCCTGAAGTAATTCTGGGTCTGCGATATTGGCAAAACTGCTATTGAGATATTGATACGCGAGTTCTGGTGTATTGTAGCCTCTATTGATTAAGAGATGTGCGGCTAAAGGTTGAATCTTGAGTTGATTGCTAATACGATCAATCAATTCATTTTGAGGCTGTTGAACTTCCCAAGGTCTTTGATTTTGCGCGTTTTTTCGGAGTTCATTAATCACTTCTGTGATATTCTTTTTTTCAGTCATTAGTTGATCCTTATTGAATTTTTGCTAATTTTGGCAATCCTTCAACAAATTAGCTATAAAATTATTGAGTTCTTCCCTAAAAAAAGGATTTTTATTTTATGTATCAAAAAACATCTATTGTTTTTACAACTTTATCATTGCTCGCTTCTTGTGGTTCTCAAGAACCCATACAAACTGAAGCAAAAACCATTTCTTGGCAATCTGTGGTTACTACCAAACCTACCACCCCCTTAAAAGGAAGTATAGAACAAGAACTTTGGCTGGAAAAACCACAACAACTCGATGATGCACAAAAGATAGAGGATCTACTTGCGACAGTAAATCTACTGGGTAATATCAATAGCACAGCTCAAGGTTGGCAAATCGCAATGGATAAACATCTATGTTCATGGCAATTTGAAGAAGCTAATGCAAATCTCAAAAATCAAAGAAAAGAGATTTGTATTGAGCGTTTAAGTGCAGAACAAAATAAAATGCTTGAAACAGCACAACAAAGATTAGTGATGCGTTGCCAAGGTGATGAAAATGTCCTTGATTTGATGCTTGAAGCTTCTAGCTTATCGAGTGCTTTTCAAAAACAATTTGCAGGGATTTTCACCATTGATCAAGCACATAAATGCGGTAAAGCTGAAAGACATACTTCTTTTAAGATCAATGATTGGATTGAAATGATTGTATTACCAACCAAAGATCAAAGTTTTATTGTGTATTCCAAAGGAATGTCTCTTTTTGGACAAAATGATTTGGCTTTTGTGGGTTTGGCTTCTGATCAAATCGAACAAGGTAAAAATAATCTTTTGGCGATGTGTGATGATGCCTTGAGAAATGAAGTTTTACATGAAGGTAAAATGGTTTCTAGTGGGGCAAGCAAAGGCTTACTCGCTGATTTTTCTTTGGTAAAAAAGAACTATGAATTAAGCGAAATACCTAAAACATCAAATCTTTTAGTGATTGTTCCCATTACTGATGATCATAAAAATTGGCAAGCTCAGAAGAAAATCAGCAGAGCTTTTACTTTGCCATAAATCGTATATAATATAAGAATAATATTGAATTATTGAGCGATACAAAGACCGATTGAATCTAAGCCTTCAAATAAACCAGTTCTACAAGCAACACCATCAGTACAACCAGCGCTTGCATTGCCTTCTTGACAGAACTTGATACAAATTGGTGCAGCACCTTGAGCGAGAGCAGCACAAATCATGTTTGGACCACAGTTGCTTGCGCCAGTGGTTTCATCAGTAACTGTACAAGCAGCACCTTCTTCAACAACATCAGCAGCAAATGCTTCACATCTACCGAGAGCAGCTTCTGGGTTACCAGCAGTTTGACCAACATTGAAGAATGAACAAGCTTCGCCAGCACCACAGTTTGCATTGGTAAGACCAGTGTTAGCAAATGGATCACATTCACCAAAACATAGACCTACGCCATCTAAACCATCAAATAGACCGGTGACACAACCTTGAGTACCAGCACATTGACCAGGATTTTGTGCATCACAGAAAGAAACACATTCATTTGGTCCACCTTCGCTGAGTTGAGTACAGAGGTTGTTAGCTTCGCAGTTACCCCAGTAAGTTGTATCACTTGGTGTACATTCTGAACCAGAAGCAACGGTACCATTGGTTGTACCAGCTAAACATTGACCAACTGCACCATTGTTGAATGCATCAACGAGTACACAAGCTTGGTTGTTTGCACAATCTTGAGTATAGATGTCACATGGATCCATACAGAAACGATAGTT
>JACCDO010064692.1_pt1 | contig 11871 bp, 10 predicted proteins | sample 7446101 | NCBI WGS metagenome assembly JACCDO01 (sample SAMN15323440, study PRJNA562643) | freshwater metagenome | isolation source: river surface water | place: USA:Blue River Watershed | collected 2017-08-16 | reverse complement strand
TTAGCTTTTACAATCTTTTCCTTTAAGTCATTAATCATAATACAAATATAGTTAATTTATTCTGAAATATCAAGATTTTCTAAATTCTTTTGACGTATATATGTTTTTTCATCATAGACCTCAATAACATATCCTTCTAATTTAAATTCTACAGCCCAGGCGTCGTATCCTGTTTTATATTTTGGATTTTTTTCTAAAACCATAGAAATTGCTTCTTTAGTGTCATTAGCTACTACTCGGTATTCAGGTCTTGATGAATACCAACCACCATCATTAAATGTTACAGTCCAAATCTTCATAATAACAAATGTAAAAAATAAAAAACAAAGACCAAAGAAATAACTAAAAATTAATATATAACAAAAAATCAAAATTTAAAAATGGCTACATATTCTACAGTTCAAAGTACATTTCCTAAAGTAGCAGAACAGATAATTAATTATAATAAAAACATAGTTGATATACTAACAAATTTATCTAAAATAAGTGAGACACAAGACACAGTGATAAGTTTTACTGTAGCAGATGAAAACGGAGTTTCTCGCTCTTACACTATGCCTTCTCTTTTAGGAATACAAAAGGAACTCCAAAGATTGGATAATAATATCAAATCTCTTTACTCGATTGACGCATCTGGTTCATTAATTAGAACAGAAGGTTCCAATGCCTTTAAGAAAATAATTACTGTAGATTTAAATAGAGAACCTCAAGATATAGGTGTTCTCACATCTGTAGCAAAATTCAAACAATCACCAAACTGGTTTTTTGATTCACTATTAAATCCATTACTTTCAGTTGAATTTGACTTAACTGGAATAGATGATAATGTTAGAAAAATTCAGAGCAGAAGGTATATAGTAGACTTCGCAAAAAATTCAGATGGAACACTTACGACATTAGGTCAATCGGCTTTAAATTCTTTTAATGATAATTTTATAGGAAAAGCTACGGGAGCCGGTGATTTATCTAGTTTTTTGAACTGGCATAGAACTACTCCTGGAGTTGTAGAACCAAACAATCCAAGATATGATGAACAGATTTTTGACTGTGAGCCAAATAGTGTTCAATTTGACGGACTGTTTGATGTTTTGAAAATGGACGAAGATAGAATCAATAGAAAATTATTTATAGTTTTAAATAAACTAGAATATAGGGATATTTTAAGTAACAGTTCAAGAAATTTAGCTATAGGTGATGAGGTTGTTGTAAATACAATTGGTCAAAATTCAAAAGCATCTACTCGATATAAAATAATTGAAATAAATACCAACTCGTATGGTGATGGAGCAGGTGTTAGAATGGAGAGACTTGATGGATTCGATCCTATAACTACAGGAATTGGAACTTTAAAATTATACTCACCAGTGATTTATTCTAAGAAAGTTAGAATTAGTATAGGTTATGATGAAAGAAACGTTGTTTTTCTTAAACCTGTAAATGCTGATTCAAACATCGTGGCAAAAAATTGGAGCAGAGGCACTGCCTTCTATACTAATGATTTATTATTAGAAGACTCATCTGATGCTAATGGAACTTCTTTACAACAATTTTATATAGACTATGTTTATGATTATGGAACAGTTCTTAAAGATTTAGTTGCCAAGAAAATACCTAATACTTTAGCGGGACAACCAAATATTGTTACTCTAAATCCCGATAACTTTAAAGTAGTTCAAATTAATCAACATCTTACTGATACACCAGATGCTAATTTGATAAAACAAAAACATAATATTCAACTAAACTTAAAATCAGAAATCGAACAACTGCAAAGTGCAATTTCTGATAGAGGAAAAAAACTCAAAGTTTCTAAATTCAAATCTATCTCTGAGAAAAAGAAATTTGACATTGAAATAGACGACTTACAGTTAAAAAGAGAAAGCAAAGCTAAACAATTAGCTACTATTGCACAAGAGATAATTAACATTTCTAATAATCCTAACTCAAAAGTCGAACCAAAGTTTAGACTAAGAGGTTTTTGGTCGATTCCAGAGTCTGTAGCTACAAGAGGAACTAAACCTCAAGAAATTGTTCAGTTTAGAGTTCAATATAAGTATGTCTCTAAAGATGGAAAAGAAACTCCGGTTGAAACATTCCAAGTTGACAGTGCTAACAATAAAGCTAGTTTCTCTAACTGGGAAGAATTCAAAACAGATGCTAGAAAAAGAGTGTTTGATTCTACAACTGGTGAGTATAGTTGGCAGATGGAAGATGTCGCTGATGCTGACACACCAAATATTAACCAAATTGATATACCAATTCAACAAAATGAAACTGTTCAGTTTAGAGTAAAAGCTATTTCTGAAGTTGGTTGGCCTGACTCCGCTGTTGAGTCAGAGTGGTCGGAAATTCTATCTATTGAATTCCCTGATGATTTAAACAATGTTTATCAAGAAAATGACATCAATGCAATCCTTCAGTCAGCAACTAAAGAAGAACTTAAAGTAACAATGTCTAATGAGCTTACTGCTAAAGGATTAGATGAACATTTAGCTGACCAAATTACTGTAGAAGGTAAGGTTTACCTACACGATAGTGAATCAATACTATCAGGATTCAAAGATGAAAATGGTCAATCATTAGATCTATACGAGTATCTACAGAGTCTTCAGAATAGAATTAAAAGTTTAGAAGATAGAATTAATAGAGTTAAAGGAGAACTCGAAGTTATTGTATTTAGAAATAATCAAGAGTTTGCTATTTCTAATGGTTCAGAAACTGTATTTAATGTAGAGTGTGAAGACTACTTAGAATCATTCACAGCACAAGGGGTTCCAACTGGTAGAGTTTATGAAAACAACATTTATGTTATTAAAGACTTTGTGGTTCGCATAAGAAATAAATCGACATCGCCACTTGGTTTATTATCTAATAGAACATATTTACAAAATTCAGCTGTTTATAACACAGCGGTTCCTCAATGTTTCTGGGTAAATGATAAAGATGAGCTTATGACTTCTGATATCTCAGGTTCTACAAAAACTCAAATTAACTATCAATTTGTTTGGTCAGTCAACTATGATTCTGTTTCCGATACTACAGTAACTAAATTATCCGAGAATGTAGGTAATGCCTTTACAACCAATAATTCAATTACTGGAGTGTTATCTTCTAATGAATTCAATGTAGGATATAATGAAACAAACGTTCTTAACTTTATCGGAAATAATCTATCTCTATTAGAGCCTATAAAATGGATTGATAATTCAACATCTGTAGCGTCAACTACAAAGTTATTAACAACAATACATCCAGTTGTTCAAGATTTAGAAAAAATAACTGAAACTAATAGTGACAAAGTAAAAACTATAAATACTGGTGAACAAAATGATATTATAGTTCCAATTAATATTTACTTTAAATTAAATGCTTTAGACACTAATCAACAAGGTCTAAACTACCAATATGTAAATTTAAATAATTCAACTAAGACTGTGAAACACATTAAGAAAATCAAATTCTTCTTAGAAAATGAAGCTGAAAATAGACCGTTTACATTTAGTTTGAAATTTAATATCAATAGAAATAAAGTAATTATGAAAAAAATTACGCCGGCATTAAATACACAAATTAAATAATGAGAAGTTTTGCAATACTTAGAACTAATGTTGGCTTAACAACCAATGTCAAAGTTATGGTTGACTCAACCTACAATTTGAGTCTATCAAGTATTGAGTCTAACTCTGAGTTGTCTTTAGATAGATATAGAAAACTATCGTTTACAAAAAATAACTTTTACGACGAATTAGTTCCTTATTTCTTTAAAAACACACCATCTGATATAGCTTATCAAATTAAATACGATAGAGACGTTGATAATATGTCAAATGATTTTAAAGACCAGTATGATGAAATATATCAATATGGTGCTAGAAATATAATTGCAAACAAAAGTTATACAGAAGAATTTGAGTATTTTGCACCGCTTTATTTAGACAAAAATCACATTCCAAAAAATTTCATAATTTTCAGAGTTGATGGACCCGGTATGGATTTGTTAACAAAAGAAAACTTTACTAACCAGATAACAAATAATTTTAAAACTGTTAAAATCTTTGACCTAAGTCTCTCTACAAATGTTGGTCAGTGGATTGATAGAAATTTCATTAGAAATGAATACTATCCAGAAACACCTTTAGAAATGGATTTTAGAGAGCTAGAGTTCTGTAAGTGGAATGGTATCGATTACGAATCTGGAGGTTACACATCTAAATCTTATTTTATCGATGATTTTTTAGAAGAAGAAAAAGAAATATTTGAATTTGAAAAATTTATACTTGACTCTTACAAGAGCAATAAAGTAATTTTTTCTAATATAATTAATTTTTCTTTTCTATTTGATGACGAGCCATCTAATCCAGATGTTAAAAGAAAATGGTCATTAAATAGATATTACGGATTTTATTTAGATAGTATAGAAAAGAACTCAACTATTTCACCTTACATAACACCGTTCTTAAGACAAGACGTTGAGATTTTAGAAGGTAACGTGATTTATTCACCTTCAAACACAGATCCATTTGTAGAAGGTTTTTCAGAAAAAAGGCCGTTTTATGTAGAGTATAATGGTGAATACTATAAAGTTGAGAAATACTTAGAGACACTAACTAATCAATTAATGCTCGTTCCTGAAAGTTCTGGTCTTGTTGTAGAACAATATGCAAATGTTAGTCAAGAAAAATTCAAAATTATATCAGACGTAAATTTATCCGGTAAACAAGCGGATTTAAATAAAAATTATGGTAGAATTGATTCACAAAACTTTCTAATAGACTATAATAATAACTATATCACAATTGACGATTTTTCAGAATGGTCAGTCTGGTTGATTGAAATAGATGGAGTATATCATAATTTAATTTTGACTGACGGTAAATTGAAAGTAAACACAGATTATTCTTTCACATTTTCGGAAAACATTTTTAGTTATAAAGTAGCTGGTGAAATCAAAGAAGTCAGTTTTGTTGTAGATTTTGTCAATCAACCAAAAAAGTTTACAATCTACAAAACAAATTTCACAGACATAAAAGACTTTGACACGAAAATTATTGACACAGAATATTCAAAGTTTGAATATGAGAAACAAGACGAACTAACATTAACAGATGAAACTAAAATGTATGTAGAAAATTTAAATACGTCTGGTGATCCAAAAGACTATGATGATTATATTTATAAAGGTGAAGTTGTAAATATCCCAGTGTCATCTGAATACACAGCTAACTACGAAACTTTTAAAATAATTGCTAGTCCAGATCAAAGATTTGGTGGTGACAAAAATGAACTTTCTAGTATATGGAGAAAAAATCCAGTATACTGTAGATGGTCATACCAAAATTCACTATCAGCAAATGATTATCCTTACTGTCTAAATAACTCTAATCTATTCGAAGATTTTAATAGAACAACTAATGTATTTGATCCTAATCCTTCAAGAATAGAAAGAAATTTAGATTACTTTTATTCTATAAATTCTTCAACTAGTTCCTACACACATCATAGTCTACACATTGAGGGATTCAATGATGATTATTCTTTAAATACTAATTTTAATTTTGAATTAGATAAGTATCTAAACTTAGCAACTTATTCTGTTGGAACAAATTCTTTTGCGACTTATTCTTTAGACTACTTTTCTGATTTCTTTTACATAAAACAAAGATTTCAAAACAACGATATTATTAAAAATGTTAAAAAATATTCAGAATTTAATAAAGGAGATGTCTCTCTACCGAATGTTTCATTATTTAGAGGTTTAAAACTATATTTATATGATGTTGAAAGTATTGACACAAACTCAAATGGAGAAATAAATACAATCAATTTATCTTCAAATAATAATTATGACAATTATAAATTTTCAATATTATTATCAGATAACGATAGTTCTGTGAATTTTGAAGGCCAAATCGAAAATTCTACAAATTTGATGGAATGGGAAATTATAAAAGAGTGGGAGATGGATAAATTGTATGCTACTGGTTCAATAATTATTTTTAATGATATATTGTATCAAGCACAAAATCAATCAATTACGGAAAACCCAACAGATTCTACAATAGGAACTAATGTGAAGACAGCACCATATACATCATTAGATTGGTCTTTTTTAGAGGTATCATCAAATAATCCACTTGGAACTAAATCAATATTCTGGTCTCCGGTTGCTAGTTTTACAGCTAGTGACATTGTGTACAATAATGAAGAATGGTACTATTATGATATATCAGGAACTGATGATTTTTGGGATCCAAGTTTTGCAGTGGTCACAGGATATTCTCAAAATGATGTCGTTTTGTTTAAAGGAAAATATTACAAATCTAATGTAAATAATAACAAATGGTCACCTGATTTCAAAATACCATCGTTCTCTTTCACAGTTGGTTCACCAGTTACAGTCACAATGAAATGGCAAGCAACTACAGCATCAACAAGTCCTAAATGGAGACCAGTTGAGCTGTGGAATCCTATATCATCTTACTCTACTAATAAAATTATAGTTCACAATGATATTGTGTGGACAAGTTCACTCATTATTTCTCCAAGTGTCGGAGACGAACCTGGAATTAGTGAAAACTGGACAAAAAAATACAGTCTGATACCAGACACAGATTTTGCATACAATAAAGACAACAATCCAATAATTCAAATGAATGATGCCTACTACTTGTGTAAATCAAATACAACAGGATCTACTTTAGATAATGGTATAGTAGTATATGTTAATAAAAAATGGAAAAATATATTAGTAAATATCAACGTTTCGGACAATACTCTTCCGTATTTAAGAAATGCGGATAGAGATAACTTATACCAGGAACTTTTCAAAAAACTGACAGCTTTTAATTTTTCAAATTGCATAAATGATATTTCAAATAAATATGGATTTACCGATTACATTTCATATGTTATTATTAACGCCGATGGAACTATAACTAAACATAATTATCGAAACAATATTGAAGGTTTACCTTGTTTACTAAAAGTTGAAGAACCAGAGGAGTTCAGAGTTAAAATAAACTCATTGACTGTTAAACCTTTAGAAAATTCTAAGAAACTTCAATCTAAGAGAAAATTAGTGAACGGAACAATCAGAAATTTAGACCAGATAAACTGGTATAATGATTTACCACTTGCTGCTGATATAAGGGTTAATAAAGAAGAAAGAAAAGTAGTAAATAATAAACATGGTCAAAAAAATTATACTACAAATATATTATACAGACACAATGGATATTACATGCCTACTTTTTATGATATTCAGTTATTTGATAAGACACTAAATGGCATCACTGAGAACACTAAATTTGACACAAGTCTTACAGATTTCGGATTGATGAAAGAAAGAAAAATATCAAAAATAAATAGAAAAGGATCAATTTTAAAACTAAGAAATGAAGAAGACATAAAATCAATATACCCAATGTTAGACGAATTTGGTTATACTACTAGAGACTTCTTTATTTTTTCATCTACTTGGGACTTTCAGTATCACTGGGAAACAATCAATCTGAATTTGAAACCTAAGTTTAACATTGAATTCCCAGCTATTCAAAGTTCTATTAGAGAAAATTTTGGACAACCGTTAGATTACAAAAAAAATAACGAAAACTATAACCTATAATATGAGAAGACATTACATATCGCCAGAATATAATAGTATAAGAGTATATGGAAGCTTTAACATGGTTGAGGAGAGTAATTTTTTTGGTTCAAAGATGCTCGAAATAGAAGACTCTTTTTCAATCACAAATCAAGAAATTATTTACTATCAGAATGCAAATGGAGAACAACTAGATTTCTCAATAGAATCATCTCTTCAATCTTTCAACTATTCAGCGATAACAGATAAGCAACAAAATCATACACTGGTCATTGATGAATCACAACCACTTTATCAGAAAACAGAAAATACTAGGTGGATATTGACAATAGATTTAGAAAAAATAATAAAAAATTATATTTTCGCTAACTTAAAAAAATTCAGAACATTTGAAGGTGTAAAAAAAGAGCTGACTTTATATGATGACATAAATGTAGCTATAAAAAACTACATAGATTTTAATGTTTACGATAGATATAAAGTTCAGTCTATAGATTTATATGTAAGTTATCAGTCTTTGAGAAATCAAAATATACTAAGATTGAAAAATAACTGGAATAAAAATATAACAATATCAGAAAATCTTTTAACAAAAGTTCAAACCGAATATTCAACAAATAATTCAACAGCTAGATTGATATTCAATCAAGAAAAGCCAAGTCAAGAGTTCTCATATGATTATTTTTTTAATGTAAATCTGGTAAAACTTTAACAACTTTGTTTATATAAATTCTATGAGTGATAGAACACAAAGAAATCTCATTACATTACTAAAACTATTTAAAAACAGACCATACCATTTATCTAAATATCTTTTAGATAACTCAGCTTTTAATAAAGAATTTTTAAAAAAAATTGATAAAAGTTTCAAACTTAACGAGTTATCAAATAAATACTCTAACTTGGATTTAGATAGCTTTAGTAGTTTGACACAGATGGATGATTTTTACAATAGCCTTTTGGAAGAAATGCATGAAATAGTGCTTCATGATAAGTCGGTTGATTTAACAAAGTCTCTAAACGAAAGACTTGATTTTTTAATCAAAGATGAAAAATACGAAGAGGCTGCTGCAATTCGAGACTACATGGTTCAATTAGGAATAAAAAGAAGGCCTAATTTATAAACTTTAATATTAATTAGTAATAGAATTTTTAACTTTTAAATAAAAAAATATGATACAAACAATCGGAAACCCAGAATTAGAGTTCCTTTTTGAGGAGGACTCTTTCAGAACGAAGAAAAAATCTCAAAAAGAGGTAGAACTTTCCAAACTCTACGAATCAACATTTGTTGAAATGCCACAAGTTGGTCAAATTATCAACGCCACCTTTGCTGGTGAAACAAAAAATAGCTTCATTTTTACAAAACCAGGATATAAAGACGATATCCGAGTTGACAATAGACTATCTGAAGCTAAATATCTTAAAAACTCACAAGTTGGAGACACAGTTGATGTTCTTATTGTTGACATTAATCACGATAATTTTTACATCAAAGGAAGCATTTCTACACTTTATGAAAATAGAGCTCATCAGACTCTTAAATCTCTTAAAGAGGGAGAATCTGTTATTGCTCACATCAAATCATTGAATCCAGCTGGATATGATGTTGAATTGACACACGGAGGAGTTACACTTCCAGGATTTATGCCAAACACACTAGCTGGTATCAATAAACTCTACGATCCTAATTCAATCGTTGGTAGCACTTTTGAAGTGATGATAGAGTCATATGCTGAACAAGAAGGAACTTACATCGTTAGTAGAAGAAAATACCTACAAACGTTGATTCCTAAAGCAATCAAAGAACTGAATTTTGAACTGACTTACAGAGGTCACGTTACAGGAACTACACCATTCGGAGTATTCGTTGAGTTTAATGAGTGTCTTACAGGTATGATTCATAAAGCAAATGTTCATCCTGAGTGGCAGGAAAGATTAAGTGATATCAAACCAGGTTTTGAAATCGAGTTCTATATCAAAGAGATTGTCAAAGAAAAGATTATTCTTACGCAAATTCTTAGAGAAACTCTTTGGGATAACATCAAAAATGGTCAAACACTTAAAGGTGTCGTTAAAGATGTTAAACAATTCGGAACTCTTGTAAGTCTTGACGATGAAACTGTAGGTCTGATTCACACTTCTGAAATGGAGAAACTCAAAATGAGATTTCAACCAGAACAAGAAGTAAAAGTGAAAGTTCTATCAGTAGACAGAGCTTCTCGAAAAATCTTCCTCACAGTAGGATAAAAAGAAACCTCAGATTTTTCTGAGGTTTTTTTTATATATATTAGTATGATATTTACTAAATATAAATTGTTTATTGAAGCAAGATTATCAGATGTTCTTAATATTAAGGGAGATAGCGATTTAGCAAAACAAATATCAAAGCTAAAAGACGCTGAGTTTGATATAAATAAAAAATTAGTAAGGTTCATAACACTTAAAAAAAGAGTAAACAATAAAAAAATTCAATTTGAAATTGAATGGAATGACTCAGCTAAACATAATTTAATCAAAAGGATTCAAGAAAGAACGTCATTTAATAGTGTAGAGGAATTCAATCAATATTTTAAAGGTGAGTTTTATAAGATATTCCCAGATATGGTTGGTAAAGAAATATTATCGACCGGTAGATACTCCCTTTATTCATCTGAATACAATTTCACAATTATAATGCATTTTGATATAGAAGAATATTCAGATGGTATCTATGAAGTAAGAATCATTACTATTTTACCAGGGAAAAAAGGAAATGATATTATAAAATTCATCGATATTCTATAAAATTTTCTTATATTTGTATATGATTAATTCAGACTTGGACATCAAAGATAAATTTGTTGAAATGTGTAAATTGATATTCATCAATGGTGATGGAAAATTCGTTTTTCCAATTGATAACTTATTACATGATGAAGATTACTCTGATTTTGTTAATCACGGTGACTGGTCTATTTTAGAGTCAAAAATGACAAATCTTATTTCTAAAATAAATAATGACCAAACTATCTTAAATAAAGATATCGAAACAGAAATCTGGGAAATAATTTAATTCAAAAATTATTCTTGTTTCTTAATTTACAACTTTTTTTAAAACAGTGAATTGAGTTTATATCTAAAACAACACCGAAACTTACCCATACACCTACAAAAAGATAGCTGTAGTGATTATTTTTATTATTAATATAGGTTGTATGTGCTACGTAGTAAGGTAAAATAGAAGCTGTTAGAGATATTGCACCCGCTGTAAAATATTGACGTGATAGTTTTGTAGAGTCTTGACAGAAAGAGTTGAAACAAATTAGTAAACTCAATAAAAATATTTTCATAACTTATATAGCAAAAATAAAAAACCCTCTGAATCTCAGAGGGTTTAAATTAGTCGTGGTCACAATCTGATATATCAACACCAGTTCGTGTGACTGTTATCTCGGCGTGGTCTCCGAACTTTCTTAAATAGAAATCATTGTCAAATTGTGATAAAAATTCTATAATCTCATTATGAGCGTCAACTAACACTTTATCATAATTTTCATTTTCGACTTCCTCACGTCCTTCATAAACTCTTTGTGTGGAATTCCAGGTTCCCCAATTCGTTACATTTTTTTGATTAAACCAACTTGAATCTTCAGCGTAATCATCATTTACTTTAATATATTCTGTATTTGCGAAGAATACACAAGTATCACCGTCATTAAAATAGGGTGTATACTGCGTCCATCCAAAAGATTCTAACGTATTATACTTCTCAAAGATGTATCTATAAAAGTCTTCAAAAATTTCAGATGAAAATTTTGTTAACTCTGTGTTTAATTTGTTAATCTCTTTTTGTCTTTGTTTAAGTTCTTTAAGTTTTTCTGTGAATTCCATATTTATTTTGTTTCTAATTTTTTCAATATATCTTTGAGAGGCATTTGTAGTAATTCATCATAGTCACTTACTTCAATACTCATTTTACTTCCTAAACGAGCCGCCCATTCTATAATACTTAAATGATGTCGATTTCTATCAAAGATAGATTTTGAAAGATATAGTATTAAATCTTTATCTTTATTAACTGAATGGTCAATTTTTCTTAATTTATCAGTTTTTATTATTTCAGGTTCTTTACCATCTAAAATAGAATTAAGTGACATCTCACGAGTTTCTTCTGGATTTAAACTTCTAAATGACCATGAACTAAAATCAAGAGTTCTCTTAACTCCTTCAAACTTAATTTTTTGTTCTTTTCTAATTCCTTTAGTTCCATTCCAAGATTTGATTTC
>JACCDO010732748.1_pt1 | contig 11872 bp, 14 predicted proteins | sample 7446101 | NCBI WGS metagenome assembly JACCDO01 (sample SAMN15323440, study PRJNA562643) | freshwater metagenome | isolation source: river surface water | place: USA:Blue River Watershed | collected 2017-08-16 | reverse complement strand
TTGCACCTCTTGCACCCATCATACCTCCTCTTGCACCCATCATACCTCCTCTTGCACCCATCATACCTCCTCTTGCACCTCTTGCACCCATCATACCGCCTCTTCCACCCATCATACCGCCTCTACCGCCTCTTCCACCTCCACCGCCACCTCCTCTTCTACGTGAATAATAATATTCCTGTTCAGAAGAAGATGTTAATAAATAAAGTGATAAAATACATATTAAAACAGAAAGACAAATTATAGTTGTGTGTGAATAGGACATTATATTATCTTTTTAAAGATAAAAAAGATAATAAAAAGTAATAATAAATTTCAAATGTTTATTCAAGTAAGACTTCTTGAAACATAGAATCATCACCAAATTTATTTATGTAACATTCAGAAATTTCCCATGTTGGTACTAATATAAAATCAGTTCTATCTCTTGGAAATTGAATATGTTTAAAATTATATTTTTTAGCTTTTTCGATCCATTGTTTTCTAGATGCAGTAGGAACAAGATTAAAATCTTTATAACTTATAATTTTCCAACACCAATCTTGTACAGGAGGAGGAAAACGATTACCAATTGAACTATATGTATCTCTATAGTTTGGAACAATATCATCTTGATAACTTTGGTAAACTGGTATATTAATCATATCATAAGAATTCATAGGTAAAGTATTAAATGGATCATCATAATAAAATAAACCATTATTATAATAGTTATTATAACCTAAAAGTGGATATGGATATGTCCCATAAGTATAAGGTTGATTATCATTTACAATTGGCTCATTAAAATTACGAATTTTATTAGTATTAGTATTATTTATAATTATATTATTACCTTTTTTGTTTCTTCTTTCATTTCTTCTTTCATTTCTTCTTTCATTTCTTCTTTCATTTCTTCTTTCATTTCTTCTTTCATTTCTTCTTTCATTTCTTCTTTCATTCCTTCTTTCATTTATTTTAATATTATTTTGTAATGGAATACGAGTCGGTGTGCCTATAGGTGTGCCTATAGGTGAACTTATATTAGAAGATGATGGTGAATTATTAACAGATGATGAAGGTGAAGAAGATTTAGAAGAAGAATTATAAATTCTAAAGTCAAAATATTCTGGATCATTTATACAATAAAAAATGATAAATAATATAATAATAATAATAGTAATAAAAATATTTAATTTATTAAGATTTAGTTTATTCATTTAATAAATAGCAAATTAAAATAATTATTTTCTACTTTTACTTTTTCTTTTACGTAAGGAACTAGATCTTGATCTTTGAAGCTTTGCTTTTTCCCTACTACCCTCTTTTTTTCTTTTTACACTTCTACTTTTACTTCTACTTTTACTTCTTTTTGATAAACTAGGTTCCTTTATTTTACTTTTTGATTGAACATATTCTGGTAAAGAAGAGTAATCTGTTTTTTCAGACCACTCCTGACAATCCCAATTTTTATTTTTACCTTGTTTTTGGAGGATATAACATAATTTCATTTGTTTTTTGCTGACAAAAGGCATTTTATATTTATTATTTTTTATTAATAGTGTTTAAAAATAATAGTAAATAATTATTTTTTTCTAGTTTAATAAATAAAAATAAGTATGTCTGGATTAAAACAATTTTATATGAAAAATATTAAAATTTTTACTGTTATTTTAGTGTTAATTGCTATATTTGTAGCATATAAATGTTATACTAAATATACAGCAGCACAAGAAGCTAAAAAAATGGCAGCAGCTTTAAAACAAAAAGAAAAGAATGAATCTTCTGAATATTATCGTTATGGTTTAGAACTTTCAGAAATAGCAAGATTACAATTTGATAAACCATCTGTAACTACAGGTTTATATGATACACCATTATCACGTGTAGATTTTGGTACATATGGTGTAACATCTGAAGATCCATTAGAAAATATTATTTATGGAGATATAAAAAGTTTTGGAGGTAGTGCTCAAGAAAAACAAAGAAGATCAAAAGCTAAAGATTTAAGTGAATTTACAGCATATGGTGGTGAAGATACATCTATGTTATAAAAAATTAAGATAATAAACATTAAATTTCAAAATTGAATTATTTTAATAATTATAATTAATTATTAAATAAAATCATAGTTAATAATTAAATATGATAAAGGATATAATTATTACAGAACAAATAACTATTCCTCCAAAATTATTAAATGATAAGCTTATGTCAACTATAGAATCTATATTTTCAAAAAAAGTAATAGGAAGATGTGATGATACAATAGGATATATTATGGAACTAATTCAAATACAAAATATAAAAGGTGGAAATATAATTGGTGATAATGCAAATGTAATTTATGATGTTAGTGCAAAAGTGAAATCGTTTATGATTGATAAAGATGAAATAATAAATGCAATTGTAACAAAAATAGATAGTAAAGGATTATTTGCACAAGCTGGTCCTTTTCAAATTTATGTATCTGTATCAAAGATACCATCAAGTTATCGTTTTGAAAATGGAACAACTCCATCATTTATTAAAGAAGATGGTTCAAATGTAATAAAATTAAATAGTATGATACCTATTAAAGTAATAGGTAAAAAGTTATCAGGAGTAAATAAAATGGTAGTTGGTTCAATAGACTAAAATGGGGAACTACGTTTCCCATACCTCCTCCTAAGTAAGTTTTATTTTCTTATTATAATAAGAAAACTATTATAAAATATTTTTTATTGTGTATTTACAATAAAAATAAAAATAATGAAGAGGAGGTAATAAAGGAACCTAAGGTTCCTTTATTTAGAGTGTTAAAATAGTTTGAAATAATTCTAAAGCACCAATAATAGTACCTTCTTGAGCAAAATTTTCATTTTCTTTTTGAACTAATACTTCAATTTGCACAGGTATATTTTGAGTATTATAAACCCATTTTGATTCTGTTTCATTGACACATTTAATACGATCATGTAATATATTATCTTGAGGAACTTGATAACGTTGAGGTTGAAGATGTAATTCATTAAATTCTTTTTCTGGATTCATGGTAGAGCGAGTTTGAAAATTAATCCAATCAATTTCAGATAATCTAACTTGTGTTCCTATATCAATATTAAAATTTGTATTAGGTGCAATAGCAACCAAATATTTTACATCTGGTCCACTTGTAAGTGGTTCAACAACAGCTTTAAAAACACTTAAACGATGACTAGGTACATCATGAGTTTTTGTCATAGTAATATTTGAATATAAATCACGAATAGCATTTCTTATTTTTTGTTTCATATTGCCTATAGTTTCTAATTTTGGTAAACCATTTGATAATTTTGGAGTATTTTCTATAACATCTTCAATTACTTCTGCTCCTTTCCATTGATTATTATATAAATCTGGAAAGCGATGAGGTTGTAAATTTTTATTTGTATTTTCAATTTGTTGTTTTTGTTTATGATTTTGTAAATACGAACCATTATTTTGTATTTCTAATGGATTATTATTAATTCTATTTATATTAGATTGAGGTTGAGGTATAATTTCAAACTGTTTATTTAATTGTGGATATTGAGGTTGAACCATTGGTTGAATAGGTTGTTGAGGATAATATGGAGGTTGAACCATTGGCTGAATAGGTTGTTGAGGATAATATTGAGGTTGAACTATTGGCTGAATAGGTTGTTGAGGATAATACTGTGATTGATTGTATGTTTGATATTGTTGAAAAGGTGTTTGACCAGGAGGTAAATGATAATAAACAGGTTGTCCAATTTGTTGTGGAGGATAATATTGAGGTTGACTTATTTGTTGAGGAGGATAATATTGAGGTTGTTGAATAGATTGTTGATTATAATATTGAGGTTGAGGTTGATAAATTGGATTTGATTTTTGTAATGAATGCTGAGGATTAATTTGAGGACGAGTAGGATATGAATTTAAAGAAGGAGCTAAATTGCTAAAAGAGTTTTCTGATGGTAAATCATCTATTTGAAGTTTGGTAATTCCATGTTTAGGAGTATTTGACATTCTTAAATATAATATGATTTACTAATTTATACAATAGTATTTAACTTTAAATTAGTAAAAATAAAATAGAATTAGTAATTCCACATTGTACCCCAATGACGTTGTTTATTATTTAACTTAATACCATTAAATTGTTGTAAACCACTATCAATATCATATCTCGTAACCCAAATATCTAATTTATTATTATTTTCAATTTGTTGATATTCATCACGTATAGCATTTGTTATATAATTAATTACCATTTTTTGCATAACATCTGCAGATTGTACAGATGTTTGATAAATACTATCAGCAACGCTTCTTATAGTATCATTTGGTACAATAATATTTTTACCTTCAGGATGTACACCAGTTAATTGTTTTGTAATAATATCGCTCATAAATGCAATACTTTTATCACTCATAAGTGTATTATATCTATCACCAGCTGTCCATGCAAAATAACGGTAGTTATCATTAATAGAATGTAATCCTTTATAAGTATCCGATGAAGTAGTTTCATTATTGATATTATATTTAGCACCTTCAAAAGGGTTATATTCTGTAGTTAAATTTTTCCATACTTTATAATAAGGATGAGTTTGCATTTTTTATATTTAGAAGTATATACTTTAATGTTATATATATATTATTTTTACTTTTTACTTTTTTTACATTTAAAAATATAATTGTAACAAAAAAGTAAAAATTGATTAATTATTTCATTTTACTTATTTAGTTTAATTCAAAGTAAATAATATTATCTTTGTCACTTTTTAAAGAGTATTAAAATATGAATTTTACAGTTGGTTTAAATAGTATTAATGATAATATAAATGATATAAATGATATAAAAAATGATAATAAATATAATATTGAAGAATATTTAACTCCTGAGTATTTTATCTCTACTATATTATGTTTAAAAAGTTTAAAAGAGTTTTACAATATTAATTTTATATCATTAAATGATATTAACCTTTCTTTTACCCTTAATAAAAAAAATCCACCTAAGTTTATTTTATTATCAAAAGGAATTTTACAAGTTCAATCTGATTTATCCCCGTTAATAATATGTAGTTCAAAAGTAAATAGTATTTATCGTATGGATCATTTTTATTCTTATGATGGTTTGCCTTCTATATTTATTTATTTATTAAATTTATTGTATAATAAATATAAAGATAATAAACGTTATTATTCATCATTTATCAAACCATTTTTTGATAGTTTTGGTGAGTCTATTTCTTTTTTAATAAAAGAAAACAAATTAGAATATTTAAATGTTGATACATTACCATCATTTGAAGAATTATGTGAACAATCATATAGTATTTTTTCAAAATTTATAACTATTATTAATCCTCCAATTAAGCCGTATGGTTTATTAAATAATAATTTAGATAATCAAAGTGATACTAAAACTGATACTAAAAGTAAAACAAATAGTAATATATTATTAGGTAAAAAAGAAAGTAATCAATATGATAAAAAATTAGAAGATTATATAAATACAGTATCGCCAAGTATAAATTATAATATTGAAAAATTAAAAGGAAAATATAATATTTATATGTTTCCAAGTATAAAATCAACTATTGATATAATTTATCCAAATATAGAAATGGAAAGTAAAATTAAAGAAATGTCAAAAGAAATGAAAAGTATATTTAATTATTGGTTAATGGGTGGAAAAGTAAATATATATTATTCTTTTATACAACGTTTAAAGAAATTTGAAAATCAATATTTAATTCATAGTTTATTTGAGCAATCAAATTTTCAAAAATTATTTAATTATCCACAAACTTGGTCACTTTCACAAGTTAAAAGTATTCAAGATAAAAATGTTTTAGAATATGTTGTTGGAAAATTTTTATTTGGAAAACAAAGAAATATAGTTGAAAATAAAATATTAAAAAGTTTAATTAAAGATTACTCAGATCAAGATGATTTAACATTTTATAATGAATGTCAGCGTTATTATAAACATTCTGAATTTGATAGAAGTATAGCAAGAGTAAAAGAATTAGATAAATTAAATATATGGAGTTTAATTAAAACAGAAAATATAAAAGATATAAAATATCTTGATTTTGGTGGAGGTGATGGTCAAAATGCATTTGCTATAGCAAATAAATTAAAATGTAAAAAAGGTGATGTATTTGTAAGTGATATTCAAAGTTGGTTTGGTAATGAAAATGTGCAAAAATATAAAGATTTGTTGACTTATCGTTATTTAAAAACATTTTATTTACCTTTTGAAGATAATACATTTAATTTTATTACTATGTTTCAAGTATTACATCATATTCGCGAATATAATTATACTGTTAAAGAATTATATAGAATTTTAAAAGATGATGGAATTCTTTTAATACGTGAACATGATTGTATTAATGATACAGTTGCTACTTTAATAGATATTGAACATTCTTTATTTGAAATTAGTGGAAAAGTAAATGTTGATTATTCTTATTTGCAAGAATATTATGCACATTATTTTTCAAAAAAAGAATTATATGATTTATTACATTCAGTTGGTTTTGTTCAAGTACAAAAAAGTAAAGGTGTACCACTAGAAACTGAACCTGTTGGTGAAACAAGATATTATTTAACTGTATTTAAGAAAGTTAATAATAATAATAATAATACTGATATAGATATAAATACAGTATTAGAACAAATTGATGATTGATTAAATTTGTACTATAAATTTAAAAATGGAAAAATGTTTACTATTTAAATTTAAATAGTAAAAAATAAAAGAATAGTAAAAGAATAATAAAAGAATAGTAAAAGAATACAAATGTATAAAAAAGAAAAAAAAGAGTGTATAGTATGTTATGAAGAATTAACTACTAAAGATAAACCAATAAAAGAATGTGGTCATCATATTCATAAAATATGTATATTAAAATCAGGTAAAAATAGATGTCCATTATGTCGAACCCAGTTAAAATTATCTAAAAAAGATATGAATATCTGTAAAGAATATGATTTAAAATATACAAAAACAAATATAAGAGAGTGTAATCCAATTTTATATTCTTTAAATGATATAGATTTAATGGATATATTAAGCTATATTTCAACGATATAAATTTTAAATTTAAAAAATGAAATTTTAATACATTTTAGTTAATAAAGTAATATAAATAATAATTTTGTGAGAAAATGAGTGATAATGAAGATGATATAAAAGTACAACTAAAAGTTAAAAATACAAATAAATTGAGAAGAAAATGTAAATATATAGGATGTAAAAAAATAGTTATAAATGATGTTTCTTTTTTAAATACAAAGGATTTTAAAATATGTTGTGATTTACATAATAAATGTTTATCAGTATTTGAAAAACCAGATGAATGTCCAATATGTTTAGAAGAATTTAGTAAATATGATAGTGTACCATTAATACCATGTTCACATTGGGTATGTAAAAAATGTGTTATAAATAGTGGTAAAAATGAATGTCCTATATGTAGACAAGAGGTACAATTATCAAAAGTTGAATTAAAACAATGTAATAAAATAAATAATAAAAGACAAAAAGAAAAAGAAGAACAACAAATGATAGAAGATAGAAGAATGGCTGAACAATTACAACGAGAGTTAAATCAAAATGAAAGAAGAATACAAGTTCAACCTGTTATTGTAAGAAGAGTACTTCCAGTTATAAATGTTGAAAATATAGAGGAAATGTTGATAGTAATAGATGCACTTGAAGATCCAATAGAACAAGAACATTTAAGAAGATATTTTTTAAATATGTTACGATTGTCAGATATACAACAACAACAAAATAATCTGAATGAAGTAAATGAGGTTGAAGATGAAGATGAAGATGAGGCTGAAGTAGAATAAAGGATATTTTTATTTTTATTTATTTTAATTTTATTATACATTAAAGTATAATAAAAAATACACCTTTATTAAATAAATTAGATTAATTTTTATTTTGGTTTTTGTTGGTCACTAATATATACAGTTTCAGAAGCTTCTAAATATTCAGCAGATGGAGAACTTGGAACAAATTGAACAATTAATTCAGATGTAAAAATAGATGATTTTAATTCATCACTAGTTAAAGTATAATGTTGGATTGCTTTTAAAGCATTATAAGTAAAAGTTGATTCTAAAGCTAATAAATTTGTTTCATGTTTAGTTTCACCAAATAATTCCCTTATTTTTTCCCTAATAACTTTAAAATCCCAGGTCCAACTAGATGGATTGGCAGATGATGGTTCAATAGTGACACCATTTATAGCCAATAACATATATTTAACATTTCTAGGTCTATTTATAGAAATAGATTTTATACAAGATGTATTTTTATAAGCATATTCTTCTTTTTTATAAATTTTGAATGATCTTTCTTTTGTGTTCATTTTTAAACTAGGTATTAATTATTAATATATTATTAGTATAATAATAAATCTTTAAAATTGAATAATTTATAATAATTATTATTTAATAATAATAATAATATATTAATATAATATTAATAATATATTAAATAGTAGTAACATATGACTAGTAAAACAGATATTAACTTTTTTCCTTGGGAACTTTATTTTTCACAAAATGAAAATGAAATAAACAATGCAATTATTACATGCACTAATTATCCATTACCTACATTAAAATTTGCAGCACAATCTGTTTTAGAAAAAGCTGGTAAAACAAAAAAAGATAATTGTGAAATAATTTTAAAAGGTATACAAAAATTAGTTAAAAATGTTAAAAATGAATTAGAGTTAATTGAATTAAAAAAAGATATAAAACAACGTTTTTTTACTTATTTAGGTATACAATTAGATAAACAATTAGATAAACAAATGATGTCTCCTGTAAAATCTTTACCTTCAAAAGAAAATGATGCAATTGATGTAAGTATATCTGTATTTCAAGAATATTTAAATCAAGGTAAAAAACCAGTTATTAAAGATTTTCTATTAAAAGTAAAAAAAGATAGTTTAAATGATCAAGAAATAACAAAAATATTTAAAACTGTAACTGAACATATTACAAGTTCTATTAAAGGAATGAATAAAGAAGAAAAGAAAAAATGGATTCTATCGCAAATTAAAGAATTAAATCCAAATTATAAAAATAAAGAAGAAGAAAAAGTAAGTATTCCAAAAACTAAACCACCAAAAATTGTAAAAAATGCATCAACAAAAATAATTAAAACTTATTTAGATAAAAAAGGTTGGAATACAGAGTTTGATAAAAATAATGAAGATTTGGATGAATACTTAATGAATAAAATGTTAGAAGAAGAAAAAGAATTTAGAGATAATGAAGTAAAAATTCAGAATGAATTAGATCGTTATAATTTACTTTTATCACAAACACAGTCACAAATAACAGAACAAAATAAATTAGTAAAGCATTTAAAAGAAGATAAAAATGTTGATTCTATTAAGTTAAAAGAAGAACAAAATAAGTTAGAATTATTAAAAAGTGATAGTATAGAAATTAAACATAAATTAGAACAATTTAATACATTAAATAAACATATAGATGTAACACGTAAAGAACGTAAAAAGATATGTCATCAATTAAATTATGATGAAGATATAATTGATCAAGCTATGATGGAAGATGATTTAAAATGTAATCAAAATGAAGTATGTAATTTAAAAAGTAATGAATGTGAAGAAAGAAAAGAAGGTTTTTCATATCCAGTAACTATTAATAATACTGTAATTGATCTTATACCACAAGAAGATGCAAAAAAATTAGAAGAAATAATAGAAATTAATACTAAAAAACAAGAATATACTTCTAGTCCACGTTTTGTAAGTATTAATACTCCTGAAGAATTTATGGATGATAAAAGTAAAGATATAAAAATGGGAAAAGAAAAAGTAAATGAGGAAATGGATACATTAAATAAATTAACAAGATCAAGATCATTATCAAAAGACGAAGATACTGGTATGGAATGTTTTAAAGAAAAAGACTATGAAACAATATATGATCTAAAAGAAGATTTAGATTGTGGTGAACAAGTTTGTGATATAAATACACATCAGTGTGTAGATAAATTTGAAGAACAAAATATAAATAAAATTGATGATGTAGAATATACATATACAACAAATGAAAATTTGGATTTAATTAGTAAATTAAAACAAAAATTTAAAAATATATCCCTTACACCAACAGTTTCAAATATTATACAAAATATACAAGCTCCAGTTGATATTGATGTACCAGTTATTGATATGGAAGTTCCTCCTGCACATGTATCAGAAAAAGTAAATTTACAATCATTTACAAATATAATACAAAGTGTACAATCTAAACCAAGATTATCAGTAGAACAACGTTTTAATGATAGAACAAAAGCACGTAGAGATATGATACGTAAATGTTTAAATTTAGAATAAATATAGTTTTTTATAATATCTTTTTTAACTTTTTTAAAAAGTTAAAAACAAATAGAAAAAAATATAATATTTAAACATTAAACAAATTCATTTAATATAAAGAAGTTTAATTCTACTAATTAAAAATGAATAAACAATTAATTATACATGTTGCTGCAGAATTATTAATTATTGGTACTATTACAGTATTATTTAATAAAAGAGTTAATAAATTAGAAACAATCATTTCAGACTATGACAAAAAATATAATTCATTATTTAAAAAAATAGAATATTTATCTGAAATTATTTCTGCACAAAATTCACAAATTAAATTATTAACATCTAAAATAAATAATAATCAAATACCTCAACAAATACCTCAACAAATACCTCAACAAATACCTCAACAAATACTACAACAATCACAAGAAGAAATAAAAATTCAACAACATCAACAAACTCATCTACAACCACAAAAACCTTTTCAACAACATATGCAACAATTACATCAGCAATTACAACAACAAATTAATCCAAATATATTTGAAGTTGAAATACCATTAAATATGAATCCAATTAGTGGTTTTCAAAATATATTTACAATGATGACACAATCACAAATGATAAATAATAATAATAAAAATAATACACCTAAAGTTACAGTAGTTGATGATGAAGAAGTGGAAGAAAAAGAAGAAGTTGAAGAAGTAGAAGTAGAAAAAGATACAGAGTATCCAAGTGATGAAGATGATATATTATTAGATAAAGCTTTAGAAGAATTACTACAAAAATCTACTGAATCAATAGAAGTAAATGATAGTAAAGAAAATGAAGAAATCAATAAACAAGAGGATGAAAAGAATCAAGAAAATTAAATATTAAAAAATGGTGTTAAAGTGCTATTTAGTAATAATAATATTATAAGTAATAATATTATTAAAAAATGGATGAATCATTAGTTCAAATGTTTGGATCTATAAATAAAATTAGAATTGCTCCTTATTTTATAAAAGAACATTTTTATATTCTTTCTAATATTTATAATAATATATTTAAAGATTATCATGATATATTAGACTTTGATACATTTGTTTCATTTGCTCTAGATAAAAGTACACAAAATGTTAGACTATACAAAAATTAAGTTACAATCTAATCAATTAGATTCCAATTCTTCATCAATGAACTACTCTTATACTGAAAATAATTTAAAAGATAATCAAGTAGAAAATGAAGTTGAAATAACTCATTCTGATGAATTACAATATATAGACTTACGTATAAAATGTTTATCAATATTTGAAAAAATTAAACATATAACTAGAAATATTAATCCACCATTATTTGATAAATTAACAATTGAAGATTTAATGGAATTATTAGATCCAGAATTTATACCTAAAATGGAACAAATACACTTCTAAATGGGGAACGTAGTTCCCCATAACCCCTCCTTTTAGTATTTATTTTTTTCAAATTTTAAAATTTTACAATTTAATTTTGTACTAGTTTTTTTAAAT
>JACCDO010931280.1_pt1 | contig 11873 bp, 12 predicted proteins | sample 7446101 | NCBI WGS metagenome assembly JACCDO01 (sample SAMN15323440, study PRJNA562643) | freshwater metagenome | isolation source: river surface water | place: USA:Blue River Watershed | collected 2017-08-16 | reverse complement strand
CTTGTGGCAACCCGGAAGCTACTAACTCACTCACCCATCCTCTAAATCACTGGCCTGTTAACTGTCCTTCTGAATTAATTGCGACGAAGGTATTGAAATGCGGTTTTTAGGTCTAACTTGGTGTATTGCTTTGGTTGCTCTGTTTATAAAGATAAGCGGGGATCCAACTGCAAACTCGGGTGCAAATAGTGAATTGGTTCAAGAAACTAATAAAAATCAACAGATAGTGCACCCAGGGATGCATAATCAACACGCTAGACACCGAGGCCAAGGCCAATTGTCAAAACGAAGCCCTCTAACTGGCGATGGCTCTGCTAATATGAATGTGCCAAGAGGCAATAGTAATATGCCAAAACGAAGCCCTCTACCTGGCGATGGCTCTGCTGATATGAATGTGCCAAGAGGCAATAATAATATGCCAAAACGAAGCCCTCTACCTGGCGATGGCTCTGCTAATATGAATGTGCCAATACGGAGCCCTTTGAGTGGAGGAAGCTCGAATAATAGTAATTTTCCAAAACGAAGCCCCTTACCTGCTAAACCTAATAACACCAGTATAAATGTACCCCTACTCACTCCATAACTCATTCAATCTTGCGTCGCTTACTTAGTCGTACTCGTTCACAGGCACCATCCAAATACTTCAGCGGAAATAATCATTTGATACTTTCCCATGCTAGAAGCGGCTCTACATTTTTAACGGATTTGCTCAATTCCCATCCATGTGTCAGTAATTCAGGCGAAATGACTATCTCTCCAACAACAATTGATGTATCGCATACCATTTTTGTGAATACAACAAAATTTACAACGATAACAGACTGCGTGAAGCAAGGGCATACACCAACCTTCGGACTGAAGAATCATGCAACGGATATATTGCAAAAAGCAAAGTTAACCTTGGAAGGATTTGGGGAATTGCTGCGTAGATACAACGTGAAGGTGATCTTGTACATGAGAAGGAACCTTCTGGAGGAGTTCATATCACTACGGAACTTAGGGGTGAAGAAATTACCTATGTTTTGTCATGAGAACTCCGCTGAAATAGCAGCGACGCATCGCGGCAACCAGGAGTCCAAGTGCAACCCGAAGTTCATGAATCAAATGATACACAACAATAACATCAACATCAAGGAGTTGGAGACCCACATCCATCGAAGAATGAGTGAGGAGGTTGCTTGGTTCAAGCAAATGTCTTACTTGAATCAAAACTATGGGATCAAAGGTACCATTCGCTCCCTTGTAGTCACTCTTTACCATGCTTACTGTTTCTTAGTGTTATATGTGCCATACGAGCAACTACTAGATAACTTCGAGGAGTCATCACCCAAAATATTGGAATTCTTAGACATTGATAGCAGCGTTAAGCTGACAACGAACCTCGTCAAGCGCTTCCCTAAAAACATCTCGTCGCTAGTACACAACCACCTCGAAGTGGAGAAGTTGCTCCCTCAGATGTGTGATTACTGCGCGTCGTTTCTCAATCAAGGACTCAGCGGTGTTCCGCCCCAATTCGCATCGATAAAACTGTTGTAATGTATAAATAAACTTGTTGCGTTGACTAAATGACTCTCTTGTACCATGTAGCAATGCAGTAGTACTGACGACGCACTGTACCTACCGTAGTGTAGTGTTAACTAGAAGGGGTGTGGAGCCAGAAGAAGAAACAAAAAAATTGTCACAAAATACCATGCGAGAACGCTTGGAGATTCCACGATACGCTTCGTGGCTTGCGCTTTTCTTCGCGCTCTTTATCGGGCTTTGTATTGCGGGAGAGGATAGCAGCGCCTCGAATGACTCAGCGAGCAGTCAAATACAAACATCTAGTAATCACCTAGAAAAATTGAAATATCGATATAATTTACATACGACAAAGAAGCAAGGGGCGGTTAAAGGTGGTCATACTTACTCGCCCATACTTATGTGACTTCTCTCACTTACTACGCTTTAGAGGCATTGAACTTTCTCATTCATCAAGAGGAATCAGTATTGAATCTCACGTCACAAAATTATGGTTCTCAGGTGGGTTACCATAAGACCAACTGTAATAATTGTCCAATTTGTCAAGTGACATTTGACAAAATAGTCAATGAAGGTACCCCTATCTAATAATCACTCACCCTCTCGCTCACTTATTCACTCACTCATTAAGGAATGTTTGTATATGATAATACGAGTAAACCCCTGTATAATGACAGGTGCTGGTCAATGCGGTTGCGATATCACACCGCCCCTGATTGCATTAAAGAGGAATTAAGTCGAAACATTGAACCAGTAACTAAATTTCGATGGACATTAAAATCGGCATATGAAGGTGGTGCTCACTATGACTCATTCACTTTCCCAATCTAACTCACAGTCATTATATATAGGGAAATGCATAATGCCCGACGTCTCTTCGCCTTCAGTTGCTGTAGCAAGTTTTATGGAAAGTACGAATGAGACAACCGTTAGTAGCGCGGTGCCCAAGAAGACTATACTAATGGTTGGATTATCGTTCATGGGCGAGCCATTCATGTCGTTGGGGTGCATGTTCTCTGACACCATGAAAGATGCAAAAGTTTGGGAGGTTGACAGGGAACACTTGCTATCGGATATACGACATATGTCTGGGTATAAGCACAATAAAACGCCCGCTTACACTTTGAACGACATCACCAAGGACGATGGCCAATGCACCGGGTTCGAAAGGTCCCACATTGCCGATTTTTATCCAGCTCAAATCCATCCAAATGTGTCTCTTCCGAAGCAAAATATGGATATATGCTCGGTAGAGCACGCAATGATGACGTTTCATGGGGAGAGCACCGTTGATAGAGATCCCGTGTACTCGAGACACGGTAAGAAGTACAATATGGAAAGCTTGCCGACCGTCGATATCTGCTATGAATACACCTACAACATAGTCAAGAATGTCCCTCCGGGCCACGATCTTCCTTGCGGATTGAAATGGGACGAAATCGACATCGTGCTGTCACTGGATGGCGTCGATGATATTTTTCAGCACTACATTCCCAACACCGGCGGCGACATCATGAAATTAGAGCAGTTGAAAATCGTGTTTATAGACAGAATATACCGGCAGGAAGCGATGCTCATCAAAGCGTACAGCGAGAACCGGCTGTACCTGCCGTTGCACGAGAATACTTCGCCTGAATTCCGCGCGAAATATAAAGAATGTACCGAGAAAGTGGGTGATATACACTACCGAATGCCCGGCATTCCCGATCAAGCTATGATATCGTGGCTGTCCATGATTGCGACCGGCATGAGCACGGGGTACAAGACCAAGGGAGCGATAAGATATTGGGATTAATATACAATTATATACAGTGTACATAACTTAAATGGCATTTTATTTCTCTTTGTCACTAATACTTGCACCGCCGCCAGTAATTGCACCGCCGCTAGCACTGTCGCCTCCGTCGTCACCTCCTTGTCCATATTCGTTGACTCGAGTGTAGTCCACGCGATATGCATACTTCTGGTACAAGTAAATAACAAAAATAATGTCGTCGCGGAAGCAAGCGAGACGGTGTAATATTGGCATTTTAATGATGAATGCGAACAGATCGTCGATAAACGTGTTCAACGCCTTGTACACCATGGCCTTCCAAGGCATATGGGCTGTTGACTTCAACTTGTAATTGATGTACAATTGGGGCGTCATCATTATGAAGCCGAAGGCGTACACAAAGCCCACGAGGCTGTTGAGTATCCAGGAGTAATAGCTCTTGTGAGAGTTATGAATGATCGAATATATGGAGTATCCCACCAGTAGCGGTACAACTAGGTACAACAAGTGCGTGGTCGCCTCTGTGTCGTAGTGCGATGTGTCATGCTGGCTGTAGGTACTAGAGACGCCCCCCACAGATATTATTGCTTTGTTGGTCCCCTCGGAATCAGCCTTGGTATCAGCATCACTATCTGCGCTTTCTTGCCGTTTCCCGAAAAAGTTAATGCTTATGTTGAACGCTTTCGCCAGCTTCCAGTACTCAATCAGCAAGCCGACGGTGGAGGATATCAGTATCACGTAAGACGTGTCGTTGTCGTACAAGTAAAGCACTATAACGGTTTGGAAAAAGCAGTTGATACTCAATGAGTGGATGGACAGGCCTTGCATGTTCTTGCGATTCTTCCAAAATTGAATATCGTTTTTGAATGCCAAAAAATCAAAAAGGGAATGCAGCAATGTCACGATAGCCGTTATCACCAGCAGCATCGGTGACGTGGACAGCAAGGTCTCTCTCAACATATCATTCTCTTTCTCCGTGGTGCCACTGTAACCCTTACTCCATTGATCTTGTAAACTAGTTTGAATTTGCCATTTCCAAAATGAGATAGTGGAAATCGAAACCTCCAACGGCATCGTGTCCGTCGTGTGGTTGATGGGTAAGTAGTGACTAGACAAGACCCAGAAGTCGTTGTTGTACACAATTGGATAGTAGCTGCCAGAGGAGGTGAAGTTGAGGTAACGGCCAATTGTGGGAGGGAAACTGTTCCGCGGGAATGTTTGGGGGAAATCTAGCACAAAGTTTAGATGAAACGAAGGAATCCAGTAGCTGTGAAGTGTGTTGGACTCCGTCTCAACGGCTGCTACTGTTTCTTCACCGTCCAATAACTTCTTCAATTGTTTATCTTTAGGCTTGGGCTTGTAAATAACGAGCGGATACACTTTATAGATATTGTTATAGCAACCGCGCTTGATATCGCAGTTCACTTGGCTAATTGAGATGTACAAGTGAGCATAAATCGATGTCATGTTGTTTTTCACGCGATCCGATATGCTGATATTATACTGTATTGGCTCGGTAATGGTGGTGTTCCAATCGTAAACAAAGTCTGTCACCTGGTACTTGCCGAGGATAATGTTGCTGTCAGCACGTTCAAAATCCTGTAAATAATCACTTCGCTCAGTAATAAATATCGATACGTTCATGTTCGTTAGACGGTCCTGAGTACTGACGCATTTATGATAGGAATCCAGATAATTTCCATAATCATCAATAGTAGGAAAAATAGGCAAGGTGTAATCTTCAACCGCCTTCCATCAACGAGTGAGTGAGTAAGTAAATAAATCATTAAGAGTGGGTAAAAGTGTACCAAGTTAGCAAGCCCTGTACTATTAAGCAACGCATTCATCTGTTCGTTACGTTTTTGATTCTCATATTTTCTTTGTTTCGTTAATTCTCTAGCTTGTTTCATTGTTATATTTTCTCTTGCACTCTTTCCGTGCGAATGACGCTGTTCTTTGTTGGAGAATAGGAAAGCCACCGCTAGGCACGCCATGATCACTTTTGCCAGCTGATCCAGCCATGACGAAGTCACCATGAGACTCTAAGCTGAGTCTCACTGTAAAATTTCGATTTAATCAAATAAATAAACGTGTTTAACACTGTTTTTTCTGCCAAAATTTTGGGCCAAAAAATTTATGATGATATAAATCCACACCCAGGAACCGTTTTTTGCGAGAGAGAGGTGAGTGAGGAAAGCGAGGGAGTGAGTCTCTGTGAGTGAGTGCGAGTGAAACTCTGTGTGTGAGTGAGTATCATTGGAATAATTTCAAGTGATTCATGGCATCAAAGAAATGGGTGCCGAAGGCGCCACCACCACCAACTGTGTCGTTGGTCAGCTCCTTGAAAGTTGGGGATCATGTGTGGATTCAGCACGATGAAGATGCGTGGCTTGCGGGGGTGTTGATACAAATGTCTTCGTCTACGTATGATATAAGAACGCAGGAGCAAGGGGTGATAAAGATTGCCGTTGCAGAAGTCAATTCAAAATTAGAATTGGCGACTGATTTATTTGATGTAGAAGTAGAAAATTTAGTTGATTTAGGTAATATTCACTCAACTCATTAATTATTACTCGCTCTTACTCATTCATTAATCAGAGGAATTAAGTGAAGGGTCAATATTATATCATGTGAAAAAACGTTTTAAGCGCAAAATTATATACACACACGTTGGAGCCATTTTGGTTGCAGTGAATCCTTTTGAAAACCTTCCAATTTACACTCCGGAAGAAATGAAAAGGGCACAAAATGCTAAAATAAATAAAATTTATCCGCATGTATTCGTTACCGCAGCGATGGCGTACAACCAATTGATGACTCATAGCAAGAACCAGTCGGTTCTGATATCTGGCGAGTCTGGTGCGGGTAAAACAGAAACGACCAAGAAAGTACTATCGTATTTAGCGAAGGTGGCGCCGTCGTTGATATCCAATAGCAGCGATCGAGGCATCGAGGATAAGATCTTGCAGTCCAATCCACTATTAGAAGCATTAGGTAGTAAAAACCACTTTAGTTACTCACTCACTTGCTTACTCACTTGCTTGTACGTACTCACCAGGTAATGCAAAGACATTGCGCAATAACAACTCTTCTCGTTTTGGTAAGTGGATGAAAGTTGATTTTGATGATTCGTTTCGTATTCAAGGCTGCGAAATTGTGAATTATTTGCTAGAGAAATCCCGTGTGGTATTCCAGTCACCTGATGAGAGGAACTACCACATATTCTACCAGCTAATAAGTGGTGCTGACAAGAGCACGCGCGACAGGTTGAGTCTACTGAATGCAGAAGACTACCGTTACTTGAACCAATCGGGATGCATCGAAATCCCTAACGTCGACGACAAATTAGAGTTTCAAGATGTGTTAAAATCAATGAATACACTTGAATTCTCACCGGATTTGGTCGACAACATCTTCAACGTGCTTGGCTCCATCCTGAATCTAGGGAACCTGATGTTCCAAAGCGTGAAAGACAACGCTAGTGGCAACCAAGTCAGTGAGTTGAACCCTACTAGCGAGTCACTTCTGCAAGAATGCGCTAAGCTCTTGGGTATTGAAGGCACTCAGCTAGAGTTATGCTTGCTGCAAAAGTTTGTTCAAATGGGAAAGGGTAGCATCGTGGCCATCAAGTTGACTGCGCAGCAATCGAGTGACTCCCGTGACACGCTAGTAAAGACCATGTACGGGAGTATGTTCGACTTCATCATATCAAGAATCAATGACTCCCTCAAGACCAAAGGAGCGAGGTACGCCATTGGGATCCTGGATATATTCGGCTTCGAGGTCTTTGAGTTGAACTCTTTCGAGCAGTTATGCATTAACTACGCGAATGAAAAGCTACAGCATCATTTCAACGAGGTCATATTCAGTGAGGAAATGAAGATGTATGAGGAAGAGGGGATCCCGATCGACATGATTACCTTCGTAGACAATAGCGAGTGCGTCAAATTGATTGAGAACAAGCCGTATGGATTGATCTTGCTCCTGGACGAGGAGTGCTCGCTGGGGAACGGCACGGATGCGTCGTATATCAGCAAGATTGACAAAGTGTTCGGGGTGGGGAAGCCTCAAGAGAACAAGTTCTTCGTCAAGCATAGGACCAAACCATTGTATTTCAGCGTGAAACACTTCGCGGGACCCGTTGAGTACTGTGTGACCAACTTCATCGACAAGAACCGCGACACACTATCCGTTACTTGCCGAGAGACGATGATGGGAAGCGACAGCAAGTTTATTGCAGATTTATTCAAAGATAACTCGAATGCTAGCTCCGGCGGTTCTGCTTCAACGAAATCATCGAAAGTGACACTCGGTAGTCAATTCCGCAACCAGTTAATCTCGCTCATAACCACGTTGAAGCTGACGGAGCCCCACTTCATCCGCTGTGTCAAGCCTAACCATCAGAAGCAAGCGGGACTGTTTGATGGCCAGCTAGCGCTGCGACAATTACGGTATGCGGGGTTGTTCGAAGCCATTCGTATCCGTAAGAGTGGCTTTGCGTACCGAGCACCATTGAATATATTTGCCAACACGTTTCAACACATCATAGATGGCCTGCCAAAAAAGCGCAAGACATTCTCCATTGATGACTTTGAAGCATGTCGCCTGATTGTTGACAAGGTAGTGAACGTAGCGAAGCTAATCCCGGCAAATTGTGCGTACGTAGGCAAGTCAAAGGTGTTTCTGAAGAGTAACAATGATCGCGGAGTGTTGGATCAGCTGCGGGAGGACCGACTGACCATATTCTCTATCCGTCTACAAGCCTGCGCCAGAGGGTTCCTTGCACGAATGAGAGCGAATCGAGCAGCGTTTGAGCGGAAGAAGCTATTGGCAAAGCTAGAAGCAGAGAGAAAAGCAGAAGAAGAGCGGCTTGAAGCAGAGAGAAAAGCGGAGGAAGAGCGGCTGGAAGCGGAACGTAAAGCAGAGGAGGCAAGACTAGAAAAATTGCGTATATTGTACTCCAAATATGCTATTATTGTTCAAAAATGTGCCCGTCGGTACATAATCAAGAAGGCTCTGGTGAATATGCGAGAGATGATCGAGTTGCGGAAGGCGTTGTGCAACCGGAATATTCACTTAATTGAAACGATTTTAACGAGAATGGAGAAGACGCTGAAGCGGCTGCAGAAGTCGCCCACTCGCAACTCTTATTACCTCAAAACCAACGATATTGACATCAATACCTCGTTGAAAAACATGTATTCCAACGAGCTTCGAGCGGGTCGCACCATGCTAAAGTACATCGAGATCCAAGATAAATTCATAACGGACATGAATGAAGCAATTGCCAGATCTGACGTCACGGTGTTGAATCAGTTGCTGATACAAAGTGAGAGATTGGAATTGACGCATCACCCAATCGTTGAGCTGGCGCGAAAGGAACTGGGTTGCTTGCACAAGAAGAAAGTGATAGTAGAGAAGTTGGTTGAATTCCTGCAAAATCAATCCATGGAGGTGCTCGATACCGTCCCGGATCTCTTGAGCGCCGCCAATGAACACGGTGTGGACCGAGAGTTCATCCATAAAGTCCGCACAGTCTATGAAGACGCCGGTCCTCGATTACGCGCTCGTACTAAGCTCCGCAAAGCAGTTGAGGTGGTCGATGAGCAATTAGTTGCCTCGAGTATACGCGAGATCGAGAGCTTGCGACGCATTTATCCAGATTACGCAGAAATTGAGTTGCGTGCCGGTAAGGAATTGCTCAAGCTAATAGCCTACGAGAAGTTGTGTTATGAATCAGGTGGTAAAGAAACGGTTACAAATGAGGGACGGCTAGACGAAGAGACCATTTCTCTATTTGATATGATCAGTAGATGCTCTTCGGCTACGCATGCGGTGTCTAACACGATCCTTCTAGAGAAGAAGGCGGAAGGAATCGACCGGTTAAACCGCAAGTACAACCACGACAAGGAGTTGATTACATCGAAAGTGCGAGCGTACAAATGGTCCAAAATGTTGTGCGTCTGGAACTACCCGGAAGTCGCAACCAAAGTGGCTGAATCGGACATGTTGTTGCCGTTACCGTCGCATAAATTGAAAGAAATTGAAGGGGACGAAGAGTTCTTTGGCCTCAAAGTGGCCGAAGCAAGATCGTGTATCCACCTAGTGAAGACGCTGCATGGAGATATCGATCCAAAAATCGGCTCAGAAATGCCTGGCTCAGTGTTGGCCGCGTTAGGGATATCGCCATACGCATTCAATGATTTAAAAACAAAGTACTATACCGAGAGCAAAGAATCAAGCAAGGGTGTGGAGCGGTTTGTTGGTTTGTCGCCGTCAAAAAGTAGCGCGAAGAAAGGTGTAAGCAGCCCCATGAAACGATCAACTACGGCGCCGTCACCGTCATTGTCCATGACGGCCGCAAGCAAAACCAGCAGTCCAAAGCCTAAAACATCACAATTGCCGAGTGATCTAGCTAGGAAATTGCAGGAGTCGCGGTCGAATGTAGAAGCGTCGCGCACCAAAGTTGCCAGTACGATGCAGAGGTTAGAAAGGGAGGTGAAGACCCCAATCTTCAAAGTAAGCTCGCTCAAGTACAAAGAGAGCACAAAGCATAACTTGTAATATGTCAAAGTGTGTAAATGTCATCATACATTAATGTACATAAGTATACTAATCTCTCTTCATTTATTTCTTATCTGCTTTCGCAATTCTTGAGTTAGAATTTAATGGACCACGAACATTCCCTGTAGCCGTGGACATCTTGTTCACGGTTGCATCCCCCTTCCTAACGGCTCTGCCAATGTCGCGCAGCGCCTTGCCGCGCCAGATTATCTTCATCGGCGTGCCCTCAAAGTCCAACGAGTCTCTGATTTTACGCTCTAAATATCGTTGGTATCCGTCGGTGAACAGCGCCGGATTGTTGACAAACATGACTAACGTAGGAGGCGCGCTCGACGTTTGTATCGTGTAATAAATCCTTCCGGATCTAGCACCTATACTAGGAGGGGCCTGCCACAGCGTGGCGTCTTGCACCACTTCATTCAAAATATTTGTGGGAATACGACGAGTAAACTGCTTGCCTGCCCTGTCAATTGCGTCGAATAATTTGTCCGTTCTTTGCCCTGTCAATGCCGATATCAAGACTATCTCCGCCCAGCGCAGCGACGGCAAGTTACTGCGGATATTATCGATTGCTTTCAGATACGTTTTATCGTCTTTTGAAGGCACAATATCCCACTTATTTAATGCAATGACACATGATCTGCCCTCATTAGCTATCCGTTCAGCAAGTATTCGATCTTGGTCAACGATGCCATCGATGGCATCCAGCATCAACACAACCACTTCAGCTCTGCGCATCGCTTTGAATGCGCGGTTCACCATAAAAAACTCGGCGCCATACTCAACTTTACCTTTCTTACGAATTCCCGCAGTATCTATGATACGATATTGAACTCCATCGCGAGTTATCAAGGCATCAATCGTGTCGCGAGTCGTCCCCGCAATGTTGCTGACTATAGACCTACTGGATCCATACATACGGTTGAATAATGACGATTTGCCTACATTTGGTCGACCAACAAACGCGACATTCGTGCAATTCTCCTTCAAAACGGATGTTATTTTGGACATTTTCGTGTCTACAATGATGTCATCCAGCAAATCAGACAGCCCAGTGCCGTGGATACCACTGACGGGGTACGGCTTGCCTAATCCAAGGGACCAAAATTCTTGTGCTTGTGATATACCTGATTTCTCACTCTCGCATTTATTAACAGCCAAAAATATTGGAACCTTATAATTTTTTCTCAGCCATTCAGCTAGTTGTCGGTCTAAAGGCGTGATACCCTCTTTGCCATCACACACCAACACACCAGCATTAGCTTCGTTCAACGCGACGATAGCCTGCTGTGCTATTTGATCAGCAAAAATATCGTTTGTGTCGTCAAATATAATCCCGCCTAATGAAAATTTTATGTGAGTATGGGAGCATATGACTTGTTATAAGCCATTTATACCTGTATCAACAATTTGGAAATTGTAATTATTCCACATACCCACCCGATAGGTTCTGTCTCTAGTTACACCTGGCTCATCGTGCACAATGGCCCCATCTTTGTATGACCCAGATATCTTGTTAACAAGTGTACTTTTCCCAGTGTTTGGTCGCCCAATTATTGCAATAATCGGCAGTTTGGACGCCGCAATTGGTTCGGCATCGAATTCATTTGGATTTTCATTAAATTTGGCCAATAAATCTAGCATATACTGCGGTAATTCGTCCTCATTCCCCTTCACTTCTAGTAATTTATTTTCTATTTCAATTTTTTGTTCTTCAAGTTCTTCCACTTCCCAATTTCTGATAATCTCCGTGGTTATTTCATCATCATTATTACTAGCTACAATATTATCAGCACTTTTTCTAGCACATAAACTAAACTTTCGTGCATAATATCTATCCGTGTTTGCACCGCGGCATAGAGTTCGATAGCCCAGCCGCGTCCCATCAGAGAGGCGATACCCAGCTACGCAACGAAGCGTCAGGAACTGCGTCAAAAGCACCAGTATCAACCACATCTTCAATTACGAGACTTACTCACCCACTCATGCGTGTGAAGTAGGTACCCCGGAGCCG